>ULSF01025243.1_pt1 | contig 11166 bp, 10 predicted proteins | sample 1956121 | NCBI WGS metagenome assembly ULSF01 (sample SAMEA4835701, study PRJEB28245) | human gut metagenome | biome: gut microbiome; material: fecal sample | place: Denmark | collected 2008
CGAATTTCTGTGCTGTCAGAACCGTAAATCCGGCTGTCATTCCCGCGACAAAGCCCCAGATCAGAAACATGATCGTTCCGGTGCTTCCGACTGCTGCCAGTGCTTTCGTACCGACAAACTTTCCCACGATCACAGCATCTGCCATATTATAAAACTGCTGAAACACATTTCCGATAAAAATCGGCAATGTAAAATTTATAATTACTTTCATCGGCTTTCCCACCGTCATATCATGCTGTACTGCTTTCATAATACTGCCGCACTCCTTTCTCTTTCATTCACGCTGCAATACGCAACTGACCATTTTTTCAGATATAGGATAGCACTATTTTTTTTCGTCTTCAATATGGTTTTAAATTTAGGGTGGCAAAAATTTGAGGCCGGGTTTATAATAATTTATAGTAATTTTTACTCAGAAAAATGGAGGTAGAGATCATGTTAAAATATGTAGAAACCAAAGAGGCTCCGGCTGCGATCGGACCATATTCCCAGGGAGTTGTTGTGAATGGATTTGCTTTCTTTTCAGGACAGGTTCCTCTTTCGCCACAGACAGGTGAAGTGGTCGGAACTACCATTGAGGAACAGGCTGAACAGGTCATGAAGAATATCAAAGGACTGCTTGACAGTCAGAATGCAGCATTTACAGATGTTGTAAAGACAACTTGTTTCCTTGCTGATATTGCTGATTTTGCAGCATTCAATGCCGTATATGCAAAATATTTCACCGGAAATCCGGCCCGCTCCTGCGTTGCTGTAAAGGATCTTCCCAAGGGAGTCCTCTGCGAAGTAGAAGTGATCGCCGCTGTATAAGAATTTTACTGTGAAGCTTTTTGCAACAGTTTCTTTCTTCAGTGCCAATAAGGACTATACTGAAAAAGATGCTTTTCTTTGATCTGACCTTTACTCCCGACCGGGTGTATCTGCCATTTCCGGAAAAGCATCTTTTCTTTTTTTACATTTTCTCTTTATCGTATCTTTTCTTTTTATAAAGTCTCCAGTTCTTTCATCCATACAGCAACGCAGGCATCACTCGGCATTCTCCAGTCACCACGCGGAGAAAGTGCCACAGTTCCCACTTTCGGGCCATCCGGCAGACAGGATCTCTTAAACTGCTGGGAGAAAAATCTCCTGCAGAATGTCTTCAGCCACTTCAGGATCGTTTTCCTGTCGTATTCCCCCTCAAAAGTACTGCAGGCAAGACGATAGATCTTTGCAGGCTCATATCCAAAGCGAAGCATAAAATATAAGAAGAAGTCATGCAATTCATACGGTCCCACCAGATCTTCTGTCTTCTGTGCGATGTCTCCGTCTTTTGGCGGAAGTAATTCCGGGCTTACCGGAGTGTCCAGTACATCATACAGTACTTCCCGGAGCTGCTCATCTTCCGTATCATCCGCAGCATATTTGACCAGATGACGTACCAGTGTCTTAGGCACAGAGGCATTCACCCCGTACATGGACATATGATCGCCATTGTAGGTTGCCCAGCCAAGTGCAAGCTCTGACATATCGCCTGTCCCGATAACCATGCCCCACGTCTTATTCGCAAGATCCATCAGTACCTGCGTTCTCTCGCGTGCCTGTCCATTCTCATAAGTGACACTGTGATCCTCGGGATCGTGTCCGATATCCCGGAAATGGATATTCACCGCCTCGGCGATCGGCACCTCTATCAGAGTTGCTCCGACCTTTTTCGACATCTCACAGGCATTCTGATAGGTACGGTCTGTCGTTCCAAAACACGGCATCGTCACCGCAAGAATATCTTTTTTATCTCTTCCAAGCATATCAAATGCTTTCGCAGTAACCAGGAGGGCAAGCGTAGAATCCAGCCCACCGGAAATTCCTACCACTGCGGTTCTCGCATTGGTATGGGCAAGACGCTTCTTCAGTCCCATTGCCTGGATCGTCAGGATCTCCTCGCAGCGTGCAGCTCTCGTCTGTTCATCTGACGGAACAAACGGCTTCTTTGGAAATGTTCTTGTCAGAGAAGTTTCTCCTTTTTCTATCTGGAATCCTACCCGGATCAGGCTGCGTTCCTGTGCTGTCTGAAATGTCGTATTCTTTCTTCTTTCTCCCGCAATTCTCTCAAGGTCAAACTCTGAGTAAATAATTTCATTTCTATAGCGACTGCTTTCTTTCAGGATTGTTCCATTTTCTGCGATAATATTATGTCCGCCAAAGACAAGATCCGTTGTTGATTCTCCTTCTCCTGCATTTGCATAAATATATCCTGCGATCAGTCGTGCAGACTGCCCTGCGATCAGCTCTCTGCGATACGTATCCTTTCCGATCGTCTCATCACTTGCGGAACAGTTTACGAGCACAGTTGCTCCTTCCAGTGCCGCACCGATACTCGGCGGAATCGGTGACCACACATCCTCACAGATCTCCGCTGCAACGATCAGATCTTCCATTTCTGCTGCCTGGAAAAGAATCTGTGGTCCGAACGGGATCTCTTCTCCATTAAAAGAAATATATCTCGCTTTCTCCGGTCCGGGAGTAAACTGACGCATCTCATAAAATTCCCCGTAATTCGGCAGAAATGTCTTTGTCGTCAGTCCCAGGATCTTTCCATGATTCAGGGCTGCTGCCACATTGTAAAGCTTTCCATCCACCTCAAGCGGAACTCCCACAAACACCAGCAGATCCCTATCTCTGGTAAACTCTGCAATCTCCAACAGAGCCTTTTTCGCTGCTTTCAGTAAAACCGCATGGTCAAACAGGTCACTGCACGTATATCCTGTCACACACAGTTCCGGGAACACCAGTATTTTTGCGTTCGCCTTTTCTGCTTCTTCAATCCCTCTGCAAATATTCTCTTTATTAAACTCTACATCTGCGACCCGGATATCCGGTGTTGCCGCAGCAACCTTTACAAATCCATGTCTCATATGCTTCTCCTTTCGCTGATCCGTTCCTCAGTCCGGATTTTTATCATTTTCATTCTCAGTCCGTTCCTGCAGAACTTTAAAAATTTATCTGCTCTTTTTTAATAATTCTTTTAATTCATCCACAGAATAATGATAGGCTGTATTACAGAAGTGACATTTTACTTCAATCTCTTTTCCTTCATCAATCATCTCCTGAATTTCCTTCTTTCCAATACTGATGATTGCCTTTTCAATTCTCTTTTTAGAACAGTTACAGTAGAACCGTGTCGGCATTGTATCCGTGATCTCAAGATCTAGTCCTTCCAGCACCTGCTCCAGCATTTGTTCCGGCGTATGTCCATCATCAAGCATAGCCGTGACAGAACGGATCTTTTTAATATTTTCTTCCAGTTTATTTAATACTTCATCTTCAATAAAAGGCATAACCTGAACAATAAATCCTCCGGCAACTCTGACCGTATTATCTCCGTTCATCAGTACACCCAGTCCTACGGAAGACGGAACCTGCTCAGACGTTGCAAAGTAGTACGTCAGATCTTCTGCGATCTCACCGGTCTGAAGGATTGTCTGACCGGAATATGGTTCTTTCAGGCCCATATCTTTGATGATCGTCATAACTCCCTGGCCCAATGCTCCGCCTACATCCAGCTTTCCATTCTTTGGTGGCAGCATGACATCCGGATTAAATACATATCCTTTTACATTTCCCTGACTGTCTGCCGTCACTGTCAGCCCCTCAATATCTCCGGAACAGTTGATCTGGATCGTCAGCATATCGGTATCATTCTTCATCATGCTTCCCATCATGACTCCACCGGTCAGAAGCCGTCCCAGAGCTGCTGTTGCAACCGGACTTGTCTGATGATGGATTCTCGCCTCTTCTACCAGCTTCGTTGTTACTGCGGCAAAAGCACGGATCTGCGTATTTCCTGCGGTTGCCCTGACAATATAATCTTTCATTCTTCTTTTCCTTTCTCATCATAAAATTTCTTGCTTATTTCTGTAACTTTCCATATTCTCTTGCAATGATATAGATCCGTTCACTTTTTTCTGTCGGTGCTTCATGGGTAAATGCATCATAAGCAGTCTCAAAGATCAGGCCCGAACTTTGAATCAGCTCTTTCATCTCGTCTAATGTATAGCCCCTCTGATAATGCGTCTCCTGATACTTCCGGTACAAATTTTTCTCTTTTCCCTCTTCCCTGATAAACAGCGTCAGATCATATTCATTGATCTTTTCCTCATCATAGTAATAGTTATCCCAGATAAAACTACATTCACCACGGTCTTCCGCTATAACGGTATCTCCCATTACTTCCTTATATTTATATACTGTATTAAAATCAAAAATAAAGACGCCTTCAGGATCTAAGTAATTATTCACCAGCCGGAATACCTCTTTCAGCTCTTCAGGCTCTGTAATATAATTTACCGAATCACAGACACTCACTGCCGCACGCACTGTACCGTACAATTCAAATTCCCGCATATCCTGCAACAGATACAGAATATCCTGCCCTGACTGTACTCTTTTTTCCATGGCAAGCTCCAGCATATCCTCTGAATTGTCCACTCCGATCATATCATATCCGAATGCTGCCAGCCGCTCTGTCATCGCACCTGTCCCACATCCCAGATCCAATACGATCCCTTCTTCAATTCCATGCTCCAGAAGCAGACCATGGAGATAGCTGCTCCACTCTTCATAAGGTACATTGTCCATGAAAATATCATAGACTGCTGCAAACCCCGTATATGCTTCCATCCGATGTAACCTCCATTTCTCTGTAAAAATGACATACTTCTTTTTATTTTATCACATATTTCGTGTAATATCTATTCTCAAAATCAAGTCTTTACGAAGTTGCTGCCAGGTCTTTCTGACCCGTTTTCTACGATTTCATCCATATTTGGACATTATTTCCTTGACATTTTAATCTTTTTCGCTTTCTTTTATCACTTTATCATGATATAATAGTGAAGCTATGCTAATCATTAGCAAGAAATATACAAAAGAAAGGAAAAGAGAAATGGACAACAACAAGAAAGACTTCAAGCCGTATATTCCAGCCGACAAAGTCGTTCCTGAATTTACGGTAACAGCACTCTTGATTGGTATCCTTCTGGCAATCGTATTTGGGGCAGCGAACGCATATCTCGGACTCCTCGTAGGTATGACTGTGTCCGCCTCTATCCCGGCAGCAGTTATTTCTATGGGTATAATACGTGTGATTCTCCGTAAGGATTCCATTCTTGAGAACAACATGGTACAGACGATCGGTTCTGCCGGTGAGTCTGTCGCAGCAGGAGCAATTTTTACACTTCCTGCATTATTCCTCTGGGCAGAGGAAGGAAAAATTGATTTTCCAAGTATTCTTACGATCTTCCTGATCGCATTATTCGGAGGTGTCCTGGGCGTTTGCTTTATGGTTCCTCTCCGTCAGGCTCTGATCGTAGAAGAACATGGAACACTTCCATTCCCTGAGGGAACTGCATGTGCAGAAGTACTTCTGGCAGGCGAAGAGGGAGGTTCTAAAGCCGGCACTGTATTTGCAGGACTGGGGATTGCAGCAGTGTACAAATTCCTTGCAGACGGAACACAGCTCTTTAAGAGTGAGATTGGTCATGCATTTGAAAGCTACAAAGGATCTCAGGTTGGTATCCAGGTACTTCCTGCCCTCGCAGGTGTAGGTTATATCTGTGGACCGAAGATCTCAAGTTATATGTTTGCCGGTGGAACACTCAGTTGGTTTGTACTGATGCCATTGATCGCATTATTCGGTGCAGATGCAACCATCTTCCCGGCAAGTAAAACAGTAACAGAACTTCTTACTATGGAGGGCGGCGGCCCAAGTGCTTTGTGGAGCAATTACATTAAATACATCGGAGCAGGAGCTGTTGCAACAGGTGGTATCATCAGTCTGATCAAGAGTCTTCCTCTGATCATAAGAACATTTAAACAGGCTATTGACAGTATGAAGAATAAAAATGCAGCACATAAGGGACTCCGTACAGAGCAGGATCTTCCGATCCCGGTTCTGATTGCAGTCGCACTTGTGATCGCAGTACTGATCTGGCTGATTCCGACATTCCCTGTGAATCTGATCGGTGCATTAATCATTGTAGTATTTGGATTTTTCTTTGCTACAGTATCCTCCCGTATGGTAGGTCTGATCGGTTCTTCCAACAACCCGGTATCCGGAATGACGATCGCAACACTGCTTTTTGCAACTGTTATCCTCAAGGCTACCGGTTCAACTGGTATTACAGGTATGGTAGGAGCTATTTCCATCGGTGGCATCATCTGTATCGTTGCAGCAATCGCCGGTGATGCTTCTCAGGACTTAAAGACCGGATTTATTGTAGGTGCTACACCGAAGAAACAGCAGCTCGGTGAAATCATCGGTGTGGTTGCTTCCGCAGCAGCAATTGGATTTGTTCTCTATCTTCTGAATGAGGCATGGGGATATGGTACAGAAAAGATTCCGGCAGCTCAGGCTACTATGATGAAGATGCTCGTTGAGGGTATCATGAACGGTGAACTTCCATGGGCCCTTATCTTTATCGGTGTGTTTATCGCCATCGTAGTTGAGATTCTTCATATGCCGGTTATGCCATTTGCAGTTGGTATGTATCTGCCGTTCTCCTTAAGTGCAGGTATCATGGCTGGTGGTGTTGTACGCATCCTGGTTGAAAAGAGAAAAGGAACAGAGAAGGAAAAGAAAGCCCGCACAGACCGTGGACTGCTCTTTACTTCCGGTATGATCGCAGGAGAAGGTATCGTTGGTATCCTCCTTGCAGTATTTGCAGTTTTTAAGATCGACAGCAAGATCGTTCTGCCGTTCCAGTTACCGCAGATCGGCAGTCTGATCCTTTTCATCGCATTACTTGCATTACTTTACAGAGTATGCATGAAAGCAGATAAGGAATAAGGATTTCATGAAAAAGAAAGACAGTAAAAACTATCTGGATTTTGTTCCGGAAAAGAATCCGGAAATTGAATATGAAGCAGATGAGGACGGTATTATTACCGTCCTTATCGAATGGAAAGGATTTTATCATAAAATCGCACAAAAGCTGTTCCGACGCCCGAGAGTCAGTGATATCCGGCTTGATGAGCTTGGAAGCTTTGTATGGAATGCGGTCGACGGGAAAAAGGATGTCCATCAGATTTCCAAAGAACTCGAACAACAGTTTCCGAAAATGGGAAAGCCTGTTCCCCGTCTGATCAAATACCTCGAAATACTACATGATAATCATCTCATCTACTGGAAAGGAGAAAAGCATAAATAATGGAAACGATCCTGAAATACCTTCCTTATGTTCTTCTTTTTGCAGTGGCAACAATGATTGTCTATGGCTGGGGACTCTGGCGTGCTTCACGACAGAATCAGGACCTCGCCAATATGCTCAGTGCCAAAGGAATCTCCGCAGTGAAAAAAGTTCTGAAAAAAAAAGGTCCTTTAACCAGAAAAGAGTTAGAACCTTTTGTAAAAGATCTTACTGCAAAGCAGCCTTTTATGCAGGATTCCATCGGAGTCACTGATCCGAAAAAGTTCCTGGACTCCATTCTGCCTTATATGATCAAGCAGAAAATGATCCTCGAGGAACGTCAGAATGGAAAGATTTTTTATAAGATTCGTAAGGATTAAAGCAGTCTGTGAATGATCCTGGATTATCCTGATCATACTCTGCTCTTTCCAAAAAAGGAGGAAACTCTGACGCGGTGTCGGTTCAGACCGATACCGTTCAGATTTCCTCCTTTTTCTTTTTCAGACTTTATATAACTCAGCTCTCTCTGGCTGTTCTTTACCGGACTGCGGAACAGATTTTCCTACTTTGCCAGCCGTGAAAGAATATCTTTTAAGAACTCATAGAATCTTTCAAAAGAATCCAACGTCAGATATTCATCCGGAGTATGACAGTTGGCGATCGTCGGTCCGATCGCGATCGCATCCAGTCCTTTGATCGCATCAGAGAACAATCCGCACTCCAGTCCCGCATGGATTGCTTCAATCTTCAGATCCTCCCCAAATAATTCTTTATAGCTTTCCTTACAGATCTCACGAACCGGAGAGTCTTCTTTAAAGCTCCATCCCGGATACTCTGAACTATGGCTTACTGTAAAGCCAAAAGTTTCTGCCAGTGTATTCAGACGTTCTTTTGTATCTTCCTGAAGTGATGCAACAGAAGAACGTGGAGAAAAGATCATAACGATCCGGTCTTCCTCTGTTCTGACCACACCCAGATTCAATGATACAACTACAAATCCATCCATTTTGATATTTCGCTTCTGAATCCCGTTCGGGGCAAGACGCATCGCACAAATAAATTCTTTTGCTGCATCCTGTGGGATTGCTTCAGCAGTACGGTTTGTCTCACAGGAAATCTCACAGGAGAAATCCGGCTCAGCCGGTGTCAGTTCCTCTGCATAAGTTTCTGCCAGCTCACATGCCAGTTCTTCTGCCTTCGCAGCTTCTTCATCGGATTCATAGATCAGAGATGCCTCACACTCTCTCGGAATCGCATTATCTTTCGTTCCTCCGTTAAAGCTTACAAGCTGTCCTTTTGTCTCTTTTAATAATCTCTGTATCATTCTTGCCATCAGAAGATCTGCATTCTGCCGCTCTTTATCAATATCCTGACCGGAATGTCCTCCTAAGAGTCCTTCGACTTTCAGCGTGAGAAGGCTGCCCTGCACGGTAGTTCTTTGAATCTCTTTTGTAAACTGAACTCGGAGACCGCCTGCACAGCTTACCGTTGCAACTCCCTCATCCTCTGAATCCATATTGATCATGGTTCTTGCTTTCAGCACCGACTTGTCCAATGCTTTCGCACCGTTGAGTCCTACTTCTTCCTCTGTCGTGAATACACATTCTACCGGAGGATGTTCGATCTCATCATCATCCAGCACCATCAACATCAGGGCTACGGCAACTCCGTTGTCCCCGCCAAGCGTCGTTCCATTTGCCGTCAGTCTGCCATCCCGGATGATCAGATCCAGCCCATCTTTTTCAAAATCATGCTCTACCCCTGCACGCTTCTCGCAGACCATATCCATATGACCCTGAAGCATAACCGGTGCATGATCCTCTGCCCCTCTGCTTCCCGCTTTTTTAATGACTACATTATAAGCATCGTCCTGGATCACCTCCAGACCTCTGTCCTTTGCAAATTTCACAAGATAATCACTGATTCCTTTTTCATTTCCCGAACCTCTTGGGATCGCACTGATCTCTTCAAAGAAATGAAATAACTTTTCCGGCTCATAACCTGTAATTTTATAATCCATTACTTTTCCTCTTTTCTTCTAAATATTTCTGAGGTTTTCCCCATTTTGTCCACGCATTGATTATAACAGATTTGATTTTAGAATGCACTCTATAATTTAACCTTTTCTGTTTCTTAACAGTATATGTAGGGAACCGCACTATTTACTCAATTTTATTATGAAGTTTTTCTATTTAACTTGACACGCCCCGGTCTGTGAACTACAATAATTAAGGAATTTAAATAACTACATCATTTCGGTAGGTGAGGTTACCACAGGGATTGGATGATTCGGCTTATGTCGTTAAATCCGAAGATTGCTACCGCGGAATTGTGGAGACACGATGAGCTGGTTAGCAGGCTGCGTCGCGAAGGCGCAACTTAATGCAATTTATATGCCCTGTGATGCTAAAGCTTGAACGGTGCTATTATTTAGTTGGGGTTCAGACTCCGTCATTGTTCAGGCATTGACGGAGTTTTTATATTTTAAAGATATTTCACGAAATGATTTTTCTAAGATAAAAGGGAGGTGAGGTCATGGACTCTGGTGCCAGTGGTTACCACATATGCAGCTTAATGGTAAATAATGACAGAATGAGAGGGATCTATCATGAACAAAGAGATTTTTATCAAGCTTCTCCAGCAGCGTCAGTTCAAAGCTGTCAGAAGTATCCTGGACGTAATGAACGAAGTGGACATTGCCTCACTTCTCTCGAAACTTGATGACAAAGAGCTTGCTCTTGCATTTCGCCTGATTCCCAAAGATAAAGCTGCGGAAGTATTTTCCAATATGGATACTTCCATGCAGTCCTATCTGGTGGAAATGTTCACAGAAAAAGAGTTAAAAGAACTTTTAGATGACCTGTATATGGATGATACGGTCGATATGCTTGAAGAACTTCCGGCTAACCTGGTCAACCGTATCCTCAACACCGTCAGTGCGACAGACCGTAAGATGATCAACCAGCTTCTGAACTATCCGGATGACAGTGCCGGAAGCATTATGACAACCGAATATGTTGATCTGCGTGATACAATGACCGTGGGACAGGCCATGGCTCATATCAAGCGTACCGGAATCCATAAAGAAACGATCTATACCTGCTACGTCACAGAACGCAGAAAGCTGGTCGGCATCGTCAGTGCCAAAGATCTGATGACGACCGAGGATGATGTTCCGATCAAAGACCTGATGGAGACGGAGATTATTTCTGTAACGACCCATAATGACCAGGAATATGTAGCCCAGCTTTTCACCAAATACGATCTGCTGGCACTTCCTGTCCTGGATGCCGATGGACTGATGGTCGGAATCGTTACTTTCGATGATGCAATGGATGTCATGGTCGATGAGGCAACCGAGGATATCACAAAAATGGCTGCTATCAATCCAAGTGAAAAAACTTATTTTGATACTTCTGTCTTCCAGCATGCCATGAACCGTATCCCCTGGCTTCTGATCCTGATGCTTACTTCCATTATCACCGGAACGATCATCACGAAATATGAGAACGCTTTTGCTGCAATCCCACTTCTGGTTTCCTTCATCCCTATGCTGATGGATACCGGCGGAAACTGTGGTTCCCAGAGTGCAACCCTGATCATCCGTGGAATTGCACTGGATGAGATCCATTTTAAAGATCTCTTCAAGGTTGTATTCAAGGAGTTCCGTATCTCCCTGATCGTAGGAGCTGCACTTTCTATTGTGAATGGACTCCGGATCCTGATCCAGTATCGGAATCCGTCCCTTGCACTGGTGATTGCATTCTCTCTGATCGGAACAGTCATTATGGCTAAGATGGTCGGATGTATGCTTCCACTGCTCGCAAAGAAGGTTCATCTTGACCCGGCGATCATGGCTTCTCCGCTGATCACGACACTGGTAGATACGTTCTCGATTCTTATCTACTTTAATATTGCAACGTTGTTGTTTAAGTTGTAAGAAATTTGTAGTTGTCGGGGTGAAAATATTGCGACAGCAGGAAGTGTTTCTGACAGAAGA
>ULSF01069788.1_pt1 | contig 11053 bp, 8 predicted proteins | sample 1956121 | NCBI WGS metagenome assembly ULSF01 (sample SAMEA4835701, study PRJEB28245) | human gut metagenome | biome: gut microbiome; material: fecal sample | place: Denmark | collected 2008
TCTTTTTTTCTTCTGTCACTCATCATTGTAACACATACATTGTCAAAAAAATTTTTTTATGATATAATTTTTCATTAGTTTTAGTATATGAAATGTTATGGATTTTATGAAAGATGAAGGAAAAAAGAAATGAAATATCAGGCCGCTGTTTTTGATCTTGACGGTACTTTATTAGATACGTTGGAAGACTTGTATTTAAGCGTGAACAGAACGCTTATGTATTTTCATTGGCCGCAGAGAACAAAAAAAGAGGTACAGGCTTTTGTGGGAAACGGCGTAGAGGTACTGATACAAAAAGCTGTACCGCAGGCAACCGAGAATCCCTTATTGGAACAGTGTCTGCAATATTTTAAACAGGATTATGCCAAACACAGCCTGGATCATACCGCACCCTATCCGGGCATTGTGCCCATGCTGAAAGCATTAAAGAATAAGGGAATAAAATGCGCAGTGGTTTCTAATAAATTTGATGCAGCCGTAAAACAACTTGTTCGTTATTTCTTTGGAGATGTCATTCTCTCTGCCAGGGGAGAGAGCAAAACAGTCCGGCGTAAACCTGCCCCGGATGCTGTTTTCGCGGTACTCAAAGAACTTCAGGTTCAAAAAGAAAATGCTGTATATATCGGAGATTCGGATGTGGACATTGCTACGGCAAAAAACTGTAAAATGGATTGCGTTTCCGTACTGTGGGGATTTCGGGAAAAGCAATTTTTACAACAATGCGGGGCTGAGGCTTTTGCGGAAACACCGGAGATGCTTTTAAAGCGGCTGGTATCTCTTTGAATCTTTTTCCAATAGAGTTTGTTTTTGCATTTCAAATAAAAAATGAAAGGGAAAGGCAATTTATAAGAGTGTTAATAAAGTCAATACTCTTTTGGTCGGGGATGCCGCTGGCTCGAAAATCTTTGATTTTCGGACTGCACTCTATCCCTCACCAATAGCACCTCCTGTTCCCTTGAAAAACCACGCATTAAGCGGTTTTCGCTTATAAGGAGTTTTTTCAACCACCTTCGGAAAAATAAAATGCGGCTGAACGCCGCAAAAAAAATAAAAATTCAGGTTTGTCTGCAGTCTGTTTCTATTTCTGTTTTTTAAGGGTAAGAAAAAATGTGCTTTGTTATAGAATAAATATTTTATTACAAATTATTTTTTCTGAACTCCGTGGGAGTAGATTTTTCAAATTTTTTAAAACAATAAGAAAAATGGCTGGAACTGTTAAAGCCTGTTTCAACGGCAATATCCGTTATGGTAAGCTGGGGATCAAGTAATAACTTTTTCGCCTGTATAATTCGCAGAGAAACAATATACTCATAGGGAGTCATCCCCGTCCGCTTTTTAAAAATACGGCAAAGCTGTGCAACGCTTACAGGGAAGAGGTCGGCTATTTCAGAGAGTTTTAGTTTTCTTTTATAATTTTGGTTTATGAAATCAATGATTTGCTGTGTTTGGGGATCTTGTTTTTTATTTCCCTGTAAATCACAGATCAGTTTGCTCCATAGCTGTAAAATAAGATTACAGCATGTGAGTTCACCTAAAAATCCGTTGGATATTTTTCTGCTTAAATTCTTAAAAAACTGTGCGGCATAGCCGGGATCCAGTGTATTTATAATTTGCAATTGGCATGGGAATGCAATATCATAGAATGTATCGCAGCATACGCCTTCTAAAAATATCCATCCTAACTCCCATTGTTCACATTTGTCATTATAATATTTTATTTCATCGCCTTTTTTTAGAATACAGATATCATTGGCGGATAAATTGTATTTTCTGCCTGAAAACTCAAGAATTCCGCATCCGGAAAAAGTATAAATGACCATATATTGATCTAATATTCTATGCAGATAAACTTCAGGCGAGAAAACGGCAAAGTTTACGCTGTGTACTGCGAAAGGAAGTTTGCTGAAGTTTTCAGTTTTTGATGCAACATAATGAGATGCTGCTCCTGATTTCCATAAGTTGGCTTTTATAATAGGCATTTTATCAGATATCGTGAAAATCGTTTTTTTAAAATCGAAATTTCAAGATGTCTCCTTTCTCCGATTATAAAAAATACAGAGATACAGAACAAACAAGTTTTAAGAATTTTATATGTTGGTAATCCATATGGGACTTGTCCAGGCATAACGGCCGTCTATCAGTTCAACTCTCAGATAGTAGAAATCAACAGCATTGGCTTTTTCATATTCTATGATATGTTGTTTATAAAAATTAGGATTGTTGGGAATACCGTCAAAGTGCATATAATCTTCGCAATTTTTTATCAGATAAATTCTTTTTATGGGTTTATCCGCTTTCACCGAGAAAAATATGGATTTTTCTGCTTCTTTAAGTTCAAATTCTTCTCCCATATAATGTCCGTTAATACGAAAATCTATATCAATTCTACCGCCCATAAGGCCGTAACAGCGTTTTGCTTTTAGTGCTTCAAAAATGGAGGGTAAGGTGTTTTCTTTTGCTAAAACAGCAGTGAGACCGGGAAATTTATATTTAAGATTTATATGTGTGGCTTCAGCCATTATCATTCCCGGCATGGATTGATGATCGTCAGATCCGCAAATACACCCTATTTTTGCTCCCTTTTTAAGGGCGTCGTGCCAATATCCTCCGCGACAGGAGATTCTTACAGGATTGGGATTTCCAAAATATTCATCAGTGCCCCAACGGGAATAGACCTCTATCAGTGAAGGGATAAGTTCAAAGGGAATTTTTTCAAAATCACATCCTGATTCCAAAAAGGAAGTGGTATGCGGAATGATTAACAGATCTTTTTGCGAAAGAAACCATTGAAGTTCTTTTTTTGTGATTTCTCCGTTTATAGAACCACGGGGAATTTCTTTATCGTAAGAGTTAAAATAAACCACAAGATTATTATACCATGGGTAAGCATCTCGCTCATAGGCAAGTATTGTAGTGAAATGACCGGGATCATTGAACTTTTTTACGGCGGATTTTATTGCATCCCATTTTGTTTGATCCCAAAGCTCGGTGCTGTGAACACCTCCGTGATCATGATCTGTGATCGCGCAAAAATCAAGATGGGCCAAATTTTTAGCTACGGTAAAATAGGTATCGATATCCGGTCGACCGTCTGAAAGATTCGTGTGTCCATGCATTTCTCCGAAATAAATATGATATTCAGAGGGTTCAGGATCACAGCTTTTTATAAAATCCGTCATTTTTGTGGGAGCGTCTTTTATTTTACCGCTGCTATATACAATATTTGTAAACGTGGTTGAACGCATCGGTGTATCATATCTTCTGGCCTCAAATTTTTCCTTGTTGTTGAGCTCATACATGATGAATGCTCCTTTCATAAAAGAGTTTTGAAAAGGTATTTTTTATAATCCTATATCTTTTTTCTTTAAATGTCTATCAAATTATTGTAAAGGTATCAAAATTCTATCATCTTTAAAAATTATTTTTAGTGAAATTTATGAAAATCAATATGCTTGAAGAAAATTTGATAAAACGGAGAAAATCGTTCTTGTGATTCTGTTGAAAAGATATAACCCATGGACAGAAATTATTTATATGCTATAAATTCCTACATATAATAAAGATAAGTAAGAAAATTTATCAATTTTTGGCGCAGAAAAAATCAGACTGTAGACAAACCTGAATTTTGATTTTTTTGCGGTGTTCGGCCGCATTTTGTTGTTTCGGCGACAAAAACTCCTTATAAGCAAACCCCGCTTGATAAGTGGTTTTTCAAGGGCACAAGGGCAGTCTTAGCGAGGATAGAGTGCAGTCCGAAAATCAACGATTTTCCAATGGGCGGCATCCTCAACCAAGAACGTGTTACCTTTGTCGGCATGTTTAAATATTTTTTATTGACAATACCCCCCTGGGGTGTGGTATAATCAAAGCGGAAAGAGATTTGCCCAATAAAAATAGGATTAGAATAAAAATATTACGAAAACAGGGGGAATGCATATGAAGCAGCGCTTTCATATTACGGGAATGACTTGCAGTGCCTGCAGCGCGCATGTGCATAACAGTGTATGTAAGCTAAGCGGGGTAAAAAAAGCGGATGTGAATTTGCTGACGAATTCGATGGCGGTAGAATATGACGAGACGGTTTCACAAAGCGATATTATACATGCGGTAGAAAAAGCCGGTTACGGCGCTTACACGGAAGAAAAGAAAAGCAAGTCGGTTTTGGCCAAAGACACGGAAGAGGAGCCGACGGCTATGAAAAAGCGGCTGATCGTTTCGTTTGTCTTTTTGGCATTGTTGATGTATATCGGCATGGGTCATATGCTTTCGCTTCCCTTGCCGGAAATGCTGGACAATATGATGCTGTTTTCTCTTGTACAGTTTTTGCTGCTGCTGCCGATCTTATATGTCAACCGAAGTTATTTTAGCAAAGGGATCCGTGCATTGCTTAGCGGTGCGCCGAATATGGATACCCTGATCGCTTTAGGTTCGGGAGCTTCTTTGCTCTACAGCGTGTACGGTATGCTGGCCATAGCTTTTTTTGCGGGAAAGGGCGATTTTGAAACAGCCCATCACTATGGGATGAATTTATATTTTGAAACAGCCGGAATGATTCTTACCCTGATCACACTTGGAAAATTTTTGGAGGCGCGAGCAAAAAATAAAACTTCCGACGCGTTGAAAAAGTTGATACAGCTTAGACCCGAGACGGTAAATATATTCCGTGACGGATTGGAAGAAAAGATTCCCGCCGAGGCACTGCAAAAGGGGGATATTCTTGTTGTTCGCAGCGGTGAGCGATTGGCGGCTGACGGAACTATTATCGAAGGATACGGCGTTTTTGATGAATCGGCTATTACCGGTGAAAGTATTCCGATAGAAAAAAAGGCGGGGGATAAGGTTGTAAGCGCTTCTATCAATACTTCGGGCGTAATGAAAGTGCGGGCGGAAAAAGTAGGAGAGGAAACAATTCTTTCCCAGATTATTCGTCTGGTAGAAGATGCTGCCGGCTCCAAGGCACCCATTGCTCGGCTGGCAGATAAAATCAGCGCTGTCTTTGTACCTTCCGTTATTATCATAGCGCTCTTGACATTTTTGGTATGGCTGATTGCGGGAAAGTCCTTTCCCTTTGCTCTTTCTATGGCCGTTGCGGTATTTGTTATCTCCTGTCCCTGCGCGTTGGGATTGGCAACGCCTACGGCCATTATGGTGGGAACCGGCGTCGGCGCACAGAATCATATTTTGATTAAATCCGCTGAGGCGTTGGAGACGGCGCATCTGGTGTATACCGTGGTAATGGATAAGACCGGAACCATCACCGAGGGGAAACCGTCGGTAACGGATGTGATCTGTTTAGAAGGAGATCAAGCAACGTTTCTTGCCGAGGCGGCCGCTGTGGAAACCCTTTCGGAGCATCCGCTTTCCCGTGCCGTCACTGCGTTTGCGCAAGGAGTTACCGTGCCCGCGGCGACAAATTATCAGGCAATACCCGGCGGAGGCGTTATAGGACGTGTAGAAGATCATACAATAATTTGCGGAAACCAAAAAATTATGGAGCAATTTTCTGTTGATATATCGGCGTTGGAACAAAAAGCCCAGGAACTTTCCTGCCAGGGGAAGACCGTTCTTTTCGTCGCCCGGGATACTGTTGCGCGCGGATTGATTGCTGTGGCGGATACCGTTAAAGAAAGCAGTGCGGAAGCGGTAAAGATGTTCAAGGATATGGGAATTGACGTGATTATGCTTACCGGCGATAACATACAGACCGCGCGCGCCATTCAAAAACAAGTAGGGATCAATACGGTGATTGCGCAGGTGCTTCCCGATGAAAAGGAACAGCAGATTCGCACGCTGCAGCAAAGCGGAAAAAAGGTAGCTATGATCGGTGACGGTATCAATGATGCACCTGCTTTAGCCCGTGCGGATGTGGGAATTGCCATCGGTGCAGGAACGGATATTGCCATTGATTCAGCCGATATCGTGCTTGTGAGGGGAGAACTCACGGATGCCGCCGTTGCGGTGCAATTGAGCAAAGCGGTTATTCGCAATATTCAAGAAAATCTTTTTTGGGCGTTCTTTTATAATATTATTTGTATTCCCTTGGCCGCAGGCGTATTCTATCCTTTGTTAAACTGGACGCTGAATCCGATGATCGGCGCGGCCGCCATGAGCGTAAGCTCGGTATTTGTTGTTTCTAATGCGCTTCGCCTTAAGCTGTTTAAGCCCGGGAGAAGTAAAAATAAAAAAGAAAAAAAGGAGAGTACTATGAAAAAGACAATTCAAATTGAAGGCATGATGTGCGCACATTGCCGAAAGCACGTATCCGAGGCATTGAACGCGATTGACGGCGTTTCCGCCGAGGTTTCGCTGGAGGAGAAAGCTGCCTATGTGACGCTGACAAAAGAAATAAGTGATGAAGCACTAAAACAGGCTGTTACGGATGCCGGATATACCGTAACGGATATTCACTGATGCAGGCGGATAAGGAAAAGGTGTCCCGGCTGATTAAAACGGCCAGGGGACAGCTGGACGGAATTTTAAAGATGATTGAAGAAAACCGATATTGCATTGATATTGCCAATCAATTGATGGCTTCGGAAGCCATTTTAAAAAAAGCCAATAAGGAAATTCTTTCCGCTCATATGTCGCACTGTGTAAAAACGGCTGTAAACAATAAAGAAGCTGATGAGAAAATCGCGGAAATCATTGCCGTCATTGATAAAGCCATTGATATGTAAAAATGCCTTCATTAAGTAAAAAAAGCAAGCCTTCTTCGTAAAGAGGAAGGTTTGTTTTGTATAAAGATTAAAACTTTTCTTTGAGCTGAATCTGCCGGGCAATGAAATCTGTTACTTGACTCGGCCGGATATTCAGTACATAGGCGAATTCATCATAGAGTATTTCCTCGGCTTCTTTCATAATTCGTTCATCAGTAAGATGTAATTTTTTACCGGTGCCTTGTAAGGACTTTTGATGCAGATAGATCAGGCGGATCAGTCGCATCACCTGCATACGGTCACCGGAAGAAAGAATATTTCGGAATATCTGTTGGCGTTCTTTATCATTTTCAATCCAAGACGTATCTTCTTCGGCTATAGAGGCAATCATCGCGTAAATTTCCTCCGGGGAAAGAATCCGCCGCATCTTTTGCGTTAAAACTGTATTTTTTACGGGAATGGATATTGTGAGGGAATCGCCGAAAATAGGCTGAAGAACATAGCAAGTCAGCCTTTGACCGGATATATACTGTTCGGTAATATCGGTAATTCGACATATCCCTCTTGTGTGGTAAAGCACGGTATCATTTATTTTGTACAAAAAAACACTTCCTTTAAAAGAAAAACGTGCTGCTGCAACAGGACTTACGTTCCGCGTATGCAAACTGCACGTTGTACATTTATTATATTATTTATTTTCAGAAAGTTCAAATAGTCATTTTGCACAAGTTTTTGTATTTAAATTACCATTGAAGGTATCAGTATCCATAATAAGATCTTCTGTTTCGCTTTGGTCAGACAATTCTAAGGCGATTTCTGCTCTTTCCGGATCTCCGTTTTCCGGAATCAGAGAAATTTGGTTTTTATAAATTCGCCTGTACAGCAATGCACTGACAAGCAAGGAGGCCATTTCTGCCACAGGATAGGAGAACCAGAGCAGATTGTCGTTGCCTACGGCTCTTCCTATCAGGCAAAGAATCAGCGCTACGGGAAGAAGCACTACCAATTGACGGACGATAGAGACAATCATGGATAGTGTGCCGTGGCCTAAGGCCTGGAATACGGACCCCAAAACAATACAGATACCGGCAAAGATAAAACTGATGCATATGATTCGCAGTGCAAAAGTTCCGATTTGTATCATATCCGGTGTTACACTGAAAATGGAAAGCAGCTGCTCAGGGAAGGCCATAAATACCGAAAAGCCGATGAGCATTAAAATACAAGCAAAAACCGCAGAACACTTTATTGCCTGCACCATACGTTTTCGGTTACGAGCTCCGTAGTTGAAAGCAATGATAGGAATTACACCGTTGTTCAGGCCGAATACCGGCATAAACACAAAACTGTTGAGTTTGAAGTATACGCCGAAAACCGTTTGTATAGGTGTAGGCGAGGACGTGAAAAGCTTGATGATGAAAAGCATCAGATAGAACATAATAGAGCCGATGGCGACCATGAGAATAGACGGAACGCCGATAGCATAAATACTTTTGGCAATTTTAAAATCAGGCCGGAAGCCTTTGAAAGAAAGCCGAACTTCCTTATTATACCGATGGTTGAGTATAATGGCCAGTACAAAGCCCGCGCATTGACCGATTACGGTAGCGATAGCCGCGCCTTCGGCACCCATGCCGAAAACACCCATGCCGAAAATACCTTCCCCTTTTCTGAAGATAAAAATCGGATCCAACACGATGTTAACAATGGCGCCTAACCCTTGGGTAAACATGGTGAGAACTGTACGTCCGGTAGACTGCATCAGGCGCTCGAAAATAATTTCTCCGTAGAGACCAAAAGACCAGCAGCATACTACGGTAAGATACTCTTTTCCGTATTGAATAATTGCCGTCGCGTTCGGGTCATTGGGATCCACAACGCATTCCATATATATTTTTGAGGCAAAAAGACCGAATAGCAACGGAATAATATAGCCTACAAACGAAAAGAATACGCCGTTTACAGCGTATTTTTGCGCTAATTTGTGATCTTTTGCGCCAATGGCGCGTGAAAGCAGCGCATTTACGCCAACACCGGTTCCGGTGGCGATACCAATCATCAAGTTTTGCGCCGAAAACGCCGCGGAAACGGCCGAAAGAGCATTGGTATCAAAATTGCTTACAAAAATACTGTCCACTATATTATACAGCGCTTGTACCAGCATGGAGAGCATAATGGGCAGCGACATTGTGACAACGAGCTTGGCAATCGGCTCGGTGCCCATTTTATTTTCTTTTTTCATTCTTGTACCTCCGTGAAAATCCAAATTATTATAACACAAAACAAAATATTTGTTTATCGATTTTTTTACCGGAAGATAAATGTTTACAGTTTATTAATGCCCACAGCATAAAATAAAAAGAAAAAGAAAATTTAAATTAATTTATAAATGGGCATATATTCATAAGTGTTTAAAATAAAGCATATTTATTTACTTTCAAAAAATTTTCTTTGAAAAAAGAAAAAAGAGAAATACTGTGTGAATGCAGAAAAAGCGGCCTTGTTTTTTAGGATTCGAAGCCTTTTCTTATAGGCAACCGAAATTTTTATGAAAAGCTGAATTCTTTATGCGGCCGGAGGTGAGACGGTGTTTTTTATTGAAATATTTTACTGAAATATTTGACTTGATGGGTGAAATATGATATGATACTGTCAATTAAAAACAGATCTTTTAAAGCGGTACAGAGATACCGGCAAGGTTCGTTGTAGATGGGGCGTGTGCGCATGCTCTGTGTTTTTGTGTGTATGCGGCCTTGCTGATAAGCAAGGTCTTTGTATTTATGGAGGGCATATGAAGGTTACGTTTCAGGGCGGCAGGGTTTTTGATAACGGCAAATTTAAAACCGCGGAACTTACCGTTGCGGGAGCGGCTGCTTTTTCTTCTTCCAAGGATTTGGTTTTTGATATTTCAGGATGTTTTATTTTTCCCGGCTTTGCTGATGTGCATGTTCATCTGCGTGAGCCGGGTTTTTCTTATAAAGAGACGATAGCAACAGGAACGGAAGCGGCCGTGCGGGGCGGATATACGGCGCTGTGCTCTATGCCGAATCTTTTGCCTGTACCGGATTGTTATAAAAACTTAGAAGTGCAGAAAAGAATCATAGACCGCGACGCGAGAGTAAGAGTATACCCCTATGGAGCGATTACCGTGGGCAGAAACGGAAAGACACTTGCCGATATGGACGAGCTTGCGCCCTTTGTAGCGGGGTTTTCCGATGATGGAAGCGGTGTGCAGGATGAAGCGATGATGCGCGCGGCCATGCAAAAGGCCAAAAAATTGGATAAAATTATCGCGGCGCATTGTGAGGATACTTCACTTTTGCATGGCGGTTATATTCATAACGGAATGTACGCAAAACTTTACGGACACAGGGGCATCAGCTCTGAAAGCGAATGGAAACCGCTTTTGCGTGATTTGCGTTTGGCCGCGGAAACGGGCTGCAAATATCATGTGTGCCATGTTTCAACAAAAGAAAGTGTAGCGCTTATCCGCAGGGCTAAGCATGCGGGGGTGGACGTTACCTGCGAAACGGCACCGCATTATTTGGTAATGAACGACCTAATGCTTCGGGATGAGGGCTGTTTTAAAATGAATCCTCCGGTGCGGGCCGAGGAGGACAGGATAGCGTTGATTGAGGGCCTTAATGATGGAACGATCGATATGATTGCCACGGATCATGCGCCTCATTCGGAAGAAGAAAAGAATAAAGGACTTGAAAAAAGCGCGATGGGAATCGTAGGACTGGAAACCGCTTTTCCGGTGCTGTATACAAAACTTGTAAAAACCGGCGAAGTAACGCTGGAGAGGTTGATAGACGCGATGTGTGTGCGTCCAAGGAAAAGATTTGCCATAGAAGGCAATTTGACTGAGGAAAATCCGGATTTGTGCGTAGTAGATTGCACAGAAGAATATAAAATTGACAGTAAGAATTTTGCCTCACGGGGAAAATCGACACCATTTGACGGAATGTCTGTTTTGGGAAAAATAAAGCTTACAATGGTAAAAGGAGAAATTGTATGGAATATAACAGAAAAATAGTGCTTGAGGACGGAAGCGAATATTACGGAACGGCCTTCGGCAGTTATGACGAGCGTGTTTGTGAAATCGTTTTTAATACGTCAATGGCCGGATATCAGGAGATCGTGTCGGATCCCTCCTATACCTATCAGGCGGTGGTGATGACGTATCCTTTAATCGGGAATTACGGCATTACCGATGATGATTTTGAAACGCGTATTCCTACAATCGGAGCGCTTGTCGTAAGTGAATATAATGATAAGCCTTCCAATTTTCGTTATACAAAAACGCTTGCCGAGATTTTAGAGGAATACCGTATTCCCGGAATTGAGGGGATTGATACGCGCAAACTGACGCGGAGTATCCGCGATTTCGGCAG
>ULSF01022527.1_pt1 | contig 11047 bp, 7 predicted proteins | sample 1956121 | NCBI WGS metagenome assembly ULSF01 (sample SAMEA4835701, study PRJEB28245) | human gut metagenome | biome: gut microbiome; material: fecal sample | place: Denmark | collected 2008
GCAAAAACAAGGGAAAAGGATACATATATAGAATTTTCAATAGCAGAAAGCCTTGAAAATAAGGGAAAGTTAAGAAAGTTAATAGATAACTCCCAGTTTGTCGTAAACATTTACATACTATTGTTTAGAAAAAAACAGTTCCGTTTATCCCCTCGAATTTCTCCTATAAGTGAAGGAACAATTTCTGACTTTATGACAGGGTTACATTCCCTGTCATTTTTATGGTCATTTATAGAAAAGAACAGGGGTTTACGAACCTTGCACACTATACCGATGATGGGGATAGCGGCACACTTTTTTGGATGAAATATCTGCAGATATTATGTATATATTTGACATATGCCAATGCAACCATATATAATTGTTTGTATTTGGGATAATAATCAGTAATCAAGGGGTATAAAAGATACATGAAAACAATAGAATTTGATACACATTTCTACAAAAAGCTGTGGACACTCATGGTCCCGATAATGGTGCAGAATCTGATGCTGGCGCTGGTGGCTGTGGCGGATGCTTTCATGCTTGGAGGACTGGACCAGAACTATATGTCAGCGGTTTCGCTTGCCACACAGATACAGTTCATCCAGAACATGTTTCTATCAGCGGCGACAGCGGGCCTTGCAATACTCGGAGCGCAGTATTGGGGCAAGCAGGATATAAAGGCGCTCGATGACATATTCGCTCTTGCAATCAGAATATGCTGTGTAGTATCAGTACTGTTTTTCGTGGCATGTGCATTCTTTCCTCGATATCTGATGCTCATTTTCACAAACGAGCCTGTGCTTATAGATTATGGTGTAAGTTATCTGAAAATAGCCTCTTTTTCGTATCTGTTGACGGGCTTCTCGCAGTGTTATATAGTCATGATGAAGATATCAGAGCATGCAGGGACTGCGGCGGCAGTCAGCTCGATTACAGTGCTAATAAATATCGTGCTGAATGCTGTGTTTATCTATGGTGCATTTGGCATCGAGAGCATGAATGTGAGGGGAGCGGCAATTGCCACGCTCATATCAAGAGTGCTGGAGCTTATGCTTTCAATCACATTTTCTTACAGACCGGGATATATCAGGCTTAAAATCAGGGAGCTTTTGGTGAGAAACAAGGAACTGTCAGCAGATTTTATGAAGTGCTCCGGACCGATTCTCGGAGCAAGCCTTGTATGGGGAATAGGCTTTACATCGTACTCTACATTTATGGGACACATGGGAACAGACGCAGCAGCGGCCAACTCCGTCGCAGCGGTTGTGCGTGATATCATTTGCTGTCTCAGTGCAGGTATATCAAGTGCAGCAGGCATTATGATAGGAAATGAGCTTGGTGCAGGGAATTTAAAGCGTGGAAAAGCATATGGCATCAGAATGGCAAAGCTGTCATTTTTGTGTGGAGCTGTTATGACAGTGCTTATGGCGGTTTCAGCACCGGTGATTTTACATTTTGTAAAGCTCACACCGCAGGCTGCAGAGTATCTGAAGCAGTTATTCGGTGTACTTGCCTTCTACATGATTGGACGATCGGTAAATGAAATCATCATAAACGGTGTCTTTGGTTCGGGAGGAGATACGATGTTTGATATGTACTCTCTTGCTGTGACGATGTGGGGCATAGCAATACCGCTTGCAGTTGCAGGCACATATTTTTTGAACTGGCCGGTGGTTGTGGTATATGCGTGCACCTGCGTGGATGAGGTTGGAAAGATACCATGGACACTCATACATTTTAAAAAATACAAGTGGGTAAAGGATTTGACAAGATAATGGAAAATGTATGAAAACAAGCGTGTGCGCAGGGAGTAGATCGGATTTAGCGCTAAACTGATTTGAACAAAAAGAGGATATTGAATTGCGGCATCAGCTGTCAAGGGATAACGTAATTTATATGGGAGGGAGCATTTCATGCAGGAAATATACAGAGTAAAGACAAGTCCGGTGGCATTATCGGACAATATGATAATAGGTGAAAAATACAGGATTACAGTTCTGACAGAAGCCCTTGTCCGTCTGGAATACAGTGAAGATGGCGTATTCGAGGATAGGGCAACACAGACAGTATTGTTCAGGGATTTTCCAAAGACCGGCTATCATGTGGTGCGTAACGCTGATGGAATTGAGGTTCATACATCAATGCTGCACCTGATATATAATGAGAAGGAGTTCTCATCACACGGACTGAGTATACAGATTAAGGGAAACCTGAGCGCATATCACAGCATCTGGCATTATGGCGAGAAGGTGCATGATTTGCAGGGTACAGCGCGTACACTTGATGACGTAAACGGAGAGGTTGAGCTTGGACACGGTGTTGTTTCACGCTTTGGATATTCAATTCTTGATGACAGTAAATCACAGATTTTACTTGACGATGGATGGATTGAGCCAAGAAAAAAAGGTGTGTCTGATTTGTATTTATTTGGATATGGACATGATTATAAACAGGCGCTCAATGATTTTTACAGGCTTTGCGGCAAGACTCCGATGCTTCCGCGATATGCACTGGGAAACTGGTGGAGCAGATATTATAAATACTCAGAAGAAAGCTATATGGAGCTGATGGACAAATTCGATGAAAAGAATATCCCATTCACGGTAGCAGTAATAGATATGGACTGGCATCAGGTTGATGTGGACCCTAAATACGGAAGCGGATGGACAGGATATACTTGGAACAAAAAGCTTTTCCCGGATCCGAAGCGCTTTCTTGGAAAGCTCCATGACAGAGGAATGCATACGACCCTGAACGTACACCCTGCGGATGGTGTGCAGGGCTGTGAAGAAATGTATGTTGATATGGCAAAGGAAATGGGCGTGGACTATGAAAATGAGGACCCGGTTGTATGTGATCCGGCAAGCCCAAAGTTTATGGATGCATATTTTAAGTATCTTCATCATCCGAGAGAGGCTGAAGGTGTGGATTTCTGGTGGATTGACTGGCAGCAGGGCAGTAACTGCAAGGTTGAAGGATTGGATCCGCTATGGATTTTTAATCATTTTCATTATCTCGATAATAAAAGAGACGGCAGGCGTCCAATGACATTTTCGCGCTATGCAGGTCCGGGAAGCCATAGATATCCGATTGGATTTTCGGGAGATACACATATTACATGGGAGTCGCTTGATTTTCAACCGTATTTTACAACGACAGCGACAAACATCGGATATGGATGGTGGAGCCATGATATTGGCGGACATATGCTTGGCTACAAGGATGATGAGCTGACAGCCAGATGGACACAATATGGTATATTCTCTCCGATAATGCGTCTGCACAGCTCATGCAGCGAATTTAACGGCAAGGAGCCGTGGCGATTTAAAAAAGAGACTGAGGAAGCGATGGAGGCGGCGCTCAGACAGAGGCATTGTATGATTCCGTATCTGTATACCATGAACTATCGCAGCTATGCCGAGAATATGCCGCTGATTGAGCCTATGTATTATGAGTATCCTGAAAATGCAGAGGCTTATGAGGTAAAGAATCAGTATTTCTTTGGCAGCCAGCTTATGGTAGCACCTGTTACAACTCCACGTATTAAGGGACTTAATGTGGCAAAAACCAAAGTATGGTTCCCGGAGGGCATCTGGTATGATATCTATACAGGCATGCGCTATGATGGTGGAAGAATGCTGGAGGTTTACAGGGATTTGAGCAGCATACCTGTGTTTGCGAAGGCGGGAGGCATACTTGTGTGTGCAGATGCTGATGAGCTTGATGCAAGATCTGTTATCAAAAATCCTGATGTATTATGTGTCAGGGTATTCCCGGAGGCTGATGGTGAGTTTGAGCTATACGAGGATGACAATGAATCCTGCGGATATGTGGATGGCAGATGTGTGACCACAGCTATGAAATATTCTGCGGATAAAGATATGTTTGTCATTTCTCCGGCAGATGGAGATACATCATTAATACCTGACAACAGAACCTATAAGCTTGTCTTTGAAAGAAGAACCGAGGCAGCAGCCGATAAGGTAAAGGTATCTGTGGATGGTAAAGAGGTATTGGCAAAGAATAAATATGATAAAGAAAACAGAAAGCTCATCGTTACTGTAAATGCATCGACAGCGAGCAAAATAAGCGTTGCAATATCGAAAGACACAGTAGCGCTTGATAATCAAATCGAAAAAAGATGCTTTGATTTCCTGAATCAGGCAGAGATAGGCTTTGTGCTAAAGGATGAAATCTACGGTCTTATTACATCGGGAAAGAAAACAACAGTGATTTTATCAGAGCTCAAGGCAAAGGAGCTTGATACAGAGCTGTATGGTGTATTGACAGAGATACTTACAGCCTGAGGCAGTCACCGGTCATACTAGGTGTGACCGGTGACTTTCTTTGTTGTAAAAATAAAAAATGGATGATACTATTATAGTAAACAGAAGTATTTTTATAAGAAACATCAGGAGAAACTATATAATTCAAGGGAGGATTATGCAATGGGAAATTCATATAAGAACTGTAAAATACAGGACAACACAGCAGAGCTGATCTACGAGAACGGCAGTCTGTTTGTTACCATATTTGAAAACAACATAGTGCATGTTGCACAAAAACCCGGCATCGAAAGTGTTGCAATAGAAGAGGACTTTATTCCGAAGGCTGCCACACCGGACGTGACCTGCAAGGATACGTCTGATGCCAAGGGGACCGCAGCAGAAGCCGGTGTAAGCGATGCAGCAGTTAAAGCAGTCATAAGTGCAAGGGATATTACTGTAAATGTAAAGGATAACGAGAAGCTTGATATTTATTACAAAGGGAAGCTTGTGCTTTCGGATTATGAAACAGCACGCAAAAAGAGTGAGAAGAATCCGTACGAGGATCTTGCCATCGCAGAGCTTGAGGGACATACTGTCGGAAAAGATGAAGAAAAAACTGACGCTGTTACCATCATCAAAAAGCTTGGAAAGGATGATGCTATTTACGGTCTGGGAGATAAGCCGGGATGCCTCAACAAGCGTGGATATTCATATGTAAACTGGAACACGGATGATCCTGCGCCACATGTGGACAGCTTCAAATCGCTGTACAAATCCATACCGTTTTTTATCGTGTTGGGCGATGAATATTGCTATGGAATTTTTGCGGATAATACCTACAAGACAACCTTTGATTTCGGTTATGAAAACACAGATTACTATTTCGTCGAGCATGAGAAGGGCGAGCTGGACTACTATTTTATGCCGGGAAATGATATGGCAGAGGTGGTAGGACTTTATACATCACTGACAGGCACCACACCGCTTTATCAGAGATGGATATACGGCAGCCATCAGAGCCGCTGGGGCTATTACACACAGGATGAGGTGCTTGATATAGCTGACAAATTCCGCGAGCTTGATATCCCATGCGATGTGATACATATGGATATCGATTACATGAACGGCTACAGGGTATTCACCTTTGATGACAAGAAATTCCCGGATGTAAAGGGCCTTTCAGAGAAGCTTGCTGACAGGGGTGTAAAGCTCATATCCATCATTGACCCGGGTGTGAAGAAGGATGAGGACTACTTCATGTACAAAGAGGGTATGGAGATGGATGCATTTGCACATGATACAGATGGCAGTGTATATGAAAATGCTGTCTGGCCGGGAACATCGGTATTTCCGGACTTCACAAAGCAAAGCGTCAGAAGCTGGTGGGGAGACAAGACAAAGATACTTCTCGAGCACGGTATCAGTGGCATATGGAATGATATGAATGAGCCTGCAAGCTTCAACGGACCACTGCCGGATGATGTGCAGTTTGAGTATGGAGCACATGAAAAGGTTCATAATATTTACGGACATTTTATGGCAAAAGCCACATATGAGGGACTTGCGAAAAATGATGGTGGAAAACGTCCGTTTGTACTTACCAGGGCTGCATATGCCGGAAGCCAGAAATACTGCGGTGGCTGGACCGGAGATAATCACAGCATCTGGGCGCATATAGCACTTTCGCTCGAGCAGGTGTGCAATCTGTCAGTCAGCGGACTTGCCATGTGCGGCAGCGATATAGGCGGTTTCGGAAGTGATACTACACCGGAGCTTCTTGTCAGATTTTATGAGGCAGCAGTATTTGTGCCGTTTTTCAGAAATCATTCAGCGATGGGAACACGCAGACAGGAGCCTTGGCAGTTTGATGAGACTACGATAGATGCAGTCAGAAAGACAGTAAAGCTCAGATACAGATTTATCCCATATATATATGATCTGGCACATGAGTGTGAAAAGACAGGAGCACCTATCGTGCGCCCGCTCGTATACGAATATCCTGCAGATAAGCATGTGAGAAATATTTCCGATGAATATATGCTCGGAAGCTTTGTACTGGTTGCACCTGTGATCGCACCGGGCAAGGAGGCAAGAGAGGTTTATCTGCCTGACGGCGACTGGTATGATTACTACACAGGCGAAAAATACAGTGGCGGCAGATATATTTTAGCAGATGCACCACTTGATAAAGTACCTGTCTTCATAAAAGCAGGAGCCATTATCCCTGTTGCAGACGGAGAAATCCGCTCTACAGAGGACATTACAGAGGATAAGATCAGCATACTGACATATCCGGGCAAGGGCAGTTTCGTGCATTATCAGGATGACAATGAGACGTTCGCATACAGAAACGGTGAGTATAATGCTGTTGAGTATACCTTGGATGGGGATAAGCTCGAGAAGAAAGTGTTGCATAAGGGATTGTAAAAATACATAACCTTAAATTTATAATTCAATATCAACCTCTACAGGGCAGTGGTCTGAACCGAGCACATCGGTATGGATCGCTGCCTTTTGCAGCTTATCGTTGATGCGCTTTGATGTGATAAAGTAGTCGATACGCCAGCCTGCGTTCTTCTCGCGAGCCTTAAAACGGTATGACCACCAGGAATATATACCCTCGGCATCCGGATAAAAATATCTGAAGGTATCGGTAAAGCCGGAACCTAAAAGCTCCGTCATTTTAGCACGTTCCTCATCTGAAAAACCTGCATTCTTGCGGTTTGTTTTTGGATTTTTCAGGTCAATCTCATTGTGTGCAACATTCAGATCACCGCACAGTACGACAGGTTTTTGGGCATCGAGAGTCTTAAGGTATTCACGGAAATCATCCTCCCACTGCATACGGTACGGCAGCCTTTTCAGCTCATTCTGTGAGTTTGGAGTGTAACAGGTTACGAGATAGAAATTGTCATATTTAAGTGTGATGACACGTCCTTCCTTATCATGCTCCTCAATGCCTATGCCGTAAGACACAGATAATGGCTCATTTTTTGCGAAAATGGCTGTGCCGGAATAGCCTTTTTTCTCGGCATAATTCCAGTACTGGTGATAGCCCGGCAGGTCAAGGTCAATCTGTCCCGCCTGTAGCTTGGACTCCTGTATACAAAAGAAATCCGCATCTATACTGTTAAAAAAATCAAGGAAACCTTTCTGGACGCATGCGCGCAGTCCATTTACATTCCACGATATAAATTTCATGTCTTAATCCTCCATATCACTGCAATAAATTATCATATATTTTTCGCTTAAACATGACATTTTCCTAATAAAATTACAAAATCGCATTTTTTATTTTGATGATTTACTACAAAATCGCATTTTCTTTTTGGCAATTTTACTACAAAATCGCATTTTTTAAAAGAGGTTTGAATCTGCAGATTACACTTTTTATATAAAATCGTTACTGTTTACACCGAACAGTGTGACCAGCAACATAAAATACGTATAATAGAGGAAGAAAATACGCAAGATAATACGCAAGATAAAGTCGGTTCATAAGCTGCACCAAGCTGGCGAAGAAATCAGAAATATGTGAAAATATGACATAAATATAATAAATCCGCTACACTATATCATATGATTACGCACATGATATAATGCAGCGGATTTTGTTGTTGATTATTTTAAAGCTCAAGTAAAATTTTTTACAGCACATCGCTTCCATCAGGAATCTTTGAGATGATAGTTCTGTTGATCCTGATTAAGAATAATGTCGAAACAGTAAGGGATATCACCTCTGCTATAGGGAAAGCCCACCATACTGCGTGAAGTCCACCGAGCCTTGAAAGGATGTATGCTGCCGGAATTAAAACCACAAGCTGACGCATGATTGATACGATCATGGAAAAGACAGCCTTTCCCAAAGCCTGGAATACTGTGCCGACGATAATACAAAACCATGCGATGAGGAAATGCACACCGATTATTCTGAGCGCCGGAACACCGATTTTGAGCATATCGCCAGAGGCGCTGAACATTCCAAGAAGCACCTGTGGTATGAACTCAAAGCAGGCAAAGCCAACGAAGAGCAGACAGAATGCTGTTATCAGGCTGACCTTTATTGTCTTAACCATACGCTTTCTGTTCTGAGCACCGTAGTTGAATGCGATGATAGGTGTGATTCCGTTGTTCAGTCCGAATACAGGCATAAAGAAGAAGCTCTGCAGCTTGAAATAAACACCGAAAACAGCAGCGGCAGTCGATGAAAAGCCGATAAGTATTCTGTTCATGGCATATGTCATTATAGAGCCTATAGACTGCATGATGATTGACGGAATACCGATAGCATAAATGGTTCCCATGATTTTGAAATCCGGGCTGTAGCCCTTGAAGCTCAGGCTGATTTCATGATTGAATTTGTGGTTGCAGGCAAAGGCAACAACGGCGGCTACGCACTGTCCCACAACGGTTGCCACGGCTGCACCGGTAGCACCGAGCTTAGGGAAGCCAAGCAGTCCAAAGATCATGATAGGATCCAGAATGATATTTGTGATGGCACCGCAAAGCTGTGAGGTCATGCTGAAAATAGTTCTTCCTGTCGATGTAAGCACCCTCTCAAAAAAGATTTCCGCAAAAATACCAAATGAAAAAATCATAACAGTACTCAGGTAGCTCACACCCATATCCATGATTTCGATATCAGCATTTCCAATCTGACTCATGTAAAAAGGCTTTACGATTGTAAGTCCGAGAATCAGAAATATTACGTAGCTGAATGCATATAGCACGGCACCGTTGATGCCGATTTTGTTGGCCTCGTCGTATTTATGGGCGCCGAGGGACTTTGACAGCAGCGCGTTTACACCTACACCTGTACCGGTTGCGACAGCGATGATGAGTGTCTGCAAAGGGAAGGCAAGTGAAACTGCTGTGAGTGCGTTTTCGGACAGCTTTGCAACGAAAATACTGTCCACGATGTTGTATAGAGCCTGTACGAGCATGGAAATCATCATAGGCAAAGACATGTTAAATACAAGTCTGCCGATAGGCATGGTTCCCATCTTGTTCTCTGTTACAGGGGCTGAATTTGTTTCCTGACTCATAATTCCTCCTATTGTAAATGATTGTTAATTTAAAACTCCTACATTATATATGTACGAAGCTTTAGTTATTAAAATTAAAATCACCGGTAGATTAGCCGGTGTTTAAAATGTGCAACAAAGCGCCAATTACATATAATACCATGACTGCAGGATACTTTCAAGGTATTATATAACTGTTAAATCATATCATAATAGTTAATGAAAAAATGCCTCAAAAAGTATAGCATTGCAGGGTATAAATTACGATAACCGCTTGACAAAATGACAGAGAGATATATAATTAGTTCAAAAATGAATAATTCAAAAATGTATAACGAAGCAGCAAAATAGGAAAAGAAAAGAAGGAATATCACATATGAAATTTAACTTTGAGTTTGCAGAGAAAATTTCGCGAACCTACAGCGATGAGTGCAGACCACTGTGCCATGAGCTGAAGCTTCCGCAGACAGCCTTTGATATACTCATGTTTCTGGCGAACAATCCGGAATATAAGACGGCAAGGGATATAGTTGAAATAAGAAAAATCAAGGCAAATCTTGTGTCTGTAAATGTTGATAAGCTTGTGAATGAAGGCTATCTGGAGAGAAAACCTGTGGAAAATGATAGGAGGAAGACGGAGCTTGTCTGTACAAAAAAGGCCGGGACTGTCATTGAAAGAGGAAGGCGTATACAGCAGCAGTTTACAGCAAATCTGTTTGCAGGGATAGATGAGGAGCAGAAAAAGCAGCTGACGATTGTTATGGAACAGCTTGAGAATAATATGGATGAAATAATCAGGAGGAAATCACACAAATGAGCACATTAATAACTATAATAGTAACATTTTTTGCCGGTATGGGCGCAGGCCTTGGAACTGGCTTTGCGGGACTAAGCGCAGCAGCAGTAATAAGCCCTATGCTCATTACATTTTTGGGAATGGATCCTTATATGGCAGTGGGAATAGCCCTGTCGTCTGATGTACTTGCCAGCGCAGTGTCAGCCTATACATATGGAAAGAACAAGAACCTTGATGTAAAAAACGGGCTCATAATGATGGTCACGGTTTTATGCTTCACGGTTGTTGGAAGCTATGTATCAAGCCTTGTGCCGTCAGCAACAATGGGCAACTTTTCGGTATTTATGACATTTTTACTCGGAATCAAGTTTATAGTCCGTCCTGTCATGACAACAAAGGAGGCCATGCAGGGAGTTTCAGCTAAAAAGAGAGCTGTCCAGTCAATCATCTGCGGTGTGATTATCGGATTTATCTGTGGCTTCATAGGTGCGGGAGGCGGTATGATGATGCTCCTCATCCTCACATCGGTGCTTGGCTATGAGCTTAAGACTGCAGTCGGAACGAGCGTATTTATCATGGCATTTACAGCCTTTACAGGAGCTGCCTCGCACTTTGCCATCGGTGGAAAACCGGACTGGTTTGTGCTGCTTTTATGTATTGCATTTACACTCCTTTGGGCGAGAATTGCAGCGGTCTTTGCAAACAAGGCATCCGCAAAAACCTTAAATCGTGCCACAGGTATTGTGCTTGTAATACTTGGCATCGTGGTATTTGCATTTTCACTTCTGAGCTGATTTTTCTTGAATATATAACTGCAAGCCCCGGCTGCCCGACCGGCACACACAGCTTCCCCGCGTGCGAATAGCGAAGCTGCTTAGATACTGTAGAAATTATGCCATGAAACACAGAAACGCTCCTGCATGGACGCAGGGACGAGGAGAACCGCGCCACGGACGGCGCGTTTCGACGGTTTC
>ULSF01030380.1_pt1 | contig 10913 bp, 8 predicted proteins | sample 1956121 | NCBI WGS metagenome assembly ULSF01 (sample SAMEA4835701, study PRJEB28245) | human gut metagenome | biome: gut microbiome; material: fecal sample | place: Denmark | collected 2008
TCAAGATATATTCCGCAATTTCTAATCTGTGCACGTGTTACCGATGCATAGTTTGCAAAATTATCAATTGAAAGACCCCATGATTTACCTGCTCCCTCCTGGAAGTCCTCTCTGCCTACTTCTATCTGTACGGCATATGTCTGCCAATCGCTTGTAAACTGCACGCCCTTTTGAAGCTTGATTACAAGATGGGATTCGTCCGCCGGCGGATAGAAAATCATATGGCGACTTCCCTTTGCATCAAGAGCCTCATACTGAGGAATGTTAGACTTATTGAAATCCCAGTTTCTGAGTGTAATATGTGCCGTTGCAACATCGGTGCCGGGAACGAAGTCCATCCTCGCATCAAATGCGGCGATAAGGGTTACCGGATCTTCTCCCGATGCTTCAAACGCATTTTTGCAGGCATCATATACCGCCAAATTCGGGAAACCGATTGTTGAAGACATATTTGTTACATCATATACGGTTGTTCCGTTAACATTAGTTGTTGTAATCTTGCACGCGCATTCATCAAGCCTTGCGCTGTCGCCTACAAAGTAGTTCGTTCCCTGTGCGGAAGCCGAAAAGCCAAAAGCCGCTGTTAAAACTATTCCCGCAGAAAGAACTGCCGATAAAATCTTCTTCATATTATATCCTTTCAGATTTCTTTTTGTTTACTGTTATAACCGTTGCACATACTGCTAAAACAAGTACCGCCGTAACACCGATATAACCCATATCGCCGGTGCTCACCGGTTTGCTGTCGCTCTCAACAACTTTTTCGGGAGTGCCTAATTTGATATCGTCAAAATAGGTAACGGTGCTCTTTAAGCAGAAGTTATCAAGACAAAGCTTCAATGCATAAGTTTCGGGATTCTGAATACGTTCAAGTATTTCATCGTCTACGTTAAGCTCAAATGTAAGCTTGTTCCACTTACCTGCTTCCTTGTTTACTTCAACTGCCGTAAGGCTCTTGCCCCACTGCTTATCTGCAAAGGTCTTGTTTTCGGTACGGAGTATCGCAGTAACCTTATCGGGTGCTTCTGTGAAGTAAGCATAGAGCGTAAAGTGATATTTGCCCGTTTTGGTGACTACCTTTTTAAGCATATCGGGGTCAAGATACGGCGAGCCCTGAGAATGGTCGGCACCGTCGCTGCCCTTTGCGTATGTGTATTTAAGCGATTTTGAACCGTTGTGTGCCTTTTCGCCCGTAACTTCAAGAGTTCCCAAGTTCCAGAAAATATCGTTGTAGCCTAAATTACCGTTTTCAAAAGTTTCCGTGTAAAGTCCTTCATAGCTTACGGGTGTTGCCGTAGGTGTGGGTGCAGCAGTTGCCGTAGGTGTTGTGGGGGTAGCAGTTGCCGTAGGTGTGGGGGTTGGTGTGGGCATATCTGCGGCTGCCGCAAAGGTTACATCGTCATAGTACGCAGATACATCACCCATTTTGTCAAAGCGAAGGCGAACATCGTAATTGCCCGAGCTTATTGCTGAGTAAAGATTGCTGTCAACATTGAATGTAAACAGAAGTCTGTTCCACTGTCCTGCTTTTGTGCTGTATACATCTGCACTGTTTGCGGCTATGGACCAACTTAAATTACCGGGTTTTGAACCGAAAAAAGCAAACACTGCTCCTACGCCGTTTGCTGCGCTTTCAAACCAAACATAGGCTTCAAGTTTATATTCGCCCGGGGCGGTAACAATTTTCTTCAACTCTGCCGTCGGAATATACGGTGCATTTGACGGGGCTGATGATGATGTCTTTGTTGTATCAAAGTGAAGCGACGCATTACCGGTATGCGCTTTTGCATTTGATATTTCAAGTGCTGCATCCTCACCCCAAAACTCTTTATTCATTGTGCAGGTTGATGCATCTTCAAAGTCCTCAACAAATACCTTTCCGTTTGCCTCCGCTTTTGAATTCAAAAGCATTGTGCCTGCACATATGCATATTGCGATAATAACCGTCAATGTGCACAGTATGGCATTTTTTTTTTCATTGTTCCGTTCATGATAAGTTCCTCCTTAATATAATTTATTATTTATTTTTCATAACAAGCAAAACATAGTCATCTCTGCCCGGCTTCTGCGGTGCGGTATATGTGCCGTCCTCAGAAGCAATACTGCCGGATATGTCAATGTATTCGCCTGTACGAGGGTCAAACCATTTTGCGGTATATGTTTTTGAAGTATCTAAGCCTCTGAATGTACCGCTTATTCTTGACTTGCCGTATAAATAGCACACATAAAGGTCATTTCCCGCATTTGCCGCAACAAAAGGCTCCGTATTATTTACCGTTACCGTAAATGCCTTTCCGTCGAAGTCAGGTTCGAGAGAATACCATGCGATACCTTCAAAGAATTTACGCATATATCCGCATTGAACTGCCGAGGGCAAATTGACCGCCTTGTCCCAAGTCATATCTGTTTTTTCCTGCTGTGTCAAGGTTTCAAGTCCGTCATTTACATCGCCCACAAGATAGCTGTTTGCCGAATTTATATACCATATATCCGAAGCGCCGTAGCCGTAGCCGAACATTCCGGCAAGATACGATATCCATCCCTGCCGTCTTGCGCCCGCATCCTTCGTGGCAAGATAAGCATATTTGCTCTCGTAATTTACGCAAATCTTTCCGCTGTCCCAATAGTCCTTTGCCGTAACAACACTGTACTGTTTTGATACATCGGGCTTCCACTGTGCCGCATACCACGTATGCTCCTTCATATCCTTAAATGCCGATGCACCTTTGGTGTAATTCTTTGTGCCTGCACCTGTTACGGTAGTGCAGTCGCTCGTTTCCTGATGTGCAGTAAGCGGATGATTGTACGGGTCATATTTTGCAAGGCACTGAGCTACAAATTTCCAAGGATTGTTTTCAGGCGTGTATACGGTTTGCTGACCTATATCGTTACCGTAGAAGTCATTATCGCATTCCTGTGCAAGTGTCCACATAACTGGATATGCCGAAAAACGTGCAACCCAGTAACGTGCAAGCAAGTCAAGGTATTCCGTATTTCTCATTACGGTATACGACATTTTCTCCGTGAAGAAGAACTGACTGTGCGGATGCGTCAGGCCCGCCTGTGCAATATATCGGAATCTCCTGTCAAGCTCCTGCATCATTTCTATTGCCGAATCCGGGAACGAGCCGGCAAGATTGGTCTTTTCACTCGTAGGCTGACTTTGATAAACCGTGAAGCCCTGTTCAACCCGCTTATCCACAACGGTCTTAAACTGCGTATCAAAATCCTCACTGAACATTGACCAGTGGGTATCTCCCAAATAGAAGAACGGAGTGCCGTCATCGTAGGTGAAGTACTTTTTGCCGTATCTCGAAGTCACAAAGCCGTGCTTATAAACAGCCAAATCGCCCTTATATTCGTTTGCAGCAAGAGTGCCGCTTTTAACAAAGCCCGCATCGTCAACATTCGCCTTTGCTTCAAACTTCCAAACACCGTATTCGGTAGGAGCAAAGCGAACCTTCCAAGCACTGCCACCGTCCCAGAATGCAGGCATTACGTATTCCGTACCGGAGGGTGAGGTAAAAGTCACATCCAGCAAAACATCGTAAAAGGGTTTCGAATAACTGTTCTGTGCAGTAAAAGGTATATCAACCGCCACCCAGCATTCCGTTTGGTAATCCGTCGGCTCGGTAACATCGGGCTTCGGCGTGCTTCCGCCGTTTATAATAACAACATTGTTATCTTTACAGCCTATAAACGAGGCCATAATAACAAGTAATAAAATTGCTGACAAAACCTTTTTCAATGCATATCCTCCGCTGCAAAAAAAATCATCCGACAAAATGAAATTAAAAAAATATTGACATTTCTTTTGTTCTCTGATAAGATTATAAGCGATTTAATACAGAATGTAAATAGAAAAAACAGTCACTAATATTCGATTTTTAGTCAGGGGGGCGACAATATGTCGTGGTCATCTATTGCAATAAACGAGCAGCTCAATATCCGCCGATTTTATATGTGCATGGATGCAAATTACGAGAGCACCTTTGAATTCAGCGGCGAAGCACATAATTTTTGGGAAATGCTGTACGTTTTCAGCGGAAGCTTATCCGTTTTGGCCGATGAAAACCTTTATGAAATGAATGACGGCGATATTATTTTCCACCGTCCGCTTGAATTTCACAGGTTTCATATCAAGAGCAGGGAAGGTGTGCATTTGCTGATATTCTCCGTTGATATGGACGGTCCTCTTACAAGCTTCTTTCAAAAGAAAGTTTTTAAGCTTTCACAGCGGCAAAAGCACATTATTAACGAGCTTATGCAGTATGCAGACCTTACAATGAAGCAATTAAGTGAAAACGGCATAGAAACCGTAAACTGGAATTTGCTTTCTCCCTGCAAGCACGTGCCCACATATTCTCAGCTTTTGTCAACTTATATCTATCAGCTTTTTCTTTCATTAGGCGAAAAAGCAAAGGTCTCTGAGGAAACCGTAAGTACATTCTCTGAGCAGTTTGCCATTGCCGTACAGTATATGAAAAGCAATATTTCCGTTCCGCTGTCCATTGACGACATCGCAAAAAAGTGTCATTTAAGCCGTTCGGGAATACAGCGTCTGTTCCTGCATTATGCCGGAATAAGCCCGCACAAATATTTTTTAACGCTTAAAATCAATCAGGCAAAGAAAATGCTGATTGCGGGCGTATCGGTAAACGATATATCCAACCTTCTCGGTTTCAGCACTCAGGCATATTTTTCCTCTTCCTTTAAGCGTGAAACGGGAACCTCTCCGTCCGAATTCAGAGAAAATCAGTTATAAAGAAACTCCGAGATTTGCTTTTATCGCAATCTCGGAGCTTTTTATCTGACAAATCTTAAAGTAATAATTTCATAGCTCTTAACGGTTATTTCCGTGCAGCCGTCCTTTATTTCAAGCTCCTTCTCATTATTCTCGTTAAGGTCGCAAAGAAAAGCCTTTAAAAATTTCTCTCCCGTTTTGATTTTTACTTTTTCCCGGCCGTTTCTGCTTTCATAGAGCCTTAAAATCATATCTCCGCCGTCCTCGGCCCGCTTTACGGTTTCGGCAATAACACCTGTTGAAAATCCGTTTGAGCTTTCGACTTTTACAAGTGAGAATTTTGCCGGAAGTGTTCCTGCATGGGCGGAAATGCTCTTATAGACAAGCGGTTGATTAAAGATATAGCTTTCTTTAATATATCCGTCACCGTCTCCGTGGGTAAACAGCGCATACCTGAATTCATGCAGTCCCTCATCCGCCGTTTTATCGGGGTAATCGGGACACCTTAGTGCCGTAAGCTTTACGGTGCTCCCGTCTGCCGAGAATCCGTACTTGCAGTCATTTATAAGCGCCGCGCCGAACATTTCTTCCCTGATATCAACCCATTTATGAGCGCACACCTCAAACCGCGCACTGTCCCAGCTTGTATTTTTGTGTGTCGGACGCTTTACCGAGCCGAACTGAATATCGTATTCCGCCTCATTTGCGTGTATATCAAACGGGAACGCAATTTTTACAAGCTTATGCTTTTCGTGCCATTCAGCCTTAAAATCGAAATCAATGCGTTTTGTCTTTGAATAAAGCGAAATTGCTGTTTTTACGGTAGATGAGCCGTAGCCGTAGGTTATTTCAACCCCCTTTACCGTGCCTTTTTCAAACGGCACAGCACTTTGGGGCGTATCAAGAACCGTATACTTGTGCATATCACTTTCGCGAATTTCCCATGCATCGTAGTTATCGGGGAAATCATCGAAAATCTGAATTTCGTTTGCTTTGTCAGAAAAAACTTCTCGCTCCGCTTCTTTATCAAAAAGCGACGTTATTCTGCCCGAATTATCAAGTTTTATTACATAAAAATCATTTTCGATTCGGTTTTTGTCGCAAACAACCGTATTTTTGGCAAGCTCGCCGTTAAACACACACCAGCCGTACGAGGGCACGGTTGCATCCGTTTCAAATGTCGCGCCGTTAATATTTACCGTCAGGGGTCTGTCAAATCCCAAAGTGTTTATTGCAAGAATCCCGCCATCCGAGGCTATCTTATCTGCAAGGCTTTCCGCTTTTTTCTCCTGCATTTCCTTTAAGAAATTATGCACTTGAAGATAATCCCTGTCGGTGTGCTCATAGACTTCGCGTATTGACGAGCCGGGCAGAATATCATGAAACTGATTATGCAAAACCGTCCGCCAGGTATTATCAAGCCCGCATTTATCGTATGCTCCGCCGAAAAGATAGTCCATATACGAAAGTGCCTCCGCTCTTTGCAGAGCAAGCTCCGATTTACGGTTGCCTTTTTTATTTTTTGCCTGTGAGGTATATGTTCCGCGATGATATTCAAAATACAGCTCGCCTACCCAGCGCGGAACGCTTTTAAGCTTTTCGGCATTTGAAAAGAACTCTTCTTTGCTTTCCTTAACAAAACCGCCGAGACTGTCCTGTTTGGTTATCGGCAAGCCCGGCAGCCCCTTTGCAAGGCGGCGCTGTTTTTCAAGCATATCGCGGGTCGGTCCTCCGCCGCCGTCACCGAAGCCGTATGTCATCAAAGTATGCGTTGTATACTCTTTTTGCTGAAATCTGTTCCAACAGCCAAGCGTATGAGATGCATCAGTCTTTCCCACATAAGTGCAAATGCGGTCCGTCTGCTGATTTTTATGTGCCGGCTGTGCAGTAATAAACGCAGTAAATATTTCGGTTCCGTCTATTCCCTGCCACAAAAACGTATCGTACGGAAACTGATTTGTATCGTTCCACGATATTTTCGATGTGATAAACGAATCTATTCCCGACTTTCTTAGAATCTGCGGCATAGCGGCAGAATACCCAAAGACATCAGGCAAAAACAGAATTTTTGACTCTTTCTCGAATTCTTCCCTGAAAAACTTTTTCCCGAAAAGAATTTGCCGAACAAAGCTTTCGCCCGAAATAAGATTGCAGTCAGCCTCCAAATACATTCCGCCCTCAGGTTCCCAGCGCCCTGATTTTATAAGGCTTACTACTTCTTCGTACTTTTCGGGTGCTTCCTCTTTAAGGTAGCGGTACAGCTCGGGCTGTGACATTGTAAATCTGTATTCGGGGTAATACTTCATAAGCTGAACAGCGGTTGAAAAGCTGCGCTGAACCTTTTCCCTTGTCTGCCGACGTTCCCAAAGCCATTCAACGTCAATATGTGTATGCCCCACTGCATGAACGGTAGGCTTACCGTCGGTACGGCATTCTTTAAGATAGAACTCCCTGTTAAGAATATCTCTTGCAATCTTTACGGTTTCAAGAACAGACTGTTCGCTTGAAAAGTCAACCGCATATGATGCCTGTGTAAGCTTTGAAAGGATAAGAGCATACTCCGATGAATTTTCATTAAAAAATTCAAGAGCCTCAAAGGGTACAAGCATATCGTAATACAGCTGTTCTATATCGCAAAACACCTTGCAAGCGGCATATTTTATTCCGAAAACACTATCCATATCTCCGGTATAAAAATAATTTACCATATCATATTTTGTATCGGGTTCGAGCAAAACCTCCGTATGGTTTGTATCGAGTCCCTGCACCATTTTACCGTTAAGGTAGAGCAATCCCTGCGGATTTACCGCATCCCATGTATAAATTCCCGTATTTACTTCAAGAACATAAAACACGTTTTCCTCTGCTTTCGGGGTTTCAATCGCACCCTTCATCCAAAAATGCTGCCACTTTCCGTTAAAGCAGGTCAGGTCACTGTATTCACCCTCAGGCGGAACATTGCCTGTTTTATAATCGCTTTTTATAAGCTTTATACCGTCTATACTGTTTATTTCCGCTTTCCGTAATTTATCCAAGCGCTTTATTACACTGTCAACTCGATTTATATCCATTTTCTCTACCTCCGAATTTATTTTATCACATTAGCTGTTGCATTTCAACATTTATTATGATAAAATACTTATGGTATTGTGATATTTACTTATTGGGGGGATATTATGTCTGGAAACAAAAAAACATTGACAGCGAACCGTTTTATAAACTCTGCCGCAGGTATTGAATACCGTATTGTATTAAGTGATACCGAATATTTCCGTTTACATGACCATGATTTTTTTGAGATATTTCTTCTTTTGAGCGGCGAAGCCGTTCACTTAGTGAATTCAGTAAGCGTTCCTCTTTCGGCAGGTGATATTGTTTTTATCCGTCCTACGGACACGCATATATATCAACACAAAAAAAGCTTTTCCATGCTCAATATCACTTTTACGTGCGAAACGTTTAATCTGTTAAAAGCTTATCTCGGCGGCGGTTTTAATTTTGAAGCCCTGCTGTCTTCCTCTATGCCGCCGTCAACGCATCTCTCCGTTGATGAACAAAAGCATATTTTATTGCGCATTGATGCTTTAACCGCCCTTGACCCTAATGATATTCCGCATTTTCAAACGCCGTTAAGGATTTTACTTTTTGAAATTTTCACCCGATATTTCGGTGACATAAGTAAACAGCAATCGGATATTCCCGATTGGCTTTATGCCTTGCGCGCCATCATGCAGGAAAACAATAATTTTCGTATCGGCAGTGAGCGGCTTTTTTCTCTTACCGACCGCAGCCGTGAGCACGTTTGCCGATGTATGAAGAAATATTTTAACGAGACCGTTTCTCAGTTCATTAACGGTCAACGGGTTAATTATATTGCAAATATGCTGAAAAAAAGCAATATGAGTATTACAGACATTTTGCTTGAAAGCGGATTTAACAATATTTCATGGGCTAACGAGTGCTTTAAGAAGAAATACGGTATGACAATGAGCGAATTCAGAAAGAATTCCGAATTGTAGCTGTCCGCCTTTTTTTCAAAAGAGTCTAAAAAAATAAAGAGCCCAGAAAATATCAGAGCTCTTAACGGTTTTAATATGCTTTATACAGCATCAAATGTGCTATTTTGCACGCGCGCTTATATGCTTCCGTGAAATATTCCTCAGTTGTCATTTTTGAATAAGCATCATTCTCGTGTCTGTTAGGCCGCGATGTAACATTCAATTCGAAATTCAGTATCTCCTGACGCGGGCATTCTTTTAGCCTTTTAACATTATAATTCCAATCCGCCGCACCGTCAAAGGGAAGCAAATGCAAATCGTCTGTCCAAAAAATCTTCCCGTCGCTGCGGCTGATTCCCAAATTATCGTTAAGGTGCGTCATTATAAGTTTTTTGCCGAACAGCCCGAGCATATCGCGGGACGCGCTGTAACACATTTCGTGTCCCGAATCCCAGCAAAAGCCCACGTTATCGCAAGTGTCAAAATGCTTTTCGACTTTTTCAAGATGCACATCGCTCTCGATGTTCTCAAAAGCGATTTTAACTCCGTATTTTGCCGCGATATTTACCAAAATCTCAAAATTTTTCAGTCCCGATTCCGTCGGTGCGGGTACCGTTCCGAAACCGTACCACGGGTGCACTACAAGAACGGGAATCCCGTATCTGCGGGCGTCTTCAAGGGACAAAAGCAACTCTTTTGTTGCCGATTCCGCTTCGGTTTTATCTTCGCCCCAGATTACTCCCGCGCCGCGGTACGGTGCATGGAGCGACTGCAATATAAGGCCGTTTTCCCGTGCCGCCGAAATTATTTTCTCTTCCTCCCAGCCCCCTGCGCATGACGGGGAAACTGCGTCAAAACCCACTTCTTTTATTATTTTTATTATATCGCAAATATCTTTCTGCCAAAATTCCGCCCACATATTTGATATTGAAATTCCTAATTTCTGCCCGTACATATACTCTGTCCTTTTGAAAAAAAGGCACGGACGAACCGTGCCTTTTAAGTGTGTGTGTTAAATTATTTAAGTGTAACGGTAGCGCCAACTTCTTCAAGTTTCGTTTTAAGAGCCTCAGCCTCTTCTTTGGGAGCGCCCTCTTTGATTGCTTTGGGAGCAGCCTCAACAAGGTCCTTAGCATCTTTAAGTCCAAGACCGAGAGCCTCTTTAACAGCCTTGATAACGTCGAGTTTCTTCTCGCCGAAAGATTCAAGAACTACATCGAACTCTGTCTTTTCTTCGGCAGCAGCGGCACCTGCGCCACCTGCAACCATAACGGGAGCCGCGGCTGATACGCCGAACTCTTCTTCAAGCATTGTAACTAACTCAGCGATTTCAAGAATAGTTTTTTCCTTGATTGCTGCAACGATTTCTGCATTCGTCATTTTTTTAATCCTCCCAAAATTTTAATTATGCTTCCATTTTTTCTTTGATAGCGTTAAGTGCATAAGCAAGATTACGCACATTGCCTTGAAGTGTCCATATGAGTTTGACGATAAGAGCGTCTTTTCCGGGAAGTTTTGCAAGAGCAACTTCTTCGTCCGCCGACGTAACTTTTCCGTCCATATAACCGCACTTGATGGTGCACTTTTCAAGGTCTTTACCGAACTCATAAACAGCCTTTGCCGGAGCAACCACGTCATCGTAGCCGAACGCAAAAGCATTTGTGCCTTCAAGGTAAGCGTCAAGACCTTCGATGCCAAGTTCCTTTGCGGCTTTTGCAACGAGAGTGTTCTTGTAAACCTTGTAGTCAACGCCCATCTCACGGCAGTTGTTACGAAGTTTTGTAACTTCGGCAACGGTAACGCCGGTATAGTCAAGCACTACAACGTTCTGAGCCCTTGAAAGCTTGTCTTTAATCTCTTCATACAGAGCGACCTTAGTTTCTTTGCTGACTGACATTTTTCCACCTCCGTATTTATTCAAAAAAACAACCCCCGCATAGACTTTGCGGGGGCAGAAATAACATAAAATCAGTCCTCGGCAGGAAATTAAGTGCAAACGCACACCTGCTGTCTACGGTATACAGCGATTATTTAATTGTAAAGGTATTATATACCGTGCTCTGTCTTTCTAATAATTTTATCATAATTATGCCCTCAGGTCAAATATTCTATTGATAAAATTTTCCCCTTTATGTATGTGTTACAATGATGAGTGACAGAAGAAAAAAAGA
>ULSF01072523.1_pt1 | contig 10910 bp, 6 predicted proteins | sample 1956121 | NCBI WGS metagenome assembly ULSF01 (sample SAMEA4835701, study PRJEB28245) | human gut metagenome | biome: gut microbiome; material: fecal sample | place: Denmark | collected 2008
GCTATCTTTCTTTATCTTTTTATGAATACTCGACACATTCCCGTCATACAATTAAAAAATTTTACAAAAACTTATCATTCCCATGTACCTTTTCTTAATCTCACAAGTTTATAGTTAAACATAACAGAGAATGATTGACTATATCAAAGGAGGATCTTATTGTGAGAACAATTCGCAGAAACATAGCAAGAAATGCAAAAAAATATGCAGCAAAAGCAACTGTATCAGCCATGATGTTAGCAGGCGGAGTTATGATGGCATCTCCAATCCTTTCATCAACAGTCAGCGCAGCGACAGAACATTGGAATGATGCATCTGCTTCTAAAACAGAAAGTTGGTCCACATGGAAAGCAAACTGGGATAAATACAGCACAAACTATGAAAATGTATCCCTAACACCAGGAGCGACAGAATCACAGCTTAATTTTGCATACTACAGCAAGACAGAAGAAACACCAAAAGTTAAGATCGCAACAAAAGCAGATATGTCTGATGCAAAAGAAGTCGAAGGAAAACAGACACAGGCAGTAGCGATCGAAGGTGTTCAGTACTATTCAAACAAAGCATCTGTAAATGACCTGAAAGAAAATACAACTTACTACTATCAGGTATTCCAGAACGGAAAATATCAGGATGCACAGAAATATTCTACAAAATCATTTAAAAATTATTCTTTCTTATATGTAGGAGATCCTCAGATCGGAGCATCTTCAGGACAGACAAGTACTGAAGGAGATGCGATGAAAGATAATAACTATGCAGCAAGAAATGATAGTTATAACTGGAACAACGTATTAAATAATGCAGTAAAACAGAATCCAAATCTAAGTTTTGTTGCATCCGCAGGAGATCAGGTAAATAACAATAACAATGAAAAACAGTATGCAGGTTACCTTGGAGCAGATGCTTTAAAATCTCTTCCAGTAGCAACAACGATCGGAAACCACGATTCTGGATCAGCACAGTATGAGATGCATTACAACAATCCAAATGCATTTGATACAAGTGGATATAGAAATACAGCAAAGTATACAGAAGGAAAGACAGCAGCAGGAACAGACTATTATTACACATATGGAAATACATTATTTATCGTATTAGACACAAACAATTACAACTGTGCAACTCACGAAAATGTTATGCGTAAAGCGATCAAAGAAAATCCAAATGTAAAATGGAAAGTTGTAATGTTCCACCAGGACATTTATGGATCAGGATATGATCATTCAGATTCTGACGGAATGGTTTTAAGAACACAGTTAACACCATTAATGGATAAATATGATATTGATGTTGTACTTCAGGGACATGACCATACATACTCCAGAACATATCAGTTACAGAGTGATGGACAGGCACATGATAAATTCGCAAAAACAGAAAATACAGCAAATTACGCAAAAGAAAACAACTGCTACGAAATCGTTGATACAACAAAAGGTGGAACGGTTGTAAATCCAAAAGGAACTGTATATTTAGAAGCAAACTCAGCAACAGGATCTAAATTCTACAATCTGATCACAGCAAAACAGGATTTCATTTCTGAGAGAAGCCAGACATGGACACCAAGTTATTCTGTAGTCAATGTAACAGATGACTCTTTTGAAGTTACAACATACGATGCGGACACAGGAAAAGTATTAGACGGATCATCTTCATATAAGATCGTGAAGAAAGCAGAAGATACCAAAAAAGATGATGAGAACTCAAATACAACAAAGAAAGATGATACAACAGTAGTACAGACAAAAGACCAGACGATCACAGCAACAGCATCTTATAAGAAGAGTGAAACATCCAAAGCATTTAAATTAAATGCAAAAACAAATGGAAATGGAAAACTCACTTACACAACATCAAACAAAGCAGTTGCAACAGTTGATGCCGCAGGAAAAGTAACAGTCAAAGGACCAGGAGTTGCCAAGATCACAGTCAAAGCAGCAGCAACTACAGACTACAAAGCAGCTTCCAAAACAGTTACAGTGACTGTAGCACCAAAGAAACAGAGTATCTCTTTAATAAATAAGATCAAAAAACAGCTAACGATCAAATGGAAAAAGAATACGAAAGCATCAGGATATCAAGTTGTATATTCTACAAACAAGAAATTTACAGGTAAAAAGACAGTAAGAAAAGCGAAAACAACAACATCTTACAAGGTCAAAGGTCTGAAAAAAGGGAAAAAATATTACGTAAAAGTCCGTTCTTACAAAACAGTAAATGGAAAACGTATTTATGGAGCCTACAGCACAGCCAAAAAAGCAACAATCAAATAGAGATGATAAAGAATTAGTGTCGTAACTTAATTTATCAGACAGAGCAAAAGCCTGCGCCCGGAATGATAGATCCGGACACAGGCATTCTCTGATTTTTCTTTATAAATAAAAGGCTACGATTTATAGAAAGAAGACAACTTATGGAAAAAGCAGTATCATGGAAAAAAATCTTGATCTTCGCAATAGCAGTGTGTTTATTTGCAGGGATCATAGTCAAATGCAACCAGTTTCAGAAAACGCCATTGGCATCCTATAAAGGACAAAAATATGAAAAAGCAGTTGTAACAAAGATCATAAAAGATAATCTTGCAGAAGACGGAAGTCGTTATGGAACGCAGAAAGTCCTGGTTAAAATGACAACGGGAACCTACAAAGGAAAAGAAAAACAGGCGATCAATCCAAGCGGAACTTTATTTGGAGCTGACTGTAAAGTAGGAGCAAGGATCATTGTGATCGTAAATAAAAGTGGAACAAATACAGGATTTACCGTATATAGTCAGGACCGTACCATGGCAATCTATGGATTTGCGTTGATCTTTGCAGCGGTGGTATGTGCGATTGGTGGGAAAAAAGGTGTTTATGCTATTTTAAGTCTTGTCTTTGCGTTTGCATGTATTATCGGTATTATGTTTCCGATGATGTATCGGGGAATTTCACCGATCGTGTTGACGATCATTGTAGCAGTGTTGACAACGATCGTAACATTAGGACTTCTTGGTGGATATTCGAGCAAAACAGTGTCTGCGATCCTTGGAACAGCGATCGGAGTCGTGATCGCAGCAGTGGCAGCGATGGCATTTGGAAAAGCAGCAGGAATCACAGGATATAATGTATCGGATATCGAAGCATTGAACTATGTCGGACAAAATACGAAGATAAAGATCGGAGAATTGCTTTTTGCCGGAATCATCATTTCAGCATTAGGAGCCGTCATGGACGTTGGTATGTCTATTGCATCTACGATTCAGGAAATTTATGAAACAGACAAAACACTGTCAATGAAACGACTTTTTGTATCAGGCATCAATGTTGGAAGAGATATGATGGGAACGATGACGAATACACTGATCTTTGCTTATGTGGGCGGTGCAATGACAACATTAGTGATCAATTACGCATATGATCTAAGCTACAGACAGTTAGCGAACTCTTATGTGATCGGAATTGAGATCATGCAAGGATTATCTGGAAGTCTCGGTGTTGTATTAACAGTACCGATCACAGCATTGATCGCATCATTTCTTGCAGTACGCAAAAAATAAATTTTATAATTCATAAAATAAACAATAAATACAGCCTATGGATTTTATAAAAAACATCTATAAATCTATTGACACAGAAAAAAAATTCATGTATCGTAAAAACATCAAAACAAGGAGAAACTAAGATGACAACAAGTAAGATGAATAATTGCACATTTTATTACTTTAGCTTTCAGGGTTATTATTTTTATCCTGACTATTTTTGTTGCAATGAATCATCGCCAAAACTTATGTCACTTTAAACCGACAGAGTAAAACATTTAAGGCATGCATTCTTGCAACAGAGTGCATGCCTTTTCTTTTTACTCAAAGAAACAAAGGCCGCACCAGAGAAGCAAGATAGAAACGACTTGCCAGGAAAGGACGAACATCATGATTATTATTTTAAAGAAACAGGCAGAAGAAGCAAAGATCAACGCATTAAAGAAAGAGATGGAAGAGCAGGGACTGGGAATCCACGAATCCGAAGGTGTTAACACAAGAATCCTTGGATTAGTGGGAGATACATCTGTTGTAGATATGCGTCATATCATGGCAAACAGCATCGTTGAAAATGTACAGCGTATTCAGGAGCCATACAAGAAGGCTAACAGAAAATTCCATCCAAACGATACAGTTGTTGATGTAAACGGAGTAAAGATCGGTGGTGGAAACTTCCAGGTGATCGCAGGACCATGTTCTATTGAGACAAAAGAACAGATCACAGAAGTCGCAAACGATGTGAAGAATTCTGGTGCAGGATTATTAAGAGGAGGAGCTTTCAAACCAAGAACTTCCCCATACTCTTTCCAGGGACTTCATGGAGAAGGATTAGAATTATTATTAGAAGCTAAGAAAGCAACAGGACTTCCAGTTGTTACAGAGATCATGGATGCAAGTCATCTTCCATTATTCGAAGATGTGGACCTGATTCAGGTTGGAGCAAGAAATATGCAGAACTTTGAATTATTAAAAGAATTAGGAAAGATCAATAAACCAATCTTATTAAAGCGAGGACTTGCAGCAACGATCGAAGAATGGTTAATGAGTGCAGAATACATTATGGCAGGTGGAAATGAAAATGTAATCCTTTGTGAAAGAGGAATCCGAACATACGAGACGGCTATGAGAAATACATTAGATCTTTCTGCGATCCCTATGATCAAGAAGAAATCCCATCTTCCAGTCATGGTAGATCCATCTCATGCAACAGGAATCAGAGATATGGTAGAGCCAATGGCATTAGCAGCGATCGCAGCTGGGGCCGATGGATTAATGGTAGAAGTTCATAATGATCCAGCAAAAGCATTATGTGATGGACCACAGTCACTGACACCAGAACAGTTTGATACATTGATGAAGAAGGTAAATAAGACAAGAGAATTCTTTCAGGCATTATAACTAGAAAAAATCTTGCTGAGAATTGTAAATTGGGATATACTATAACTAAAGAAAGAAAAAGACAACCCGGGAATCCATTGATTTCCGGGTGTTTGTCAGTTTTATAGATTCTAGGGAAAAAGGAGAGATATCTTATGAAAGTAATCGTCGGACTGGGGAATCCGGGAAAGAAATATGACAACACAAGACACAATATTGGATTTGAAGCCCTTGATTATATTGCAGACAAAGAAGGCATAAGTATAAATACAGGGAAACACAAAGCATTGATCGGAACTGGTTATATGGGAGGAGAAAAAGTCCTTCTTGTGAAACCACAGACATTTATGAACTTAAGCGGGGAAAGTCTTCGTCCAATCATGGATTTCTATAAATTAGAGCCAGAAGATTTTATCATTATTCATGATGATATCGACCTTGATGTTGGAAGACTGCGTATCCGAAGAAAGGGAAGTGCAGGGGGACATAATGGACTGAAAAGTATCATCAGTCATTTAGGAAGTATGGATTTCCCAAGGGTGAAGATCGGTGTTGGAGAGAAACCAAAAGGATATGATCTGGCAGATTATGTATTAGGACATTTTACCAAAGAAGAACAGGCAATCTTTGCGGAACGTTTTGATGAAGTGTACGATGCAGTACAGCTGATCGTTATGGGCGACATCACAGAAGCGATGAACCGCCACAATAAGAAAAAGTAGGGATAGAAAGTGTTAGAACATATATTAAAAGACGATCCGGTATACAGACAATTAAAAGATGAGGTCGAAGATTACTGTGGCCCGGTTCTTGTATCAGGATGCACCGATACAGCCAAATGGCATTTGACCAGTCTGATCGGAAATCATAGGAAAAAGCAATTTAAAATCATCATCGTACCAGACGAGAACAAAGCAAGACAATGGGTCGAGGCAAGTCATTTCTTTGGAGAAAAGGTTCAGTATATTCCGGCAAAAGATCCATTGTTTTATACAGCCGATGTTCATGGAAATGCAATCGCAAGAGACCGTATGCTGGCGATCAAGAAGATCGTGGATGACAAATGTGGAACCTTTGTGATGACGATCGATGCGGTGATGGATCAGGTTGTTCCATTAAGTGATATCAAGAATCATAAGATGACGTTCAAAATGGGAGAGGCACTGGAAGAGGCAACGATCGCAGAAGAATTTGTTGCCAGAGGCTACGAAAAAGCACCATTTGTTGAGGCTCCAGGCGAGTTTGCTGTGCGAGGAGGAATCATTGATATTTTCCCATACACACAGGAAAGCCCATATCGTATCGAACTATGGGGAGATGAAATTGATTCGATCCGAAGTTTTGATAAAGAAAGTCAAAGATCCATCGAAGAAGTCGAGACTCTGACCATTTATCCGGCATCAGAGATCATTTTAAATCAGCCAAGGATTGAACATGGTCTTCGAAATATGGAAGAAGATTATGAGAAGTTATCACAGAAGTTTAAAAAAGAAAAAAAATATGATCAGGAAGCCCGCCTAAGAAAAGAAATGGACCGTGTTCGTGAGGAATTAAGGGAACTTCATATGTTGATCGGAGTAGAAGGTTACCTCCCATATTTTTATGAAAATACAGAATGCATCTTAGATTATTTTCCAGAAGAAAGTATGATCTATCTGGATGAACCAAAACATATCAGAGAACGTGCAGATGCATTTTATCTGGAATTCTCAGAGAGTATGAAAAGTCGTCTGGAAGGTGGGTATCTTCTGCCTAAACAGGCAAATACGGTAACAGATTACGAGAGCATTTTATATCAGATTGAGAAACATAAGATGCTGTGTTATTCAATCTTATCTGCTGAGATCAATGATTTTAGAGTTGCTAGAACCTTATTTATGGATACAAAATCCATTCAGTCTTATAACAACAGTTTTGAGCAGTTAGTCAAAGATCTTACAAAATATCAGAGTAAGGACTACAGGATCGTTGTTGCTTCTCCATCTGTTACAAGAGCGAAACGTCTAAGCAGTGATCTGAGAGAAAATGGTTTGGTTGTGACATATGATAAGGACTTGAAATATGGAGTGGAAGCAGGGCAGATCGTTGTCACAGCAGGAAAGCTTCTGACAGGAATTGAATATCCGGCAGCCAAATGGGTATTGATCTCAGAAGGAGACATTTTCAAAGGAAGAGAAGAAAAAAAGCGCCGAAAGAAAGAGAAGAAAAAACAAGGAGAAAAGATCCGAAGTTTTGCAGATATCAATATCGGTGATTACGTTGTTCATGAAAAACATGGAGTCGGTATTTACCGCGGAATCGAAAAGATCACAACAGATGGGGTTGAAAAGGACTACATCAGTATTGAATATCAGGGCGGTGATAATTTATTTATTTTAGCATCAGCCCTAGATCAGATCGCAAAATACGCAAGTGCAAATGCAAGAAAGCCGAAACTTCATAAATTAGGTGGAAATGAATGGAAGAAGACGAAAACACGTGTCAAAGGTCAAGTCAAAGATATTGCGGAAGAACTCGTGCAGTTATATGCACTAAGACAGGCAAAAGAAGGATATGTCTATGACAAGGACACTGTATGGCAGAAAGAGTTTGAAGAATTATTTCCATACGATGAAACGCAGGATCAGTTAAATGCGATCGATGATACGAAAAGGGATATGGAAAGCAAGAAGATCATGGACCGACTGATCTGTGGAGATGTCGGGTATGGCAAGACAGAAGTAGCGATCCGTGCAGCATTTAAGGCAGTAGACAATGGAAAACAGGTGGCGTATCTCGTACCAACCACGATCCTTGCACAGCAGCATTACAATACATTTGCACAGAGATTTCATGATTACCCGATCACCGTACGCATGATGTCTAGATTTTGTACAGCAAAAGAGCAGAAAGAGACGATCGAAGGACTCAAAAATGGAACGGTAGATGTTGTGATCGGAACGCATCGCTTATTGTCCAAAGACATGCAGTATAAGAATCTGGGACTGCTCGTAATTGATGAAGAACAGCGTTTTGGAGTGACACATAAAGAAAAGATCAAGACAATGAAAAAAGATGTCGATGTCTTATCATTATCTGCTACACCAATTCCAAGAACCCTGCATATGAGTCTGATCGGAATCCGTGACATGAGTGTATTAGAAGAACCACCGCATGACCGAAGAGCGATCCAGACATATGTTATGGAATATAATGAAGAACTGGTCAAAGAAGCGGTCTACCGCGAAATGACACGTGGCGGGCAGGTATATTATGTGTATAACCGCGTCAATAATATCGCAGAAGTGACAGCCGAATTACAGAGATTGCTTCCAGATGCGAAAGTTGCATTTGCCCACGGACAGATGAAAGAACGCGAACTGGAAGAGATCATGATGGGATTTATGAACCATGAGATCGATGTATTGGTATCCACAACGATCATCGAGACAGGACTAGATATTCCGAATGTAAACACAATGATCATTCACAATGCCAACCAGCTTGGGTTGTCCCAGTTGTATCAGTTAAGAGGACGTGTCGGAAGATCGAATCGAAATGCATTTGCATTTTTGATGTACAAAAAAAACACACTGTTAAAAGAAACCGCAGAAAAACGATTACAGGCAATCCGGGAATTTACAGATCTGGGATCCGGTTATAAGATCGCAATGCGAGATCTGGAGATCCGCGGAGCAGGAAATCTCTTGGGACAGGCACAATCCGGTCATATGGAAGCAGTTGGATACGATCTGTATTGCAAGATGCTGAATGAAGCAGTCTTGAGATTAAAAGGCGAATTAAAAGACGAGGATGAATTTGACACAACACTCGATCTCGACATCAATGCATTTATTCCATCAACGTATGTGTATAATGAATATCAAAAACTGGAATTATACAAACGTATTTCATCCATTGAATCCAAAGATGAAATGGAAGATATGACAGACGAGTTGATTGACCGTTTTGGGGAAATGCCGAAAGCAGTCCACAACCTGTTATATGTTGCATATTTGAAATCATTAGCACATCATGCTTATATGACAGATGTGAAACAAAAAGGAGAAAAAGTCTCATTTGAAATGAAACCAGATGCAGCTGTGGACGTAGAAAAAATTCCAGTGGTATTAGAAGAATACAAACGTGAATTATCCTTCCAGGCAGGCAAGAATCCGACATTTGTACTGGATCTGTCAAAGACAAAGAAAGTGAAGCAGTTAGAAAAGATTGAACATTGTGTGAACTCGCTCAATTCATTGATAATCTGATAAGTTTGTGCTATAATATCGCCAGACATTAGCTAATATAATCATAATATGAAGGAGAAAATGAAATGAAGAAATTAGCAAAGAAGTTGCTATGTTTAACTGCAGTTCTTGCGTTAACTCTTTCTTTATTTACAGGATGTAAAAGCAAGAATGAGAAGACATTATTTGAATATGCAGGACAAGAAGTAACATTCCAGGAAGCTCATGTATATGCAAGAATCATGCAGTATCAGGCAGAAGCTCAGTACGGAGCATACTTCGGAGACAGCATGTGGTCTATGCAGGTCGGAACAGACAGCAAAGGAAAGAAGATCACAATGCAGCAGTCTGTCAAAAACAGCGTTATCAACCAGTTAAAACAGATCAAAGTTTTAGCAGCACATGCAGACGACTACAACGTGAAGTTAACAAAATCTGAGAAGAAGCAGATCAAAGAAAGCGTAACTGCCTTCGCAAAAGACTCAACAGGTAAGAAAGTCATGAAGAAGACAGAAGCAGATAAAGATATGATCCAGAAACTGTACGAAGAAAGCACGATCGCAAGTAAAGTTATGCAGGCGATCATCAAGAAAGCAAACGTTACAGTAACAGATGACGAAGCCAAAACTGTCAAAGTCTACAAACTTGTTTTCACAACAAAGACAACAGACAGCAAGACAGGAAAAGAAAAAGACATGACAGCCGTTGAGAAGAAAGATCAGCTAAAGAAAGCAAAATCCGCATTAAAGATGATCAAGAAAGGTCAGAGTATCAGCTCTGTAGCTAAGAAGTTCAGCGTAAACTCTGACAACGAAGAATCCTATACAAAAGGAAAAGCTGCATTAGGAACAAAATTCGAAACAGCAGCAGCAAAACTTAAGAAGAACCAGGTAAGCGGAGTCGTAGAATTAGACGATGCATACGTGATCATCAAGATGTTAAATCCAAACGACACAACAGCAGCTGCATCAAACAAATCCACACTGCTTCAGGAAAAACAGCAGGCAGCATACGAGAAAGTCTACAAGAAGTGGACAAAAGATGCTGACAAGAAGTGGGATGACAAGAAGTCTGTAGATCAGGATCTGTGGAAAGAAGTTAAGTTCAAATATAAAGCTACAACAGCATCTACAGCAGCAACAACTACTACTACAACAGCAGCTAAGAACACAACAACAGCTGCGAAGAATAAATAATTACAAGAAATAAAAAGGCCGGAGATAACGGGAATAGTTATCTCCGGTCTTTTTGACTTTCTGTGATCACACAGGCACCGAGTTGTTCATATGTATGAATGCATTTTTCTGAGATTGAAGAATTCGTAATAAGATTGCGACCTTTTCCAAGTTGACAGATGTAGATAAAATCTTTCTTCATAAGTTTGGTTTCATCTGCGAGAAAATAGATTTCAGGAACCATGTGACAGAGCAGGCGTACAATTGATGCCTCAGCCATACTTCCTAAAAAGATATTTCCTTCTTCATCAACAGCATTAACTCCAATAAAAGCACAGTCAAGCTGGAATGAATTCAGATTCGATTCGGCAATCTGGCCAGTTGTAGTAAGTGAATTATGACGTATTTCTCCACCCAGAGAAATTATCTTCTTAAGGTCTCGTAGAAATTAAGTTAAAAATTTTTTCAAACATCTCGCCAAATAGGTGTCTAAGAGTTCCTTTCATCTTCCGTCAACGAATACAAAACTTATTGACCAATACCGTTTAACATACACACTGTGTAGTGGTTTGAATAGCGTTCCGTTGTATGAGTCAGAAAGAAGATAAG
>ULSF01026641.1_pt1 | contig 10780 bp, 9 predicted proteins | sample 1956121 | NCBI WGS metagenome assembly ULSF01 (sample SAMEA4835701, study PRJEB28245) | human gut metagenome | biome: gut microbiome; material: fecal sample | place: Denmark | collected 2008
AGCCGCAGAGCAAACTACCGGCTTTGCCGGTAGTCGTGATTTGCTGAACGCTTTGTTGGCATAGAGTAAGAAATTAAAGAAATTAGTCAAAGGAAAAGAATTTTCAGAATGTAAAAAAGCCATCTGTTCAAAAAACAGATGGCTCTGTTAAAAAGCAAATAGCTAATTCTTTAGTCCATTTTTTTCTGCAGTGCTTCAATTTTAGGCGCCAGTGCTTCCTCTTCTTTTTTGAAGATAACATCATAGAATTTAAGAAGCATAGGCGCGTTCCATGCAATACCGGTAAGAAAAGAGTTGCCGCCGATGGCATGAATTGCCTGTACGCTGGTGGTATTGCCGTCATGGAAACTGTCAAAAACAGTAGAAACAAGTTCCGTAGCTTTGGTAATACCTTTTTCAAACAAATCATCAACGCTGTCGGTATATTCATAGCGAGCATCCCACGGAGCCAGCCATGGCGTATGCTTTTCATTCATGAAATCGATGTCTTCTTCATAGTGGGAGTAAACGGTTTTTGTAAAAAAGCCGCGTGTAAATTCCGATGAAAAAGCTTCGTAAATAGAGGTAATGGGTTTCAGTAAACCGGGTTTAATACGTTTTTTCATCCGTTCGTTCATATCTTGATAGGATTTAATAACATCTTCCCGGGAAATATCTTTTCCGTAAACTGTTTTTACGTTTACCGGATACATCCGGCAGATTTCTAAAAGTTCATCGTAGGTTACCCAGAACATATCGTCAATTTTAACTTCAGCAGGCGTTTTTCCCATATGCTTCTTCAGCATGATCTGATCAATGGCAACGTTTATGCGCTTGCGATAAATATCAAAACGTTCTACCAATGGTGTATTGGGAGTAGCAAAACCCGAACGATACAGTATGTAGGGATTTACTGCGCAATCCACCGCATAATGAACTAAGTAACCGTAAAAATAAGGAAGAATAATATCTTTATCGGCATCTTCCTGCTTGGCGATATAACGATATATAAGAGACATCCACTCGTCAACGGAACGTTCATGGAGCATCATTGACATACGATGAATGCTTACGTCCGATTTTAAAGGGGTACCGAAGTAATTGAAAAAGTCGGGACCCTGAAGGCCTAAATTATAAACATTTTTACGTTTATTTATGTTTTCCTGGATTTGCTCGGGAAGCTTTTCCAAAACTTTTTGGCCGGCTATGTAATGCGTAAAAAATCCTGGCATGGGTGTACACTCCTAACAGTTTATATTTTTGTACTTTGTTATTATAATATATTTTTATTTATTTGAACAGAGGTATTTTGCAAAATAGTGCACAAAAATAAAAGTTATTTTGCATAGTTTAATAAATCTACCTGATATCGGCGCATATCGATGCGATCTTCTTTATTGTATATTTTATTTAAAAGAATACCGCCGTTTTTCTCTATGATTTTTGCGCTCGCCAAATTGTCATCCCGGCAGGTAATGATCAGGCTTGAAAATCCTTGTTCGGCGGCTTTTTCCAATAGCTTGGCGCACATTATCGTACCGTAGCCGCATCTTCGGTGCGAGGGCGGTACGCCGTAGCCCAGTTGGCCGGCAAAAAATAAGTTATGCTGCGTTTTGCGATGGCGCAAATCTCCCTGCGCAAAAACAGCGCCTGTTTCATCGGTTAAAAAATATCGGGTGTAAGGCGAGGTTTTTGCACTGAGGCCGATACCGGCGGAATGTTTTACGCAGGTACGTACAAAATAGGCAAATAAAGAAGGATCGGTAATTCCCAAAAAAGGAGTTCCCGCTACGGCGTAATCGTCTATCATATCCGCAAAAGCTGCATAGGTAAGTTTATCGGCTGTAATCAGTTCCATTTTTGACGCCTCCCAATAACAGTACTGATTATAGCATAAAAGTTTTATTTTTTAAACCTTTTTCTTTTTTTAGCTGTAATAGGATGTAAAGAATTGCCCGCTTCTGCTTGAAACACTCTTCGGGTACGGAAAACCGTTACTTTTTGGGTGAGAAGAATCGGCAATACGCTGATACAGCAGGAAAGACAGGCCGCGGTGAAAGCAGAAGAAGCGAGAAGCTTTCCGTAGGTGCCCCGAAAAATTAAAATGGTGTTGAATATGAGCATGGAAACAAGACTGTTAAAAATAGCCGAGGAGCGGTTGTAGGCAAAAATAATGGATAGAAGGCTGCATACAAGGGCATAGATTACAAAAGGCTCATAAAGATAACCGGTGGGTTCCGGAGAAATGAGAAAAGACAGCATAAAAATACAAAAAGCAGTCAGCGCGCTGCAGAAAATGCTGCGAAAAGGATGAGAAAGATGAATTAAAAGATACACCGAGAATGCAAGCAGTAAAAGATAAGGAATCCAAAATATAGAGATGCCTTCCAGCGTATAGGGAGAAAACATATAGGAAATGATTAGGGAAAAAAGCAAGACAAGCGTCCATTTACGGCTTAAAAACAGCGCAAAGCAAAGCTCCTGACCGTGCCCGGCAAGCAAGAATATGGCAGTAACCATAATAATAACGATACCTAACGGCAAAATAGCACCCCTCTTTATCTCTAACCTGAAAATCAGGCTATTTTATTGTATTCCGCAAAATTCTGCTGTAGAAATCAAAAAAATATTGAAAATCAGATTTTGCTTATGTATAGTTAGTATTTGCGTTTCTTTTTAAAACATTCATTTAAAACTTCCTGGGGTGCAACCGGTTTGTTTTTGAAAAAATTTGGAAAAATGATGAACGTCGGAAAACCCGGTTTCACAGGCCACTTGGGTAACCGTCATAGAGGTGGATTGCAAAAGGTCCAGTGCTTTTGTTAAACGATAATTGAGCAGATACTGATGCAGGGATTTTCCTGTATGCTTCAGCATCAGCCGGTTTAAATAATTTGGGTGAAAATTCAATTCTTTACCGATGTCACTGTTAGAAATACGGCGTTTATAATGCGTTTGAATATAACGGATAACTGCGTCTACGGTTTTCTGCGGGGAAGGCGCGAAGCCTGTCATCAGAGTACGGGCAACGACGGTCAGCAGCTGTTTCAGGAGAGCGGAATTCTTTTGGGCGAAAAAAAAGCGCTGCGAAGCATACTCTTCTAAGATTTGTTGAATCAGGGCAAGTAATTGGTGCTGATCGCTTAAAAGAAAAGAAGTATTGAAATAGGAAACATCGGAAAAACAGACATGCTCAAATTGGCGGCTTTCCTGAAAGCTTTGCCAATTGGCCGCTGGAACGACCGGAACGGAATGCGCGGAAAAATCCATGGAAAAATCAAAGTTAATCCCTATCAGCAGTATGTTCTGTCTTGGCGAATGTAAATGATAAGGAACGCCGGAAGGAATGTAGAGTAATGAATTTTCTGTTAAGGTATAGAGACGATTGGCAGCCGTTATCGAATAGTTGCCGTTGATACAATAAAAGATACGATGATCATAGCCGATTTGAATATGGGAGGTAAATTCGGGAAGCAGTTCAATATAGTGAATATATCTGACAAAGGGCAGAATATGTGAAATATCCATTGCAGCATACTCCTTAAAAAGTTTATTTTTGACAAAGAAACGTTTATTTTTATACTTTATTAAACCATAAAAAAGCAGTATAATCAAGTAAATTTTAAACAAAAGGAGATTCTTTATTATGTTGCAGAGAGTTCCGGTGAAAAAGCCAGTGATCGGCATTTTTGCGGTTGCGCATGGCACCTATTGGCATCAGTTTCCCGGCCTAAAGGAAAATATGCAAAAATACCATCAGGATTTTGTGGCCTTGGTAGCCAAAAATGAAGTTCAAATTGTAGACTTAGGGATTATTGATGACAGTATTGCCGCCAATGAGGCTGCGGTAAAATTGAATGCCGCGGATGTCAATCTTATTTTTTGTAATATGATTACTTATGCAACTTCTTCGGTATTTGCGCCGGTTTTGCGTAATTGCAGCGCGCCTGTAGTACTTGCGGCCCTGCAGCCCAGAAGCGCTATGGATTACGAAAAGGCCAATACCTTTATGCAGCTGGAAAACGATAATATTTGCTCGGTACCGGAATTCTGCGGTGTGGCGTCGCGCATGAACAAGCAGATCTATGATATTATTATCGGTACGCTGTATCATGATAAAAAAGCAGAAGAGGCGATTAGACAATGGTGTTTGATCGCCAAGACTTTGCGGACGTTAAAAGGAGCCCGAATCGGGCTTATGGGACATGTGTTGGAGGCCATGTATGATATGCACACCGATCCCACAGCTGTTTTTACCGCGTTTGGCATCCATGTTCCCTTGCTGGAAATTGATGATTTATTGACGGAATATCATAAGGTAACCGAGGCGGAGATCTCAGAGCAGACAGCGATTATTCGGGAAGAATTTGATATGCCGGAGCCCAAAAGCGATCCCGTTACGATGAAACTTACCGATGAGGACCTTTTTTATGCGGCCAAGGCATCCGCCGCGCTGGAGCGTTTTCGAAAAGTTTATAAACTGGACGGTTTGGCTTATTTTTATGCAGGCGCCGAGGGAAGCGAAAACAGAAAATTGGCAAGTTCGCTGATTTTAGGCAATTCCATGCTGATTGCGCGCGGTGTGCCCATGTGCGGAGAATTTGATATTAAGACCTGTATTGCGATGCTGATTATGGATACTATCGGTATCGGCGGAAGCTTTGCCGAGATTCATCCGTTTGATTTTGACAACGACTGCATTTTAGTCGGGCACGACGGACCGCATCATATCCAGCTTGCCCAGGGGAAGCCTGTTGTTCGCTCGTTAAAGAAGTATCACGGAAAGGAGGGCAGCGGCGCCTCGGTAGAGTTTAAGCTGAAAGAGGGGCCTTTTACAATGCTTGGAATCAATCAAACGGCTTCCGGCGGCTTTCGGTTTGTGATCGGCGAGGGAATGTCTAACGCCGGTCCGATTCCTCCTACGGGAAACACCAATACCAGAGCTTCGTATCTGCCGGATACGCCGACGTTTATTAAGAATTGGTGCTTGGCCGGTCCGACACATCATTTTGCGATGGGAACCGGAAACTATGCCGCTACACTTGAAAAATTGGGCAAAGTACTGGGTGTTGAAACCATTGTGGTAGGAACCAATTCATAAAGGAGAAAGCAAAATGTATAACATAAAACTCTATGATTATGTACCTGAACCGCAGCCGGTTTCCGGAGATTATCTGATCGGCGTGCATTATTATCCGGCTTGGAAAAAAGGTGCAGCGCAGCTGCATAACGGATTCAGGCAAATCGACAATTATCCGGAACGGACGCCGCTGTTAGGACATTATGACGAAGATAACCCCGAGGTAATCGATTGGGAGATTAAGTGGGCAGTGGAACACGGGATTAACTGCTTTATTTATTGCTGGTATCGCTACAAGGAAAATGTAGGAAAAAAGATTACGATCAAGGACCTGCGCTGCGGACACGGCATCCATGAGGGATTATTCCGAGCAAGATATCGGAATATGATGAAGTTTGCCATTATGTTTGAAGGCCAGAAAAAATGGGCGAATACCAATCCCAAGGATTTTGAGGAAAATTTGCTGCCGTTCTGGATGGAACAGTATTTTACAAAACCCAATTATCTGGTAATCGATAATAAACCCGTGGTATATTTTTATGATTATCAAAATTGTATTCGTGACGGCTTCGGCGGTCCTGAGGCGCAGGCAGAAGCATTTGCTAAAGCACAGGAGTATGCTAAGAAATTTGGGTTTGACGGTATTCATTTTTTAGTTGAATATCGGTATCATGATCTGGAACGTTACAACGAGTATCGCAAAGGCGGGTATAACAGCACATTTACCTATTGCTGGCCGGTAAGGCAGCTGCGGCCTACTCAGCAGGAAGTGATTCAGGCACAATTAAAGGCAATGTATCTTCGGGCAGCGGAAGATCCGTATTATTTTATCCCTACAGCCAGCAAACAGTGGGACCCACGTCCGAGACTGGATATTATGCCGGAAATTTACGGTACAGCCGAAAACAGTTCTCTTTGGAATTTGGAGCCGGATTCCTGGAGAGAGCTTTTGGAAAAGATCAAATGTTTGATGGATACCCTTCCTTCCGATGCGCCGGCGTCGAGAATGCTGATATTGGATAACTGGAACGAGTGGGACGAGGGACATTATCTTTCTCCGCACTACGAAGGAGGATTTAAATATTTGCAGGCTGTACGCGAAGTATTTACGAAACGGGATAATTTGCCGGATTACAGAGACCCGCATTTTCTCGGGTTGGGTGATTATGATAAGGAATGGGGAAAATGTGACCTTTCCGCACATTGTACAAAAAAATTAGAGAAATGAGTATTTTTTAAACTAAAAACGACAAAGAGTGTCAAAAAATTCATAGGGCCAAAAAAGTTGTATAATAGCGTTTTTGTCCGTTTTTTTAAAGGCAGTGGAGCAAAAAAACTCGATTTGCCCTCCGAAGAAGGCAAAATCTTACCTTGCAGAGCGCGGAAGAGGCATAAAACGTTTCGGTAGGAAGACTTGGAGAACCCTCATCGGGGGCGTCCCGATGTGATGCATAAAATTTTTTGTACCTATGGCTATTTAGCAACAGCTTCTTCGACAGGTTGAGCATTTTGCGCTTTTTACCAACTGGAAAAAGCGCAAAATGATTTTTGGGAAAGATCTTCAATGTCCAAAAACAGGGGTTATTCTTTTAGAACATCATTTTTTAGATACTGTTTTTTGATTAATAGTTTCGCGCGGCCTTGAGAATAGGGAAGAAACAGCTGTTTGTTCTGAGAACAATATTCTTGATTTCCGTTGAAAAGATCAATCCATACGCCCTCTTCGGGAAGAGATAAAAGCGTATCTTTTTCCTGCAAATGATATACACCTAAAATTATTTGATTGGTATAAATCGCCGCGTCAGCGGAGGCAGTATATTGATGAACTCCGGATATCTTCAGCAATTCGTTCAGCGCTATATGACTTACGGTACCAAGACCGGAGAACGCGATAATCGCGTTTTGTTCCCGTTTATAACCGAAAGCGGCTTTTTGACTGTTTTTATAATAACCTAAAACGGTAATATCCTCTTCTATGGCAAAGCAAGGCTTTGCGGCACATGTCGTCCAGCTATTTCCGTCTTTTAAACATACTGTATCTTCTAAACAAGGATTTTCTTCTATGGCAAACCCTAAACTGCTGCTCATATGTTCCGTATCGTAGTTTTTATCTAAAAGGTTATAGGCATATACAAAAAGTAACGTTTTTCCGTTCTTTTTTAATGTTGCGATGAACTCATCTGCAGAGAGGCTGGTTTTAAACTGATCAAGGAAAATAAAGAGTTTATATTGTGTCGTATCTATTTTATCAACGTCGCACGAAGAGAAAATATCATATCCTGCGCCGAGCAAAGCAAGCTCCTCGCGCTGGTCTCCTAATAGAATAGTGTTCATACGGGAATTTTTATTGACAAAATACATTGATTCAGGATCAACAATTACGGCAATTTCACTGATTGAGCGGTATCCTAAGGAAAGAAGAAGCTGAGAAATTTGTATCATTTTTGTGATTTCCGTCATAAAATCCTTATGATAAAACCATCCCTCCAGCATATCAAACCACCACATCGCGCAACCGTTTGCTACCGCGAGTAAAAAATCGCGGCGAAGAAGATTGATATCTTCCTGAATCGTTTTTGCTTTATTGGGATGAACAAAATAACGGCCTTCGATGTGATCGGGCAAAATACAGGTAGTTTGATCATGTTCAATAAAGTAAAGTTTGTTATGAAGTGTCAGGGTTTGGCTGGTCAGCATTTGATGACTGCCGCAATCCTGTCTGCGTGAGGCATAGGATACCGGACTGGAAAACATGTCGATATCCTCAGATAAAAATACGCGTTCATAATCCAAATGCCCTGTGTTCCAAAGCCGGCTGTCGTTCAGTTCAAAAATATAACCGAAGTATAACCCTAAAAGCTTTTGATGTTTTAAGATTTCCTGTGCTTTTTTGGCAAAGTATAAAATGGTATCTGCCCGCAGCCAGTTTTCAAATTTTCGATAGCTAATCAGGTCATTTTCTTTTTGACAATCAAGAAAGACGATATTTTCAGCGGTCTCACGGCGTTCTTTTGCGGGAACCTCTGCGTTAGCATCATTCATCCATTTCTTATAGGCTGCCTCTGAAAACGGCGAAGGCTCTTCAAAACTGTCTTCACTGAACCACTCTGTTGTTGTTCCGGCAAGCAGAAAGTATCCGTAAAATCGATCTCCGTATTTCTCTTCCACATGAGAAAGTACGGCTTGCATATAGGCTGCCGCGGATTCTCTCCAATGCGGATCCGCCTCCATTTGTGCTAACTTATGGAAGGAATCCGGATAACCGATATACTTTTCTAACCACCATGGACGTGTATCCAGCTGCAGCATCAAGGCAAAATAGCCCTCCGGCGCGTTTTTTAGAAAAAGCTCAATTTGCTGATCGACAGCGTTAAAATTATATTCGGTTTCATGAATCCACGATTCTCCGTAAAGAGAGTAGGGAACACCGATTGCGGAAATAATACCGCTGCTTAAAATATTGAACAAACGGATACCGGCAGTATAAAATTCGCTGATATTTCTTTTGGTGGGACGGAAAGATTTAAAAGAAACCGGAGCATAGTTTTTTCCGTCAATACAGATGCTGACCATACCGTTTTCTTTTTTCAGTTCACATTTCATCTTGGGATTCCTCCAATACTTTTCTGATATTCCATTGATGGGCTTTTAATAAATTTTCGGCTTTTGCGCTGTCACAGTTTCGCAGCTCCATCACGATACCGATCATTCTCTTTTCTAACTTTTTGTTGGAAGGGGAGAGGTTAATCATCAAATTTTCATATACTTTTCCGGTTTTAATCATGGCGCAGGTGGAAAGCATATTTAATACCAGCTTCTGTGCTGTGCCCGCTTTCATTCTTGTAGACCCCGTAATGACCTCTGCCCCGGTATCGGTACAGATTTTGATATCTCCGGCTGAATCAATGGCGCTGCCGGCGTTACAGGTCAGCGCAATGGTTTTACAGCCCAGTTCTTTTGCCAGCTCCATCGCGCCCAACACATAGGCCGCACTGCCGGAGGCTGAAATTCCCACCAAAATATCGCCTTTTTTTATTTGATGCGCGAGCAAGTCTTTCTTTCCGTTTTCAGCGCTGTCTTCCGCGTTTTCACTGGCGCGCAGCATACTGCCGTAGCCGCCGGCGATAATTCCCGTTACTAGTTTCTCGGATACGCCGAAAGTAGGGGGGCATTCCGCCGCGTCAGCAACCGCGAGCCGTCCGGATGTTCCTGCACCGATATAGAACAGTCTTCCGCCGTCATTCAGCGCTGCGGTGATCGCGTCGATGGCCGCGGCAATTGTCTGGGTTTGAGCCTCTACGGCTTTTACCGCATAAAAATTTTCCTCATTGATGATGTGTAGCATCTCTGTGGTAGTCATTTTATCAATATGCGTAGTTTTAGGATTCCTTTTTTCCGTGTTCAGCATATACTTTCGCTCCTTAAAAGTTTTTGATAATCTTGATAAAAGTTCATGTAAAAATCTTTTCCGGGGAGAATATTTAAGTTCCGGCAGCATTCCAGACAAGCGCCGTATACCGGCGGAAGGGAAGGGAGAATAAATTGTATTTGACGCGGCGCGTATCCCTGAAGCATCGGCAAAAGAATTTCTTTGTATTTTTCAAAAAGTCCGCCGCAGATAACCACAGAATTTCCGCAGTTATATCGCTTTTGCGCCGCGGTAATCAAAGCAGCTAAATGACGGCAGTTTCTTTCAAGAATTTCTTTTGCTGCGGTATCGCCAAGCGCGTAAGCTTCAAAAACGACAAACGCTAACCCGGCGATATAGGCTTTGCCGCCTTGATAGATTTTATTTAAATAACTCCAAATATCGCTGTTTATATGCTGCTCTAATATTCTTGTCATGGCGGTGTGGGAACCGAATCCGTCTTTTTCCCGCAGTGCGGCTTTTACCGCGTCACAGCCGATATCATAACCGCTTCCGGCACCGTCAAACAGATAGCCCCATCCGCCGATACGATACTTTTTTCCGTTTTCCCGGGCAAAGAGCACAGATCCCGTTCCGCAGATGAGAGCCATGCCGTTTTTCGGATCCGTTCCGCAGGCAAGCACATTGACCGCATCGCTTTCGGTCATAATATGCAGTTTAGGATATCGCTTTTTAAAAAAATCATTGAGCCGTGTTTGATTATCTCCCGTAGAACCTCCGGAAACTCCGGCGAATATTCCGTGTACAGAGGGAGAAAAATTTAACAGTAAATCAATTCCTTCGGAGAGGACATTGCAGCATTTTTCTATTCCGATATCATTGGGATTGCTTTGGGAAAGCTTGACTCGGCGCAAAATATTTCCGTTTTCTGTAAATAAAACAAATTCAGTTTTTGTGCCCCCGCCGTCAATGCCTATCATTTGCCGTTCACCGGAAAAAGTTTCTTTCCCCAGCAAAGAATCAACGGATACTTGAAAAAGTGCCGAAAGTTTACATAGATTTTCCAAATCCGGAGGAGTAATGCCGCGTTCCCAATTGGAAATTGCCTGCGCGCTTACAAAAAGCTTTTCCGCAAGCTGTACTTGGGTGAGTTGTAGTTTGATTCTATGGTTTCTTATGTTTTCACCGAGAAGCACTCGTTGGAGCATTTCTTTCTTCCTTTCTTTATAAAAAATCAAATATCTTTCTTTTATTATAAAGAAATAATAGAATTGTTTCAAGCATAGATTCCTTGAACTCTTTAATAAATTCAAGTAATGCTTTATAACAGAAGAAAAAAATTAAGATCTTTC
>ULSF01075415.1_pt1 | contig 10777 bp, 4 predicted proteins | sample 1956121 | NCBI WGS metagenome assembly ULSF01 (sample SAMEA4835701, study PRJEB28245) | human gut metagenome | biome: gut microbiome; material: fecal sample | place: Denmark | collected 2008
TTGTTTTGAAGAAGAAAATCGTATATCTGGTAGTCGCGGTCCTTCTTGCCGGATTGTTACCTGCGGCACAGGCAAGCGCGGCAGCCGGCGAAAAAGCGGTAAAAATCAACGCTACCACCAACAGCGCTGGAATTTTGCTGGATCTTAGTTGTATTGCTCCCTCTTTGCTTGTTGACAACAGCACGACCATTACGGTGATAAACAGCGGCAATGCTGCAATTTCTTTTTATCTGCGTACGGATGTGAATTGGGCAGTAGATACTATTTTAACATCTTCCACGGTAACCCTGCAGCCGGATAAGTCTGTGATGCTGAACTGCGGGTATCAACAGGGCGCCACGCATGTGCTGTTGATGGCTTCGGCCAGTACTCCTGTCGGTACGGCTGCAACGCTTACCATATGCAGTTTGAGTGAAGCGGATGCGCAAACCTTGGCGGGAAAAACCGGCGGCCAGATTGTTGATTCGCCGAGTTTTTATCCCGGCACGCTGCCTGCAGTAGGCGGCGGCAGTTTGTTGTTTACTGAACGCAATCATCGCTGTGCTGGTCCTAAACAGGATATCAAAGCAATTTTGGAGGAAAACGGACCGGGCCAATATTATATTTCCGGATGGATGCGTTTAAAAAACGCTGAATCCCGCGGCGTTCAGGTGAATATCGGAACAGAGATCAAAACCGATAGCACCAAATGGCCCCAGACGTCTGTTGTTGTGGTGAATAATACGGAATGGGTCTTTGTGCAGAGTATTGTTGACCTCAACTGGACAGGAACTTTAAAAAGCGCGATTTTATTTACACAAACTATTTATAATGATATCCCGTCCGGCGGAAATACCGATACCTATGCTTATAAAGGAGATGTTGAATGGGATGCTTTTTCTATGAATTTTTTGGAATCTTCCTCTGCTTCCGGCTTCGTTTTCAGTGAAAATTTGCTGAGTAATCCTGACTGCGACTGTGATCGCTTCGGCGTTACGGCAGACTGGAGCGTGAATCAGAGCGCCACGCTTTCCAATCCGGCTTTTGCCGGACCGGATTTTTCCGCCACGGAAAACAGTGACGGATCCGTTACCTATGCAAAAGGATTCGTTCCGGCAACGGATAAGAATATTAAATATATCGGCCGCTGGACAAAGCAAAATGATAATAGCTATAAGGGGAGCTTTGAAAGCTATTGTGAAATAAAATTTACCGGTACGGAAATCGCGGTTCTTTCTCCGGCTTCCGGCAGTGTCTATCTGCAGGTTGACGATAACGCACCGGTATTAGCGACACTTTCCGGCTCTTATAAGGTTGCTTCCAACCTTTCCGCGGGTGAGCATACGCTGCGTATTTATGCGCACGCGCAGCAGGCGTTCCCCCAGATCGGCGGGTTTGTTATTAATGAAAACGCCAAAACAATGCCCGGTGAGGAAAAGAAAATTATTGAGTTTGTAGGGGATTCTATAACGGAAGGCTATGTAGGCCCCGGCCAGAACAGCTATTTATATTCGTATGCGTATAAAACCGGCGAATTATTAGGCTGGGATTATAATACCGTTGCCTTCGGCGGGATTACCATGACGCCCGGATATGGGTCACCTGATACAAGCGGTATGGTAAATCGGTATTTCCTTGAGAGAGAATTCCTCAGCAGCGATACGGAGCAAACCGTCGTTCCGGAATGGGATACGTCAAAATTCAAACCGGATTATATGGTAATCAATTTGGGCACAAATGATTCCGGAGCATCCGCGGCTGATTTTACCGCCGCGTATAAAGAATTTATTGAAAAAGTGCAAGACGCATATCCGGAGATTACGATTTTTGCCATGACGCCTTTCAACGGGCAAAAAGCCGCGCAGATACGCGATATTGTAAAGGAATTGAATGACAGCAAAATAATTTTGATTGATTCGGCCACATGGGGAATTCCCGGCGGGGAAGATAATCTGCATCCCACGGCGGCCTCTCATGATGTTGCCGCGCAGAAACTTTATGAAGCGATTACGCAAGCGCTGAATCCTACAACAACTACACCTTCGGAATCACCGGCGGCGCCTACGCAGCAGCCTGATCCCCAAGGAATTGAAATTACACTTTCAAACGATATCACCTCAAATGGCGTACTTTCTCTTAACGGATTAAAAGGGTTTATCGATACCACAAAAAAAACAGCGACCTTTACTGTTTATAATACCGGTGACAGCGATATTTCTTTCCAATTCGGTGTACGCGCGACCGGCTCAAAGAGCTGGCCGGTAATCGGAAAGGATACCGGAGTCATAACACTTGCTGCGGGAGATTCCCAAACAATCACGATTACCGGCATTCAGGATTCTGTAGTGAATGACTTAGGTGATACGCTGACTTTCGATGATTATTTTGCCATTATTGTTTTTACTGCAGCTCAAAAAGACGGACAGCTTACGGTTAGCGGCTTTACTCCGGAGTCTATCCAAAACAGCGACATTAAAGCTTCTTTTGCCGTAATCAATGCGGCGTATACGCTACCTGATACTACGGATGCGCCAAAAAATGACGGTGCCGTTATTCTATTCGGCTCTGCATTTACGGTTATGGCTTCCGCGATTGTTTTACTCTATGTCATAAGAAAAAAGAAACAATCTTTAAAAGAAAACGTGTAAGTTGATTTCTATCTCCTATGCTGAGAAGTATAGGAGATTTTTTTGCCGATATATTTAAATTTTGTATTCGCTATGGAATTTTGTTGTATTCCAATCTAACGGCAATGTCGACTTTTTATGATTATTCTGTTTACTATTTATATATTGACTCTTGAATAGAATCGTTGTCTATGCTACAATAAAAAGGAATAAATCTTCTGATTCGGTGAAGAAAGATGAAAATTTTTTATGAAAATTGGGGTAAACGCATTTATGTAGCGAAACGGATCGGTTTTGCTTTTGCCAATCATATGCATGATGAAGTGGAAATTATATATTTGACGGAAGGAGAATTAGGAGTTTGCTGTAACGGTGAAAATTACAGTTTAAAAAAAGGGGATCTTGTTATTGTTTTTCCTAATTTAACACATTCTTATTCTCATTCAGCAAGAGTAGAGGGATATTTTGCAATTTTTAAATCCGATATTCTGGAAGTTTTCGGTGAAAGTTATTCTGCAAAAATTCCTGTTTGCCCCGTAATCCCTTGCCGGAAAATTTCTCCGAAAATAGAAGCGTTTTTTGAGGAGGCATTAGAGCTTTATCCAAGCAATATTCCGTTTAAAAATGAGCAGCTGTATGCGTTAATGGTATTACTGCTTGCACAAATTTTTAATGGAATCACTTTTTGTGAAAACAAAAAATTAAATATGAATGCCGCCTCGCAGGTATTTGCTTACTGCAACGAAAATTTCAGCGAGGATATCAGTTTAGATTCCGTTTCGCGGGCATTGGCGGTCAGTAAATATCATATTATCAGAATTTTCAGAGAAAAACTGAATACGACCTTTCAAGCCTATATTAACCGATTACGTATGGAAAAAGCAAAACAGCTTTTAAGTCAAACTTCAGAATCTATTACACAAATATCCATACAAACCGGCTATAATACCATACGCAGTTTTAATCGAGTCTTTTTGGCCGATACCGGAGTTTCTCCTACTCAATACAGAAAATTTACGGGAAGTCAAAAATAAAATTGATTTTGCCACTATCCGTCCGATTGCCTTTTTGAAAATGTCTTGCATTTTCAAAAAGGTTTTTTTACACTTAATAGTATAAAGAATATAAAATTTTTGAAAGGATGAAAAAAATGAAACTTGCAAAAAAAATAAGCGCCGTATTGTTGGCTGCTGCCGTAACCGCATGCGTGATGCCCTCGGGACAAATAACCGCCGCGGCAAATGAAAACGGTCAATGGGTCGCGCGCAAGATCATGGATGAAGGCATGGTGCTGCTCAAAAATGAAAATAACGCGTTACCGCTGTCAGAAAATCAAACCATTGCTCTTTTCGGGGAATCTCAGGTGGCGGCATATAATTCTTCCGTAGATACATTGACGCCGCAAAACGGATATATTCCTTTTGGCGCCGGTTCGGCCAAAGCGTTGGGCGATTCGGAAATGGTGGCGCCGCTGGATGCGTTCCGGGAAGCACAGGAAAATGGGGAAATTACTATTTTTGAGGATCTCTCCGAAAAATATGAAGCCAATCCTAAATATATTCCGGATGAAGCCATGTACAACGCGGCCGCGGCGGCAACGGATACAGCTGTGGTATTTATCCGTCGTTGGGTAGGGGAATGTATTGATATGAACGAGGATGATTGGTATCTTTCCGCCCAAGAAGAGGAAGTGCTGATTACGCTTACGCAAAAATTCACTACGGTTATTGCCGTTTTGAATACTCCGGCGCCTATTGATACGCAGTGGGCGGTAGGCGGTGTTGAGGGGATTGATGTCGACGCGGTACTATTCGCCGGCTATGGCGGAGCGCAAGGCGGCTACGGCATCGCGGATATTCTTTTAGGAAAAGAAAATCCGTCGGGTAAGTTGGTGGATACGTATGCGAAAGATCTAAATGATTATCCTACTACCGAAACTTTTTTTGATAATAGTACCGTAGAATATACTGAAGATATTTTTTTAGGGTATCGGTATTTTGAAACCTTTGATCCCACGTATTCAAAAGTGAATTATGAATTCGGGTTCGGTCTTTCCTATACTGATTTTTCAATAACGGTTGAAGAGTTTACTCATGACGGAGAAACCGTAACGGTAAAGGCAAAAGTAAAAAATATCGGTGACGTGGCGGGAAAAGAGACTGTACAGGTATATTTTTCGACTCCGCAAAAGGGAGTAAACGGAGCGGTGCTCAGCAAAGCGGCAAAGGAACTTTGCGCGTTTAAAAAAACAAATTTGCTGGCGCCTGGCGCGGAACAGACGCTTTCACTATCCTTTGCGGTCAGCGATATGGCGCAGTATGATGACAGCGGTCTTACCGGACATAAATCCGCTTATGTGCTGGAGGCCGGCGAGTACAGTATATTTGTCGGGAATTCGGTAAAAGAAGCCGGAGGACGTAAAGCCGGTACGGTTGTTATTGATGAGCTTATTGTGACGGAGCAGCTTAGCGAGCAGTGTGCAACCAATCTTTCCAAACGGCTGACGGCTGACGGTACCTATGAAATATTGAATCAAGATACTGGCTATATGCTTCCGGCAGGCGGTACGGTTATTGTGGAAGCAGAAGATTATATTGCGACAAGTTCTTCCAATGAAAATTATAAGCCCAAAGCGGAAGGATTCAGCGGCTATTTATTGAATGGAAACAATAACACATGGGAAGCTTATTCTGGCCAAAGTTTGGGAACACTCTGGCCACAGGATTCAAACGCGATTTATAAACTTGAGGTTGAAGAGGCCGGTGTTTATGCAATTAGCTTCCGGGTCGCGTCTAATTCCGAAAACAACAGCTTTGACGTTCTCACTTCAACCGATAATAATATCTATACTTCGCAGAATCTTCCTATTACTATGCCCAATACTTATGCGCTCGGCGGGAATCAATCACAGTATTTCAGCTTTATGGATATCAGTGGCTATTTTATAACGCTCAGTGAGGGAATAAACTATATAAAAATTGCTAAGAAAAGCTCCAATACCGCGCCGAATATTGATTCTTTTACTATTACCGGCGGAAGTATTTTGGTAGAAGCTGAAAACTATATAACAGCAGATTCCTCCCATGCCACATATAAACCCCAGAAAGAGAGTTTCAACGGATATCTTTATGCTGCCCAAACAGATTCATGGCAGGCTTATTCAGGGCAGGCACTTGCGCAGATGTGGCCGGGTGGCTCTTACGCGATATATCAAATCAATGCTCCCAAAGACGGAATATACGGTATCAGTTTTCGCGTAGCATCCAATAAGGATGACAGTAATAGTTCTTTTAAAATTAGCGTTTCAACCGATAATTCGCAATATACAACGCAGGAAATTTCTGTAGAAGTACCCAATACCAATACATTATCCGGCGGAAAAAGTCAATATCACAGCTATATTGATACCGATGCCTGTGCTGTAAGACTGAAAAAAGGCGTGAATTATATAAAAATAGAGACGGTAACGGCAAGTATTCCCAATATCGATTTATTTACATTGACTTTTGCTCCTACCAATATTCGTTATTCTGCGGCAGGATATCTTTTCGCTGATTCCAATACGGATACGAAACCTTTTTTAGAAAGCTTTTCCGGATATTTGCTGGATGAGTCAACAAATATATGGAATCAATATAACGGAAAATCCCTTGCGCGTATGTACAGCGACGGTGCTTATGCCATATATGAGATATACGTACCTGAAAATAATAACTATAAAATAAGCTTCCGCCTGGCATCGGGAAGAGATAATGCCGATAATTCCTTTGATATCGCGCTGTCATCGAATAATATCTCCTATGCGGAACAAAATCTTTCCGTATCCGTACCCAATACTGCTACACTAAGCGGAAACAAATCTACTTGGCACAGTTATATTGATACCGATTGGTATTCCATCACGCTTTCTGAAGGAACCAATTATATAAAAATTTTGCGTAAAACAACAAATATTCCGAATATAGAATCCTTTATGATTGCTGTAGAGGAAGAAAGTGTTTCTTCGGGACCACAGGAACCGGATCAAACAGGCGATATTATTAAACTTGAAGATGTTTCTGCCCAAGAAGCCACATTAGAGGAATTCACGGCGCAGATGACTACCGGTGAACTTGCTACCTTCTTTGTTTCTTATACCGGCGCCGGCGCGGGAGAAGTCGGCGGCAGCAACGAAGTCTGCGCTAAATACGGTATTACACGTATCAATATGTATGACGGCCCCGGCGGACTGGGCAGCAAAGGAACTTCTTTTCCTTGCGAAACGGTCATTGCCTGTACATGGAATGTGGATTTAGTTACTGCCATGGGGCTTGTTATCGGTGCGGAAGGGTATAGCAATTCGGTGGATCTTTGGCTGGCACCCGGTCTTAATTTGCACAGAAATCCGCTTTCAGGAAGAAACTTTGAATATTATTCCGAAGATCCTTATCTTACGGCCATTTACGGTACCGCCGTTACAAAAGCGGCCCAAAGTATGGGATTGGGTGTTTGTATTAAGCATTTTGTATGTAATGAAAAAGAAGAGGGAAAGCTTGGAAGTGATTCCAGAGTTTCGGAACGCGCCTTGAGAGAACTGTATTTATATCCGTTTGAAAAAACCGTAAAAGAGGCTCAACCGCTTGCGGTTATGAGCTCCTATAATATTTTGAACGGTATAGCCGCCTCAGAAAACTATTCGCTTTTAACCGGTATTCTGCGAAATGAATGGGGCTTTAAAGGATTTGTTACAGGAGACTGGAACAATAATAAAAACGCGATTGCGGAAGTAAATGCAGGCAATACGGTGCGGCAGCCGGCCGGCTACTGTAATATTGATGAGCTTATTGCCGCAATACAGGCGGGACAAATCAGCCGTGAAACACTTGAAAACGGAGCACAAGATATGCTATATTCTATTATGCGCATGCGTTCATATTATAGAAATGTGGATATTTGTGAAGGAAATCATGATTTTGAAGACGGCAGATGTACTCGATGCCATTCAGTGGATGAAACACGTTTATCAGGGCTCAGCACGATTCTGCTGCAACTGTTGGAGGATTCTTCATCAGGACAGCCTACGGCGATAGATCCGCCGGTTGAAAGCGGAATTTCTGTTGATGCGGGAGATGTAGGCGTTCTTCTTTTGACTGTTGTTTTTGTTGCTTCTGCCGCCGGCATCGCAGTCTTATTTATTAAAAAACGAAAGGTCTGTAATCGCTAAGATTCTTTTGTTATGGGAAAAATTTGGAGGAATAATCCGCCATTAAAAAAATCCGCTAAACAGAGTTTTCCGATAAATGCAAGCCTGAATCTCAAACGAGGTTCAGGCTTTTTTTCTGGCAGGCATGATAAAGGCAAGGAGAAAGGTTTTTCCACCGCGGTTTGAATTGCTGTTGATAGAATAGATTTTGGCTTTTTAAGAAAAGAAACGAAAAATTTTTTGTATATAGGTTATTGTGTTGATTTTTTAATACCGTTCGACCTGCAAAACGGAACGACAAAGCCGAAAAAATGATAAATAAAAAAACAAGCATAAGCAGCAGTTTCGGCAAAGAATTTTATTATTGCAAAAAAATGAGGATATCTTTCAAGTCATTTTGTTATGTTGAAGATATCCTCTTTTTTATAATTGGGACGGAAACTGACCGGGTTAAGAGATAAAATAAGCGTGCAGCTGCAAAAAAGAAAAAAGAAAGAAGGTATTTTTATGGCATGCAGAGATGCACAACAAACCAAAAGAATTCAAGAAAGAAAAGCGGAGGAGATTCGTCAAACGGAGAAGAAACCCGCCGCGGAGCCGCTTCGATTGATGTTCGGGGTGGATAGCAAGGAAAAAGCGAGCACCGTTCTTCAGAACAATTTAACGCAGTTTGAATGGGTGGTGCGAAATAAACTGTACCCGAATTTTTGGGGCAGAAATATTAACGGAGAGAACTGTCTGAGTCAAGAGGAAATAGACTTTTTGCACGGGAAAGGCTGTAAGATAGCGGCGATAGTCCAAAGCAGCGGGATAAAGGAAACCGAAGAGCAGGGAAAAATTGAGGCCAAGAAAGCGGCGATTGCGGCGCTGCAGCTGAATATCGGCGAAAAGGCGGCAATTTTTTTGGAAATAGACGAAAAAGAAGCCGCCGCAGCCGAATTTTTGAAAGGGTACGCGCAGGGATTATTGACGGAAGGTTATACACCGGGATTTAAAGTGAATACGGACGCAAATTACAGTTTTGACCGGGAATACAGCCGAGGTAAGCAAAGCGCCGCGGAAGTCTTCGAGCAATGTGTGATTTGGGCGTTGACGCCGAGCTTGGAAGATTATGAGAGAGTTACCACCACGCACCGAATTCATCCGGACGTTTGGAGACCGTATGCGCCATCGGGAACAAAAAGAAAAGATATCGGAGTTTGGCAGTACGGGAAGAATTGTCACCCGATAGAAGACGAGGAAGGAAAAGAGACGGTGTTTAACGTGAACTTGGTAAAAAAGGAAGAAATTATTCTTGATAAAATGTTTTAAAATGGGTACTTGAACAAAAAAAAGAAATGAAGTATAATAGGAGGAAAGAAAAATGATATGTGTCAATTCGGTAAACGTGTATCCGAGCAGGATAGCGATAAAAACCGGAGAGTGGTGTTATGACGCGCGTGCGGAAGTATGCCCTACAAATGCCACTTGCTCCAGTGTTACCTGGAGCAGCAGCGATCCCGGTATTGCCATTGTTCACCCCACCAGCGGATATATCTACGGCGGCCGTCCGGGAACGGCTACAATTTACGCCACAGCAACAGACGGAAGCGGCAAGAGAGGTTCCTGCACGGTAACGGTCAGCCAGCGGATCTATGTAAGTTCCATTACGCTGAATACGTTCCAAATAAGCATCCAGCGAAACAACAACTATCTTCTTACCGCAGAGGTTTGCCCCTCCAACGCGGATAACAAAGCCATCAACTGGTGCAGCAGCAACACGGACGTGGCAACGGTAAGCAACGGAAGGGTATACGCGCATCAAACAGGAGCGGCGGTGATTACAGCGGCGGCGGCCGACGGAAACGGAGCCGAAGCAAAATGCTATGTGAACGTAACGCAAAATTATTTGGTAACGTTGATTACCGTAGAGCCCGCGAGCAAAACACTGGCGGTTGGTGAATCGGTGTTTTTGCGGGAAACGGTATATCCCAATCATGCGACCAATAAGGAGGTGACCTGGTCCAGCAGTAATGAGTATGTTACTATGGTAAACCCGAACAGCGGGTCTGTGGCGGCAAAGCACGCGGGGACAGCTACCATTTATGCTACAGCGCAGGATGGCAGCGGGAAGAGAGGATGCTGTGAAATTACGGTCATTCCGCCGGTGAATGTAACCGGGATTACTCTCTGCCCTTCCACTAAAATTATAAATATAGGAGAATCAGTATCTCTTACCGCAACCGTTTATCCAACGAATGCTACTAATCAATCAATACTTTGGTGTAGTAGTGATCCAAATGTAGCAACTGTTGGTACTTATACTGGGATAGTTTCTGCCTGTGGTATAGGAACATCAATAATTTATGCTAAAGCACAGGACAATTACAATCTTTGCGATTCATGCCAAATATATTGTGATACATTTTTTTATGAACTTATTAAAAATTTTGGATTTTCGAATAACGATGCAATGTTAATTAGACTATTATATGATAAAATTAATGATAAATTTGCTTCGGATAATAGTTTGATGAAATCTTGGAAATATTCAAGATTATTAGGAGGGATTGTATATGGGAATGAATCATCTGGAATGAATGCACAATTCAAGTGGAAAGATGTTGCAGGGCAAGTTTTTTCAACTACAGAAGAAAGTTATTTCGTCAACGTCATAGGATATACGCAAGAAGAATATATACAATTAAAAAATGCTATTATAACGTAACATAACAATACTACAACCCCAGATTTTGCTCATATGCAAATTAGTTTATCTGCAAGACTAGCATATAAACTTAATTTAGATGGATTTCTTTCCAATATAGGAACGTTCTGCTCGGACGAGGATATTTCATATCTTGCTGGATGGTTAGGCGACGCAACAATAACTAATTCTGATGGAAAAACTTCTATGGGCGATGATGATTACTGTGCTGACTTAGATGCAGAAAATATCTATCGTCTAATTATTCAAAATCAGAATGTAATTGAAGCTACTAATATATAC
>ULSF01070676.1_pt1 | contig 10739 bp, 9 predicted proteins | sample 1956121 | NCBI WGS metagenome assembly ULSF01 (sample SAMEA4835701, study PRJEB28245) | human gut metagenome | biome: gut microbiome; material: fecal sample | place: Denmark | collected 2008
AATTTTATTATTGACATTTTCTCTTTTATCTGTTATAACTAAATTAACAAAAAACAAGAGAGAAAAAAATAAAGGAGGTACAGTCCACCAGAAACGTAACGAAATACCTAATAGAATATGAAAGACAGGAGGTACGGACCACCAGAAACTTAACGATTTACCCAAAAGAATTTTAAAAGAATCGAGGTACAGTCCACCAAAACAGTAATTGCATTCGGTTTTACCTTCAAAAGATGAAATGAAAACATGACGATCCTAAGAAAGGAATCCTGAATTAGTATCAGATCAGAAACATTCTTATATGATACAATTCCAAATGTCATAAGAAAACAGGTTCAGAGATTGAAGAGAAAAGCGAAGAAGTCCAAAAGAGTTGTTTGAGAGTTTCATAAAAGAAATGATAGGCAATAAGAAAAATTGTTTAGAAATTTCAAAATGAAGCGGCAAACAGAACGAACAGTAGAAAAAAGAATAGCGAGGTATAGTCCCATGGACGAAATAGTTTAAAAGGCGGCATTGAAAGAAAAAAAATTTCGATGTCGCCTTTTTCATGTTTATTTTTTATTCATCATCTGACAGCTGATGCCACGGATTCTCTACATCCGGATCTGTCGGATCCCAGCCTTTATTCGGACTGTCTGTATCAATATGCGCTGCCTCAGGTTTTCCCAATGGTCCCGGATCATCATCCTCATAAATTTCCACGGTTGTTCCCGATGGACAGTTATCTGCGATCCATTTTGCATCTTCCACCGTAAGCCGCACACATCCCATAGATGCCTGCTGTCCAAGTTTATTATATTTTTCTGTGCACAGAGCACTTTTTGATTTTTTATAGTATGGAACCGAATGAAACAAAACGCCTCCTGTGATCCGGGTTGCATACTGACCATATACTTTTCCGTACAGTTCCCGCCATAGATATTTGGTTGATAAATGAAATGTGCCGCGCGGTGTTGCATTGTACAATCCTGTGGAACAGATCATCGCCTTATACGGAACCGTATATTCGCCGTTTTCGTCTGAAGTATATACGGTAATACAGTTTTGTCTGCGATTTACTTTTATGTAATATGGAAATTCCGCTTCATCTGAAGCAGACTGCTGCGAATCTTTTTCCTGCTGATTTTCGCCCTGCACTGTATCTTCCTGCCGAACATTCTCGTTCTTTCCTTCTCCTGGCACAATATCATCCTCACTCTGGCTTTCACCCTGTGTGATATCTTTCCCGGAATTTTCGCTCTGACTTTCGCCTTGCAGCATATCCTCTTCTAACATTACGTTTTCCGTGCTTTCATCTAGTTTCATCTCATCACTTCTGTATTCCTCAAAAATATAGCTGTCAGAATCACCTGTCACATACGCAAGCACCGGAAGATTCCATTCCATCCGAAGCGCCACAAACTCCAGCGCCGTCAATCCGCACATAAAAACAGTGGCTGCAATTGCGATAACGATTGCAGCCCTATTCTTCCATACTTTTTCAATTGTCTTACGAAAAGTAGTTTGTTTTTTCATTTATCCTATAACTGTGTGATAACAAAAATATCATAAATCGCCTTGATCGCATTCTCGAAATCTGCGTTGCTTACACCAATAATGATGTTTAACTCAGATGATCCCTGATCGATCATTTTTACATTGATGTTTGCATGTGCCAATGCAGAGAAAATTCTTCCTGCTGTTCCGCGTGTGGATTTCATACCACGGCCAACAACTGCAATGAGTGCAAGATCGCTCTCCAGCTCAATGCTGTCCGGCTGTGCATATCTGTGGATAGCCGAAATGACAGCCTGCTCTTTTCCCTCAAACTCCGGCTGGTGTACAAAGATTGTCATTGTATCAATTCCGGATGGCATATGTTCAAATGAAATCCCATTATCTTCAAATGCAGATAACACTTTTCTGCCAAATCCAATCTCGGAGTTCATCATATCTTTATCAATGTTTACAGAAACGAAACCTTTTTTACCTGCGATACCGGTGATCGTATATTTTGACTGATGGCAGGTGCTCTCCACGATCCAGGTTCCCTCATCTTCCGGTGCATTCGTATTACGGATATTGATCGGTATACCAGCTTTGCGCACAGGGAATACCGCATCCTCATGCAGTACGCCGGCTCCCATGTAGGAGAGCTCGCGGAGTTCACGGTAAGTGATCGTCTTGATCGGCTTTGGATTGTCGATGATCCTTGGATCTGCGATCAAAAATCCGGAGACATCGGTCCAGTTCTCATAACAGGTTGCCCTTACTGCCCTCGAAACGATAGATCCTGTGATATCAGAACCTCCACGCGAAAATGTTTTGATGGTTCCATCCTCTTTGGCGCCGTAAAATCCCGGAATGACCGCACGCTCTGTTTTTGCAAGACGCTCAGACAGTACTTTATCTGTTTTCTCCGGCATAAAGTTGCCATCCTCATCAAAAAAGATCACTTCTGCCGCATCCACAAATTCATATCCAAGGTAGTTTGCCATAATGATACCATTCAGATACTCACCGCGGGACGCTGCGTAATCAACACCTGCTTTATTTTTAAAATTCTCGGAGATTTTCTTAAATTCTTCCTCTAAAGAAAGTTTTAAATTCAAACCATTAATAATTGTGTCATAACGGTCTTTGATTTTCATTAACATCACACGGAAATCTTCATCCTTTTCCACAAGGTCATAACATGCATACAGCATATCCGTTACCTTTGTGTCCTTAGAATTTCTTTTTCCCGGTGCACTAGGCACTACATATCTTCTCTCTTTGTCTGCATGGATAATCTTACCAACCTTTGCAAACTGTTCTGCACTTGCAAGAGAGCTTCCACCGAATTTCACAACTTTAATCATTTTTTCAAACTCCTTCGATTCTGTTTCTCTATTATCACCGGCCGATCACAGCCAGCCGTCACTTTCCTGATTGCAGTTTTTCTTTTTCCCGGTCAGGACTAACGACTATATCTTATCATAAATGCAAATTTCGTCAAACTATTTTTCTTAAAATAAAGCGGTTTTTCGGCTTTTCTGCATTCTCACTCGAAATTATGTCAACCACTTATAATTTATGATTATAGCACTTAAAATCAGAAGTAATAATATGCTTGTTACGATTTACCGCGCAAGAAGTCCACTTGTAAGAAAATCGGCGAGCTCGATCATATTCTGCTGTGATCTTAAGTAAATTTCAATATCTGTCTCATAATCGCCGTCCAGATATGCTTCCATCTGCTGACGTTCCATATCAAGATGATCGTAGAACATTTTTCTCAACTCTGTCTCGTTGTAGGCCGGTGTCTGTCTGCTCAAAAAGGATGCGATTTCCTCCGCATTGATATACCAGTTTTCCATAGCTGCTCCCGAAAAAGCCGGATCAGCCTTTAATCCGGCTGCAACTTCATCGGTCAGACGCAAATGCTCCATAAAAAGTTTGCGGAATCTCTGCATTGCTGAAGCCGGATAATACTGAGCAAAAATCGCAAGAATCTCCTCTGCATTTTTGTACACGGCGTCTTTCCACGCATTCTGACCTGACAGGTTTTCAAAAAAACTGATGAGATAGAATTTTACAAGTGTAATATGATTGAGCCATGCCATGCGCATGCGCTGTCGCAGATCCACGCCCATGTTGTTTCCCGGCTGCGTTGTGGTTCCCGGGCGTGTTGCAGTTCCCGGCTGTGTCGTAGTTCCCGGGCGTGTTGTGCCTCCCGGCTGTACCGTAGTTCCCGGGCGTGTTGTGCCTCCCGGCTGTGTCGTAGTTCCCGGGATAATGACAATTCCACCCACAGGAGTCTTAGTTGGTTTGTTCGTGTTCCCCTCGGATGGTTTGCTCTCATTCTCATCCACATATCCCTCTCCCGGGCAGATCGTCAGGCGCATTCCCGTCTGAAGATTGTATGGGTTCACCCCGGAATTGAGCAGGATAAGTTCGGTTACGGTTGTATGAAACTGTTTTGCAAGTTTGTACAGAGAGTCTCCTTCCTGTACACGATAACTGATTCGATTCTGACAATACATATTTTCTTCCATAAAAATATTTTCAGATTATTTTATGAAATTCTGCGGGTTTGGTTACCGAATTGGAATCACTTAATCATCCCACTCCTTATCGAATTCGACAATCGATCCTGTGGCTGCATCAACTTCATAGCTGTACTCATAGCCTCCAGCTTTAAATTCAATCTCATAAATAGACATGCCATCATCCCAATCCAGTTTTCCCTCCATCTCAAAAGCATTGGCACTTGCAACACCGGCATGGGATAAAGCAATCTCCTTGGCCTTTTCCAGCGTAATTTCACTTGTATTCTGACTGCTGCCTGCTTGTATTGCTGTAGGTGTACTGTCTCCTTCAATGCCGTAGTCATAGCTTATGATACTTCCGTCAGATGCAGCAATCTCATAATCATACTCCTTGATGGTATTGCCGGAAGAAACAACAAACTCAATCTCAAAAACAGCACGTCCATCTTCATAGTCACTTTTTGCTTTTACAAAAGTCGCATCTGTAGCTTTTACCCCTGCATGATCCAATGCGGTCTCCTTTGCCTTTTCCAGTGAAATATTGCTGACAGCCTGGTTTTCTTTCGTCTGACTGTGCTCCGACTGCTCCCCGTGCTCTTCAACCGATGCATTTGAAACAGCAGCGCCATCGTATTCTTTTTCAAATTTTACGATTTCACCGGTCATTGCGTTAACCTCACAGTCAAATTCGTAACTGCCCGAAATAAATTCTACATCATAGACCATGACCCCCTTATGCGTGTCCAGTCCAACTGTATAAAATGTCAGGTCGCTCTCAGATACACCCGCCTTTGCCAGTGCGATCTCTTTGGCCTTTGTCTCCCCGATATATCCCTTTTCACTGGCCGTTCCAACAACCTCAACATGGGTTTCTGCCCCTTCCTTCCCCAGCAGAATATTCAGTTCATTGATGGACAATGGAGCAAGTTCATCAAATGTATGTAAAGAGTTTTTGCCGAGAATCTCCTGAATCAGTTGTGCCTTTCCGAGCGTAATCCCATATTGTTCTGCCATCTGCTGGAGCTCATCACTCTTTACAACCGTCTGACTCAACACAGCCCCTCTGAATGAATCGGTCTGAAGCAGTTTATTGACTTCGTCCGTCAGCCGTTCCTGCAATGCCATGCCCCGAACCGGATCATTATTGTCCACACTGATCAAAACGGAATTGGCCAGCTCATTGAGATAGCCGTTTTGAAGCATGGAACCGATTATGGCATTCACTGCAACATCAAGACTGCTGCCTGAGAAATCCATGTCACCGACAATGGTTCTGCCATCCTCGTTCAGCGGAATCACATCCAATATACGTTCCTTCTGATTGATCTTAATCTCCACGCTCGGATTTACGTCCAGCGAAACCGTAGCATCTACCGTATGATTGACCTGATAATTCCTGACTCCCAATCCACCTCCAAGGATCAGGCACAAACCGGCAGCCAAACCTGCCATTCGAACTGCCCATGTTTTTTTCTTGTTTTCTGTCGTCATCAATATCACTCGTCCTTTCTGCTCATTGCAGTCGGAAAGAACAGCATCCAACACATCCGGTGCTGCGTGAGTACATGCCTGCCGGATCTTCTCATTCAATTCGTCATTTGTCATTGCTGCCACCTCCTATTGCAAATATTGTTTCAGCCTTTTTAAGGCTCGTGCATATTTTGAAAGTACCGTCGACAGCGGAAGTTCCATAATCCTGGCAATTTCCCTGTGTTTAAATCCGACCGCCGCATGAAGCATCACTATCTGCCGTTCCTCATCGGACAATTGTTCCATGCAGGTGACGAGAATACTTCTGTCCTCCATTGTTAGCATATCAGTATCCGGGATAGCAAGTTCCCAGCCTTCCTGCGATGTACATTCCGCTTTCTTGCGCTCCCTCATCCGCTGCAAACACAGATTTTTTGCAATGGTTATAATCCATGCCATCGGTTTTCCCCGGGAAACATAGCTTTCTGCTCCATTCCATACGGCAACGTAACAGTCATGGAGAACATCCTCTGCATCGTGGTGGTTTTTCAAAACCGAAAGGGCAAAACTGTAAACAGATGTGTGCGTAACCTGATACAGCTGCTCCAGGCACTTCTTGTCACCGTTGGAAATGCCGTAAAGCAGACTGTCCAAATCTGCATAGTCTGTTGATTGCTTAATGTCCGACGTCAAGGCAAAAAGTATCATCATTTCACTCCTTTCACTCTATTAATGCACAAATAGATGTTTTTATTGCACCGAATAAATTTTTTTGTAAATTTTTCCATAATCCTTGCACATTTTCCCTGTTTTTGGAGAAATATATCTGACATAGTCACAGACAGACAGCAAATTTAATTTTATAACAAATTAGCATAAACCATAGCGGCAACAACAGTCAGAATACCGGAAACCGCAATGGAAAGGCTGCTCATTGCCCCCTCTATCTCGCCGAGTTCCATCGCTTTTGCAGTTCCTACAGCATGGGAGGCAGAACCAATTGCGATCCCTTTTGCGATAGGTTCTTCAATATGAAAAAGTTTTAATACCGCATCCGCTGTTATGTATCCAAAAATTCCTGTGATGATAATGACCGCAACAGTAATTGTCACATAGCCACCAAGTTCCTCAGAAACTCCCATTCCGATCGCTGTTGTGATAGATTTTGGAAGTAATGTAACATACTGCTGATGATCGAAACGAAAAAGCAAAGCCAGAACCAGAATACATGTCATGCTGGTAAATACCCCGGAAATGATTCCTGCTATGACGGCTTTCAGATTTTTCCTGAGTAACTCAAACTGTTCATACAGAGGAACTGCCAGACAGACAGTCGCCGGCGTCAACAGATAGCTTATGTATTTTGCTCCTTCCTGATAATCTGCATAATCTATATGAAACACCACCAGAAATACCATAACTGCAATTACGGAAATTAAAAGTGGATTAAATATTGCGATTTTTACTTTCTTTTTAAACCATAAACCAAACTCATAGGTCAACAGACTGACTACAACCCCTAAGAAAACAGAATCTGTTAAAAATGATTTCATGTTCTTACTCCTCCTTTTTCTTTCCTTTTCGTATCACAAACTGCGTGATGCTTCCGGAAACTCCCATGACGATCACCGTTGAGATCAGCGTAATGACAACCACCTGTATCCAGATTGGCTGCAGAGCTCCCCACGAATCAAGAAGTCCTACTCCGGCCGGCACAAACATCAATGGCATGATCTCGATCAGAAAATTACTTGTTTCTTTGATGTCTGACACCTTTAAAATTTTCAATTCCAATGCAAGGAAAAGAAGTACCATGCCATAAATACTCGCCGGTATGGATAGTGGTATGATAGATTTTAAAAGTTCACCCAAAAAAGAAACGAACAGAATAATTAAAAGCTGTCTTACATATTTCATGATTTTTCTCCTTTGTTTTTATTCCGGTTTTGTATCATACCACTGCTTATTTTGAATCTCAATACCTATTTTTTATGTTTCTTTTTTAGTCCATCACAGGCCGGGTTATCCAACACCTTCCCATCTGCTGAAAATCTTGAGCCATGACATGGACATTCCCATGTCTGTTCTTCTTTATTCCACTGAAGGACACATCCCATATGACTGCATCTTTTTCCGCCAACCCTTCCAATCCCCACAAGTGCATGACCCAGATTAGAAATTAACTGTGGTTTTAACATATTGCGTGATGGTGAAAAAACAGTAGAATATTCATTGTTTTTTTCCTGTATGAGGTCTGACAAGATCATTGCTGACAGCATGGAACCTGTCATCCCCCATTTTCCAAATCCGGTTGCCACAAATAGATCCGGTGTATTTTTACTGTATGGACCGATGTATGGTCTTTTATCCAGAGACATGCAGTCCTGTGTTGCCCAGAAATAGCGTTCCTTTGCTTCCGGGAAATATTCCTTTGCGATATCGCGCAGTAAATCCCAGTTGTTTTTTTCCTTTCCAGACCGGTGACCGCCTCCGCCTATCAGCAGATAGTCTTCGTAATTTCTCAGGGACAATCCGATATTATCTGCTTCAAGATACATGCCCTTCAGATTTTTTCCATATGCACAGGCAAGTACATAAGAACGATTCTGATATAACTTTAAATAATAGGAACCTCTCGTATTAATAAACGGAAAATGTGTCGCAATGATAATTTTCTCTGCTGCGACTGAACCTTTTTCTGTCAATGCAAAATACTCTGTCATCTCACGCACTTCGGAATGTTCATAGATTCTCAGATTTTTGCTGATCCCGGCGGCAAATTTGAGTGGCTGGAACTGCGCCTGCCGCGGAAACCGTATTGCTCCCTCCACTTCAAACGGTAACTCCGTGTCCTCCGTATAATCAGCCTGAAATCCAAGACTGCCCAATGCCTGTATTTCACTCTCTAACTTCCGACGCTCCCTGACAGAATACAGATAAGAATCTGTCTCTTCCATGTCACAATCCAGAAAACGCCCCAGATTTTTATAATTTTCCACCGCTCTTAAATTTGCTTTCAGAAACAGTTCTGCACGCTCCTGTCCCATGGACTGTAATGATTTTTCGTAAATCAATCCGTGCTGCGCCGTAATTTTTGCAGTTGTATGCCCGGTCACGCCCTGACAGATGCGGTCTTTTTCCAACAGACAGTAATCAACACCCGCCTGCTGTAAAAAATAGGCGCACAAAACACCCGCCATACCACCGCCAATGATCAAAACCTGTGTCCGGATGTCCTTTTCCAAAGTCGGGAACTCCGGCATTTCTATATTTTCCGTCCATAATGAACTCATAAATCCTCCTTGTTTTGCGAAGCAAAATCCGAACCTTTTGGTGAGGAGAGGATTTAGCCTCCTTGTTTTGCGAAGCAAAATGCGACTGTCCTTACACGGAGCAATGCCCAGCAAGCTGTGCAGGATTTAGCCTCCTTGTTTTGCGAAGCAATTTTATGATTAGTATGAATGGATTGTTTCATAATTATTCAATGCGTTCCATTTAGTTTGATTATCAAAATACTATTGACATTCTATTTCATTTCGTCTATTGTTTATAATAGTTTGATTTTCAAAGCATTTTAACAAAATAAATTTTCTGGCTAAGCTATTTCATTGTTCAGAACGGATTTCACAATGTTTGAAGTCAAAAATAATATTTTTGAAATGGAGATTATGATGAGTGTACGAATTATAATAGACTCTGCCTCTGATCTGACAAAGGAACAGGCAGATAAATTAGGACTTGATTTTTTACCTTTGAAAACAATTTTTGGTACGAAAGAATATCTGGATGGCATCACATTAAGCCACCAGCAATTTTATGAAAAACTGATTGAGAGTGACTGTATGCCGACCACAAGCCAGATTCCGCCACATGATTTCGAGCAGCTTTATGCAGATGTGAAAGAAAAAAAAGACACAGCAGTTGTCATCACACTTTCCTCCAGGCTTTCCGGTACTTTTCAGAGTGCCAATATTGCATTGGATGGTTATGAAGATTGTATTACGATCGTTGACAGCGAAAATGTATGTCTTGGCGAACAGATTCTTGTGATGTATGCCTGCCGTCTCAGAGATGCCGGTGCTTCTGCCTCTGAAATCGCAAAAGCTCTGGATCAGAAAAAGAAAGATGTCCGCGTTCTGGCGTTATTAGATACCTTAGAATATTTAAAACGCGGCGGACGCATTTCCAAGACTGCCGCTCTCGCCGGAAATCTGCTTTCCATTAAGCCGGTTATCGCAATTGTAGACGGGGAGGTTGCCGTTCTTGGAAAAGCTCGCGGCTCAAAAAACGGTTGCAATATGCTCCGGGAGGAAATTGCAAAATGCAATGGTATTGATTTCTCCATGCCGCTTTGTCTCGGTTATACCGGATTAGAAGATTCCCTTCTGCAAAAATACATAGAAGATAACACCGATCTCTGGAAATCTTATGTGGAAGAACTGCCTATCAGTTCCATTGGAAGCACAATCGGAACCCATACGGGTCCCGGCGGAATCTGCGTTGCATTTTTCAGTAAGACAAACTCCTGACCGGAGTTTGTCCTGCGTCATCTTACTCCAATGCCCCTTTTACTTTTTTATGGGAAATACAACGCTCCTCCCGATTGGCAAGTGCCTTTACCCTGCCTTCTAACAGAAGTTCCCTTCCTTTTTCATTTCTTGTATACACACAGTCATAGCCTCCAATATACGGATGCATGCATTTTGCGAAACATTCCGCATCCTCCTTCTTTTTCGAAAAGCAATTTGGAATGGCATAGAAACCGTTCAGTCCTTTCCGACCCTTCTTTTTCACAAGTATGTAACGCTGGTTGTCGATCACATCAAAAAACTCATTGACACACTGCGCAAACAACGCTTTATCCCTGCCGCTTCCACCGGACAGATAAATGATATGGTTATCCGGTCCCGGCGATTCTGCCACTACTTTGCAGTGTGTTTCTTCCAGAAGCTGCTGCTCCTCCAGCGCTTTACGGATTCCATTTCCAAATGCCTTTAATCTTTTTAACGGACTCCACAGCATGAAAATTTTCGGAAAACGTATCATGATTCCAGTCAGTCCGACAACAATGAAGAAATAGCAGATTCCGGCTAAATGTCCATTTCGGGACGCTCCCGCCACGACACCTGCCCCAATTGCCCCGATCAGGAATAAAATTGCTGACAGGATCATTGTGAGAATCGCATCCCAGAAAACAACACTCGTCACAAACTTGTCTTTCACCTCTGTCTCATCCACAATATCCATTTTGTCATA
>ULSF01003183.1_pt1 | contig 10723 bp, 7 predicted proteins | sample 1956121 | NCBI WGS metagenome assembly ULSF01 (sample SAMEA4835701, study PRJEB28245) | human gut metagenome | biome: gut microbiome; material: fecal sample | place: Denmark | collected 2008
CCGAGTTGTTGTAGGTTCGAGCCCTACTCGGGGAGTTTTTTAGTATAATATATGGTGACATAGCCAAGTGGTAAGGCCCCGGTCTGCAACACCGTCATCGCCGGTTCAAATCCGGCTGTCACCTCTCTTAAAATGACTACATCAGTTTATGATGTGGTCTTTCTTTTATATACAAAAAGCAATATAAAACTGATAATCAGAATTATATTGCTTTTTTAACAACTATTTATTTTTTATAATATAACTATAACAGTGAACATACAAATCTATTTTTCTTCTTCAGGATATTTCATACCCCATTCAGCTCTTATATCTGACATAATTTTCATTACATCATATGTATATTGACAGTGCATGAGGGTTTCTATTTCATCTGATGATGCTGAGCTTACAGCTTTTTCCATATCACGTACTTCGTAATACAGTGCATCTGATGTATCACCGGCATCAATTACTTCTTTATGACCATCCTCTGTATATGTAATAGTTGCCTGCATTCCTCTTGGATACTCAAAGATTTCCACATATGCTTTGTCAAAAGAGAGCGTAGCGCGTTTTGGCTGCTTTGAATGAAGAGATAATGTGACAGTTGCCATTTCCTCTGCATCATTCATAAGCAGAATACCTGCCTGTTCATCAACACCGGTTGGTGCATATTTAACCTGTGACGATACTTGTGTTGGTGTTTCCTTGAAGAACCAGCGGATAAGAGAAAGTGAGTAAACTCCAATATCAAGCAATGCTCCTCCGGCAAGCTTACGACTGAAAAATCGGTTTGTCATATTGTAATCCTTGTAGCTTCCAAAATTGACCTGAATTAAATTTAGCCTGCCGAGTTGTCCACTTGCAATTATTTCGTTTAGCTTTTTATAAACAGGCATATGATATATAGTCATGGCTTCAGCAAGAATAACGTTATTTTCTTTGGCCAGTGAGACGGCTTCATCGAGCTCTGCGATATTTAAAGTAATAGATTTTTCACAGAGTACATGCTTTCCATTAGAAAGGGCTTTTCTTAGATAATTGATGTGAGTATTGTGTGGAGTGGAGATGTAAATGATATCCACATCAGGATCATAAAAGACGTCATCAATGTTGTCATATACCTTTGAAATGCCATATTTTTGTGCAAAAGCTACGGCCTTTTCATGAGTTCTGTTGGCAACTGAATAAAGAGTGCGTCCTTCCTTTGAGAGAGCATGCGCGAGCTCATTAGCTATTACGCCGCAGCCGAGTGTTGCCCAATTAAGCTGTTTCATGTGAAATCCTCCTTTTTAACTTAAAGTATTGTAGCTGTGATGGTACATAAATTATTTAAAATGTTGTGAAATAACAAAATATAAACTCATTGATGATACCTTTTGACCCTTTAATCATAAAATATGTACCATAATGAACATATTCTAGCATGATGAATTATGAATTACAATGCATTTAGATTCAAAACAGTCAAATTTGATAGTGACTAAATTAAAATTAGTTAATTTGAACTATATTTTAGATTATAAACTAGTAATAGAAAAGATACTAAAATTAGCAATTAGGCAAGTAATAAAGATTTATGTAGTATATTCTGCACAAAATTAGAATATTACTTTTGCATATATTACACAATTTGAAATTTGACCTTATATAATTTTAACAATTTTCATGGTGATTATTTGTGAATATAAATGACTGATTATGATTGACAATGACTGATTTTGAAAATATAATAATACTACAAGTTAGATGATTATTGATTTTAATAAAAAAGGAAAATAATTGAATATAAAAGATTAAATGATAGTCTTTGAGCAATTTGAAAACAGGGGTGATTAGATGCTGGCGGAAGATAGATGTAAAAAAATACTCGATATATTAGATTCGATGGGAAGTGTGACTGTTCAGCAGCTTATGGATGAGCTTGATACATCCGAGTCAACAATCAGACGTGATCTGGTTGCAATGGACAAGAAGGGGTATCTCACCAAGGTACATGGTGGTGCGATTGCCAATAATACGAATATCCATACTCAGGATGAGAAGGTTATCAACAGGCTTAAGCAGAATCGCAGCGAAAAGGAACAGATTGCCAGATATGCGGCATCACTTATTGTGGATAATGATTTTGTTTATATAGATGCCGGTACTACAACAGCAGTCATGATTGATTATATTACTGCAAAGAATGTGGTTTTTGTTACAAACTCTTTGACTAATGCCAAGAGAATTTCCGATAGGGGATATACAGTATATATTCTGGGTGGCGAGTTCAAGTCTACTACTGAGGCTATTGTCGGAGATGAGGCCGTTGTGACGCTCGATAAATATAATTTTACGAAGGGCTTCTGGGGGACCAACGGAATTACTGTGAAGAATGGATTTACAACTCCGGAGATAAAGGAGGCCATGGTTAAAAAGAAATCCATGGAGAATAGCAAGGAGAAATACATTCTTGCGGATGACAGTAAGTTTTCACAGGTATCAAGTATCAAGTTTGCTGATTTTGAAGATGCTGTAATTGTTACAAATGCACTAAGCAATGACAACTATAAGAAATACAAAAATATTAAGGAGGTCTAACATGATTTACACAGTTACCTTTAATCCATCATTAGATTATATTGTTGATGTAACAGATTTTAAGACAGGAGTAGTCAATAGAACAACCGGAGAGAAGATTTTTGCAGGTGGTAAGGGCATCAATGTTTCCATGGTTCTTAAGAATCTTGGAATGAGCAATACTTCACTTGGTTTTACAGCGGGTTTTACAGGAAATGAAATTAAAAGACTTCTAGGAAAAAAAGGCGTTAATACTGATTTTATAGAGGTGGAGGATGGTATTTCACGTATTAACGTGAAGCTTCGCTCAAATGAGGAATCCGAGATTAATGGTCAGGGACCGGTAATCACTGAGGACAACATTAAAAAGCTTTATGAGAAGCTTGACTGCTTAAAGGAGTCTGATGTGCTTGTGCTCGCAGGAAGTATTCCTGATGTGATGCCTTCATCAATGTATATGGATATCATGAAGCATCTTGAGGGCCGCGGAATAAATATCGTGGTTGATGCGACGAGAAATCTGCTCACAAATGTGCTTGCGTATAAGCCATTCCTTATCAAGCCAAACAATCATGAGCTCGGTGAGATATTCGGGGTTGAGGTTACAGACAAGGACGATGTGATAAAGTATGCAAAGAAGCTTCAGGAGCAGGGCGCAAGAAACGTGCTTGTTTCTATGGCAGGTGACGGAGCAGTGCTTGTGACCGAGGATGGACAGGAATTTAAGGCACAGGCTCCTAAAGGAAAGCTCAAAAACTCTGTAGGCGCAGGTGATTCGATGGTAGCCGGATTTGTTTACGGATACCTCAAATCAAATGATTATAAGCAGGCATTTATTTATGGAGTATGTACAGGAAGTGCAAGTGCATTTTCTGAGGAGCTGGCTACAAAGCCTGAGGTTGAAGCACTTATTGATAAATGGGACAGTGCTTCCAATTAAACAAACGGTATCAAAAAGGTTGATATAAATAATTAATATATTCTATTAGGAGGAATGATGTATGACAATCAGGGATTTGTTGGCAGCTGAGAGTATCAATTTAAATGGTACGCCTGCCGGAAAAACCGAAGCATTGAATCAGTGTATTGATTTGATGGCAAAAAGTGGCAAAATAGCCGATGTGGAGAAGTATCGCAAGGGTGTTTTTGCAAGAGAGGAGGAAGGCACAACAGGAATTGGAATGGGTATAGCAATTCCTCATTGTAAGTCTGATGCTGTTACTAAAGCAGGTCTTGCGGCAATGGTTGTAAAGGACGGGGTTGACTTTGAATCACTCGACGGTACACCTGCAAAGATTATTTTCCTTATCGCTGCACCAAACACAGAGGACAATGTGCATCTTCAGGTGCTCAGCAAGCTCTCTGTTATGCTGATGGACGAGCAGTTTACAAATTCTCTTATCAATGCCGGCTCAGTAGATGAGTTTTTAAATATCATCGACAGTGCTGAAAAGGCAAAGGATGAGAAGGAGGCTGCAAAGGAGGCAAAGGAACCTGTTGAGGTGAAGAAGGACGATGTATTTATCGTTGCAGTTACAGCCTGTCCTACAGGAATTGCCCATACTTATATGGCTGCTGAGGCTATTGAGAAAAAGGCCAAGGAGCTGGGATATCAGGTAAAGGTTGAGACAAGAGGCTCAGCCGGAGCTAAAAATGTACTCACAGATGATGAGATTGCAAAGGCTACCGGTGTTATCGTTGCATGTGATACAAATGTGCCTACAGACCGTTTTGACGGAAAGAAGGTTATTGAGTGTCAGGTTTCTGACGGAATAAATAAGACAGAGGAGCTCGTAAAGAGAATTGCTGCCGGTGATGCTCCTGTATTTAAGGCATCAGGTAAAAAAGAGGCTTCACATTCATCTATTGGTGGAAAGGAGAGCATTGGACATCAGATTTACAAGCATCTGATGAACGGTGTTTCACATATGCTTCCGTTCGTAGTTGGTGGTGGTATCCTTATCGCAATCGCGTTCCTTATCGATGGATTCAGTGTTGACCTTAATTCACTGCCGGCTGACCAGAGAGCAAATTTCGGTACTATTACACAGGGCGCAGCATTGTTTAAGGGAATCGGTGGAACAGCATTTGGATTTATGCTTCCTATCCTTGCAGGCTTTATCGCTATGAGTATTGCTGACCGTCCGGGTCTTGCAGTTGGTTTCGTAGGCGGTTCAATCGCAGCAAACGGTACATCAGGCTTCCTTGGAGCACTGGTTGCAGGTTTCGTTGCAGGATATATTGTAAATCTCTTAAAGAAGATATTCTCTAAGCTTCCTGAGAGTCTTGATGGTGTGAAGCCGGTTCTTCTTTATCCGCTGCTTGGTATATTCCTCATAGGCGTTATAATGCAGTTTGTAGTTGAGCCTCCAATCGGAGCTTTAAATACAGCTATCAACAACGGTCTTAATGGACTTAACGGTGCAAGCGCAGTAGTTCTCGGAGTACTTCTCGGAGGAATGATGGCAATAGATATGGGTGGCCCTGTAAACAAAGCCGCTTATGTATTTGGTACAGCTTCAATCGCTGCCGGAAACTACAATATCATGGCAGCAGTTATGATTGGTGGTATGGTTCCACCACTCGCAATCGCTCTTGCAACAATCTTCTTCAAGAACAAGTTCACAGCAGAGGAGAGAAAGGCAGGACCTACGAACTTTATCATGGGATTATCATTTATCACAGAGGGTGCAATCCCATTCGCAGCATCTGATCCGCTTCATGTCCTTCCGGCATGTGCAGTTGGTTCAGCAGTAGCAGGTGGACTTTCAATGGCATTTGGATGTACACTCATGGCACCTCACGGAGGAATCTTCGTAGTACCTACAATCGGAAATCCGTTAATGTATCTTGTAGCATTAGTAATCGGAGCCTTCATTGCATGTGGATTACTCGGATTACTCAAGAAAAAAGTAAGTGAATAAGCAATCCTCAATTATCATTTAATCCAATCTATAAACTAATCAACAAAGGCACTGCTTCGGCGGTGTCTTTGTTGTTATGTTGTTATACAAAAATTAAAAATATAAACATTCTCTGAAATAACAGCCTCATGCCTTGACGAGTGAATTTTCGAAGCTTAAAGTAGTATTAGGATGAAATAGTAAGTCATAAAAAGCAATTATTTATGAGACTTAAATATAAAAAACAGTGAGGAAAATCATGGGTAAGGTTATAGGTATAGATTTAGGAACAACAAACAGCTGTGTGGCAGTATTGGAGAACAATCAGCCGGTAGTCATAACTAACAGCGAGGGTCAGAGAACAACTCCGTCTGTAGTGGCTTTTACAAAGAATGGAGAGCGACTGGTTGGCGAGGCTGCAAAGAGGCAGGCAGCAGTCAATGTGGACAGGACATTTTTCTCAATAAAGAGACAGATGGGAAGCGATTTCAGGGCAAAGGTGGACGGAAAGCTGTATTCAGCTCCTGAGATTTCTTCTATGATTCTCAGAAAGCTGAAAAAGGATGCAGAGGACTATATTGGAGAGGCAGTGACAGACGCTGTAATCACAGTTCCTGCATATTTTTCGGATGCGCAGAGGCAGGCAACTAAGGATGCAGGAAGGATTGCGGGGCTTAATGTGCTTCGAATCATAAATGAGCCAACCTCTGCGGCACTCGCATACGGACTGGACCACGGACAGCAGCAGAAAATTCTTGTCTACGACCTCGGAGGAGGAACCTTCGATGTGTCTGTTATCGAAATAGGGGACAATCTGATAGAGGTGCTTGCCACAGCCGGTGATAATCATCTGGGTGGAGATGATTTTGATGAGAGAATCACGAATTATCTTGTCACAGAGTTTTACAGACAGCAGAATGTGGATCTGAGAAAGGATAATACTGCTATGCAGCGTGTCAGGGAGGAGGCTGAGAAGGCAAAAAAGGTGCTTTCATCCTCATCCTCAACCACTATCAACCTGCCGTTTATCACCACTGTAAAGGGACAGCCGGTCCACATGGAGATGAACCTCACAAGGGCTGAGTTTAATGAGATAACAAAGGATCTGGTGGAGAGAACTGCTATTCCTGTAAATCAGGCACTTTCAGATGCGGGGATTTCCGCAGCAGAGCTTGGAATGGTGCTGTTGGTAGGAGGCTCGACACGTGTGCCGGCTGTTGTTGAGGAGGTCAGAAGAATTACAGGAAAAGAGCCTTCACATAACCTAAATCCTGACGAGTGCGTGGCACTCGGTGCAGCAGTACAGGGTGGCAAGCTCGGTGGAGCAATTGTCGCAGGCAGCAGTGCGGCAGAGATTATATTGATGGATGTCACACCGCTTTCACTCGGAATTGAGACGGTCGGTGGTGTCTCAACCAAAATTATTGACAGAAATACGACTATTCCTACGAGATACAGCCAGATTTTTACAACTGCAGGAAGCTTCCAGACCTCTGTGGATATAAAGGTACTGCAGGGTGAGAGGCAGTTTGCAAGGGACAATAAGCTGATTGGAAACTTCAGGCTAAAGGGCATCAAGCCGGCTCCGGCAGGTGTGCCGCAGATAGAGGTGACGTTTGATATAGATGCAAACGGCATTGTGCAGGTTTCTGCAAAGGACCTGGGCACAGGAAAGCATCAGGAGATTACGATTACCGCAAGCTCAAATTTGTCTGATTCTGAGATTGAGCAGGCTATCCGTGAGGCGCAGGAGTATGAGGCAACAGACGGACAGAGAAAGGCTTATATTGATGCAAGAAGTGAGGCTGATACGCTTGTGCGCCAGGTGGAAAATGTCATGGCTGACAAGGAAAAAAGAAAGGCTATGGACAGCGCACAGAAAAAAAGTGTGAAATCATCGCTTTCGTATGTGAAGAAGCTTATTTCAAGGACAAAGCCCGGAAATGTGAGCGAAGAGCAGGCTGCCGAGATAAAGCATGCGGCAGATGAGCTGAGAAATGCGGCAGCGGGATTGATTTAATTATAAAGGGCTGTAATCAGTAGCTATTATTATTCATTTGGCTATTTACGAGAAGCGGATTTTCATATAAAATATGGGTAAGTGGTGAGTATTCAGAACCACCCTGAATAGTTATAATGTTAATTTAAATCCGAGGAAATAGAAAATGAATGCGAACGATAAAACAGAAAAGGTACTAAGAGAAATTCATATCATGCTCTCAAAGGCGGAGCCGTATAAGCCGGAGCCGAGCAGGGTGATCATAAACAAGCAGCAAATGATAGATTTACTTGCTGAGCTGAATAAGTGTATATATGCAATACAGGATGAGTATGAGCTTACTGAACAGAGTCGCAATCACGCAGAGAGAGAGTTCAGAAAGAAAGGGGATCAGATAGTCTGGGATGCAAGCAGAAAGGCTGAGGATGTGTATGCAGCATCGGTTATCTATACGGATGAGGCGCTTTCAAGAGTGCGTGATATCATCAATGATACCAACGAGTCACTTGAAAAGCTGTGCAAGAATATGAAGGATAAGATTGCAGAGCAGGAGAAGATAGTTAAAACTAACCAGTATGAGCTCAAGGGACAGCTTCAGGATTTGTCCGATACGGAGAAGTATCTTAAGATTATCGATGACAGAAATAAGGAGATAGAACGTCAGAAAAATGCAGGTAAACCTGTAGAGGAGCGTACTATTGACAATGAAGAGAAGTCCATCTATGCAAACAGACAGACTGAAATCAAGGTAAATATGGATTATATCAGAAAACTGGGACTTGCTGAGGGCGAGGACCTGGGAGATGGTGTAGTGGGTGAAGTGAAGCTTGCAGACGATACACCTGATGCCGGATTAAATCATAGCAATGATAAGGATGAAGCCAAGGCTGCCGGCTCAAAATCGTCTGTTGATGAGGATTATAAGGCAATAAGCAGAAAAGCCGGCAATCCACCTGTTATCAACACAAAGGAAGGGAAGGAGCTCACAGACGGTATCCACAGAATGTGGCAGAGCATCACCGGAAATAAAGGGAAATGAAACACACCTATGTAATATAAAGCAGCAGTTCAAAACAGAACGGCTGCTTTTTGGCTTATATTTAAAGTGGGTAATATTAAGCAGATTTTAAGAAAAACAAAGTGGATAATCTGATAAAATATAGCTGACTAACGGCAGGAGAAGGTTTCTGTTAAAAATTCATAGAAGGAGGATAATATGACAATATTAGTTTGTGATGACGACAAGGAAATAGTTGAGGCAATTGAGATTTACCTGATGCAGGAGGGCTACGACGTGGAGAAGGCTTACGACGGCATACAGGCGGTTGAAATTATGAAGAATAAAAAAATAGACCTCATGATAATAGATGTCATGATGCCAAAGCTCGACGGAATAAGAGCCACTTTGCAGATACGAAAGGAAAGCAGGGTGCCGATAATTATTCTCTCGGCAAAGACAGAGGATGCTGACAAGATTTTAGGCCTCAATGTGGGGGCTGATGATTATGTTACAAAGCCTTTTAACCCGCTTGAGCTTGTGGCAAGGGTAAAGTCACAGCTTCGCAGATATACCACTCTGTCAAGCAATGATGCAGCCGGAGACAAGGTTTATGAAGCCGGAGGTCTTTTGGTAAATGATGATTTAAAAAAGGTGACTGTGGATGGTGAGGAGGTAAAGCTCACACCGATTGAGTACAATATCCTGCTTTTACTCCTTAAAAACAAGGGAAAGGTCTACTCAATAAACGAAATATATGAGAGCATATGGAACGAGGAGGCGATAGGCGCCGATAATACAGTTGCTGTGCACATCAGACATATCAGGGAAAAAATAGAGATAAATCCTAAGGAGCCACGCTATCTGAAGGTGGTCTGGGGAGTAGGCTATAAGATAGAGGACAACAAATGAAGCAGTATACGATAGGAAAAAAAGCAGCGGTCATAGTCTTACATCAGCTATGCATGATACTTATGGTAACAGGAGTGTTTGCCACAGGCTATGCATTCAGGCACGATGCGCATGAAAATATTGATATATATACACTAATATCGCTGGCGGGCCTGGTAGGCAGCTTTGTGAGCCTGGCATATATGGCAAACGTGGCAGGCAGAAAATCAGAGGATGATTATACAATATACTATTTACCGATTGACAAGGTATACTCTGATGTGATGCTGGTGATATTTACACTGCTCATGGTATTTATGGGAAAAGTGATTTCAGGCGTAAAAAACCAGCATTTTGACTATGCATCACTCATTATGACGGCCGGCACATTTACTTTTTTGTTTGATCTGGCTTTTATTATTTTATACCAGAGCATTGTAAGGAAGATAAAAGGCAATATACTTTGCACACACAGCCTGATGTACAAGGGCTATGAGCTTTTGAAAAGAGTTATTGAGAAAAAGGATATCCATACACAAAAAACCAAAGAGATAATGCGCATACAGGAGGCTCTTGAAGCTATCTCGGAAGGAGCGCTTGACACTACACTTAATGTCAATGAGTTTCATGGGCAGCAGAAAAAGGTGGCGGAGGCTGTCAACCATATACGCCAGGGTCTTATGAGCTCGGTAAATGAGAGCCTTAAAAATGAAAAACTAAAGGCAGACTTAATAACAAACGTATCACACGATATAAAGACACCTCTGACTTCAATAGTCAACTATGTTGACCTGCTTAAGAGGGAAAATCTGGAAAATGAAAATGCCAAATACTATATACATGTGCTGGAGGAAAAGTCACAGCGCTTAAAGCAGCTTACAGAGGATTTGGTAGAGACATCAAAGATTACCTCGGGAAATGTGAAGCTCAATATGCAAAAGCTTGATCTGGTTGAGCTTTTATACCAGACCGGAGGTGAATTCAATGAGCGATTTGAGTCGAGAAATCTGACAATAGTTACAAAAATTCCATCAGAACAGATATTTATCTATGCGGATGGGCGTCAGCTTTACCGCTCTATTGAAAATCTGTATACTAATGCCGCAAAGTATGCACTGGAAAATACCAGAGTGTATGTAGAGCTTGAAAAGGCAGATAAAAAGGCAGTTTTTACAATAAAGAATGTGTCTAAGAACGAGCTTGACATAGTAAGCAACGGAAATATAGACCTGACAGAGCGTTTTGTGAGGGGAGAGAGGTCGAGAACTACTGAAGGAAGTGGACTTGGACTTTCGATTGCAAAGAATCTGACCCATTTGATGGGAGGAAAATTCGAAATTAAGGTAGATGGTGATTTATTTATTGCCACAATTACCTATAATATTATAT
>ULSF01061200.1_pt1 | contig 10695 bp, 10 predicted proteins | sample 1956121 | NCBI WGS metagenome assembly ULSF01 (sample SAMEA4835701, study PRJEB28245) | human gut metagenome | biome: gut microbiome; material: fecal sample | place: Denmark | collected 2008
TCTTTTTTTGCCTTTTGTCACTCATCATTGTAACACATACAGCGGAGCATTTAAGAAATATCGTCAAAATACTTGAAAATTTTCTTTTTTGGTGTATAATAATAAAAAATAACTAAAGGAGAAATATTTTCATGGGCGTTTTGCATGTTATAGACCATCCCCTTATTCAGCATAAGCTCACCATTATGCGTGAGGTTCAGACCGGACCGAAAGATTTCAGAGAATTGCTGAACGAAATCACTACCTTGATGGGATATGAGATTACAAGGGATTTCCCGCTTTGCGAAAGGGAGATTGAAACTCCTCTCACCAAAATGAAAGGAAAGACAATTGACGGAAAAAAAGTAGCAATTGTTCCTATTTTACGGGCCGGGCTTGGCATGGTGGACGGGCTGCTTTCTCTGATACCGGTGGCTAAAGTAGGGCATATCGGACTGTATCGTGATCCGGAGACACATACGCCGGTGGTGTATTACTGTAAGCTGCCTACCGATATAGAGGGGCGTTTCGTAATCGTGGTAGATCCGATGCTGGCAACCGGAGGAAGCGCGGCCGATGCCATTGCCATGCTGAAAGAAAAAGGTGTAGAAAATATTCGTCTTATGTGTTTGGTGGCTGCGCCGGAGGGCGTTGAAAAGGTGCAGAAGGAACATCCCGATGTGGATATTTTTGTAGCGGCGTTGGATGAAAAGCTTAATGAAAACTGCTATATCGTTCCCGGCTTAGGGGACGCCGGAGACAGGCTGTTCGGAACAAAATAATGAGGATGCCTCTTTGAGGTTTTATGCTGTTAAGAAAAGGCCTCCTGATGCGAGCAAAAAGCTCTGCAGCAGGAGGTCTTTTTATCCTAAGGCAACATCCATTACCATCATCAGCGTAAAGCCTAAGATACAGCCGACAGAAGGAATAATACCGCCTTTGGAATGCGCCTCCGGCAATAGTTCCTGCGCCACGACAAAGATCATGGCTCCCGCGGCGAAAGAAAGCGCGATGGGCAGCAACGGGGCGATTACAGCGACTAAAAACGCGCCTAAAACGCCGGCCATTGGCTCTACAATTCCGGAGAGCTGTCCCCACATAAAACTTTTAAAGCGGGAATAACCTTCCCGGCGCAGGGGAATGGAAACAGCGGCGCCTTCGGGGAAATTTTGCAGGCCGATGCCCAGGGCAATAGAAAAAGGCGCGGCAAAATCACTGAAGCCGGGGTCAGGAATCGCGCGCAGAGCGCCGAACGCGACACCGATAGCAAGCCCTTCGGGAATATTGTGTATGGTTATAGAAGAAATTAAAAGAGCAACTCTTTTTTGTTTTTCCGATGTTTTTCCGCATGTACGGCATTGAATACGCATAATAATTCTGTCGCAAAGAACAATGAACATGCCGCCGGCCATAAAACCGAAGGCTACGGTGAGCCAAGACGGCAAAAATCCGTCGGTTGCCTGTTCAATGGCCGGCTCAAGCAGCGACCAAAAACTCGCGGCGATCATAATTCCGGCGGCAAAGCCAAGCATCATATTTAAAATTTTATCATTTATCTGTTTAAAAAAGAAAACTGTGGATGACCCAAGGGCTGTCAGCAGCCAGGTACCCACAGTTGCAAATAAAGCTAACAGTAAATAACTCAACAGCATCACATCCTTTGCTTATATCATATGCGGCAAAGGAAGAGGGTGTGTTACCGTGAGAGTTTTCGCCGGCCTTCATATATGATTAAGAAGGCGCAGGCGGCGTAAAAGAGAAGGGAAAATACACGGGGACTGATGATAAAGATTAAATCTTCGGTAATGCCGGCTACATAATAAGCGATAAATACTACAAAGGGGAAAATGTACAATCGGCGTGAAGCTAAGCAGTATTTTACCGAGAGAATAAGCATATATATGCAGAACACCATAAACAATACAAAGGCAATAGGGCCGAAATGCCCTAAAACGGCAAGATAGGTGTTATGCGCGGAAACCTGTTCAGCACTGAGCTCGGGCGAGGCAATGTAAAAATCAGGGCCGTTGCCGAAAAGATGAATGTTTCTGAAAGTATATTTCCAGATCATTCCGCGATTGGAAAGCAAATTGCCGTTATTCAGGGCGGTAATAAATTTATCCCATATTCCCTTGTTTTCTATGGATTCCGGGACATCAGGAACGTGACCGAGGCTGTCTAAAAGAATCGTTGCCGAAATGGTCAGCGCAATAATCAGAATAACGCCTAAAATGATGGCAAAATTGATAGAATTATTTTTATAAAGAATTCCTTTGGCAATGGAGCGGAATTTAATGGCTACGGCTACTATAAAAAAGATAATGGTGATTAAAATGGTTAAAAAACCGGTTCTTCCGCCGGAAACACCGGAAAGGTAGAGCATAATCCCGATTAATGTCATTAAAATTACAAAAAGACTTATATAAAATTTACGAGTGTTCAGCAGAACCCAGGCAAGGGCACATAGCACAATGGGAACCAGCGCGCACAGCACAAGCGAATAAGTATTGCTGATTAGGGGATAACAGATCAATCCGCAAAGGATGTTTGAGAGAATTGCCAGTCCGCAGGAGAGCAGCAAAAGGTTGAAAAAATTTTCTTCCTGCCCCATGAGTGTGAATAAGGGCAGAGTAACCCAAATGATAAGGCTTTGCATCGGCCATCCGTGAAGACTTTCACAAAAGACGCAGAGCACGCCGAAGCCTACCCATAGAAAGAACGGAAATTTTGCGGCATGAAAAACAGGTTTGATTTTTATAATGGTTAAGATTTCAAATACAAAGAAACCAATTCCCGTTATAATAACCGGAGGAATGAAAAAAGGAAAAAGCGATGTTCCCGTAAAGACCAGTAAAAGATCGTCAAAGGTTAAAACCAAGGAAAGAAAAAGAAAGCGTGGCCAAAAATACGGCATGCTGAGCACATTTTTTAATTCATTTGTTATTTTTGTTTCACCGCTCATAAAACCTCAAAAAAATCATTTGTTATTTTTCAGTATGCCGGAGCCTGTTAAAAATTTGTTTTACAGGCCACGCGGAACATTTGAACATTGGCATTATATCATTTGCCCACGGATAAGTCAAATTTCAATCTTGTAAGGTGCTTTTTATGATTGACATATGCTTGCTTTTCCCACTATAATATAAAAACATATATAAAAAATAAGGTGTTTTCAGGAGAAAGAGAATGACTTTAGATGAAATTTTGATTCATGTGGACAAGCCGGGCCGGTATACCGGCGGTGAGCTCAACGCGCATTATAAGCAAAATGCCGAGGTCAATTTTGTGTTTTCCTACCCGGATACATATGAAATGGGAATGTCACATTTGGGAGGAAAGATTATTTATCATCTGCTGAACCGCCGTGATGATACCTTTTGTCAGCGCTGCTACGCTCCCTGGACGGATATGGAACAGGCTATGCGTGAAAATAAGATACCGCTGTTTGCTCTTGAAACTCGTATGCCGGTAAAGCAGGCGGATATTTGGGGGTTTACCCTGCAATACGAACTTAGCTATACAAATATTTTAAATATGATGGATTTAGCCGGAGTTCCGATAAAGGCTGCTCAGCGAGGAGAAGAGGCTCCTTTGATCGTAGCAGGAGGTCCCTGTGCCAATCATGCCGAAATGCTGGCGGATTTTATTGATTGCTTTCTTTTAGGAGACGGCGAGGAAGAACTGGATGAGCTGATTGATATTTTTAAAGCCTGGAAAAAAAGCGGGGCGGATAAAAAAACGCTTTTGGGTTTGCTTGCGCAAAACGAAGGCTTTTATGTGCCGTCATTTTATACGCATACAAAGGATGAAAATGGGCATTTGTTGATTACGCCCGCGCCGGGCGTGCCGAAAACGGTAAAACGCCGGGTGGTAGAAGATTTTGAAAATACTTTTGTGCCTACCAAGCTGATTGTACCGTTGATTGAAGTAGTACATGATCGGATTATGCTGGAAATCTTTCGCGGCTGTACGCGGGGATGCCGGTTTTGCCAGGCAGGATTTTTATACAGGCCCGTACGGGAGCGCAGTGTGGAAAAACTGGCGGAGATTGCTCGAAAAAGCGCAGATGCCACCGGGTATGATGAGATATCATTAACTTCGCTTTCCAGCGGAGATTATTCACATTTGGATCAGCTTATTGCACGACTGAATTGTGAATTTGAAGGAGAACATATGGATACCTCACTGCCTTCGCTGCGCATCGATTCTTTTGATCCGGATATGGTCAGCAGCCAGATGCGCAAGACTTCTTTGACATTCGCTCCTGAGGCAGGCAGTCAGCGGATGCGCAATATCATCAATAAGAATGTAAGCGAAGAGGATCTTTTACGTACCGTGCGCGGCGCGTTTTCCGCCGGCTACAGCGCGGTGAAACTGTATTTTATGATCGGTCTTCCCTTTGAAACAATGGAGGATATCAAGGGAATCGCCGATCTGGCGCAAAAGTGCGCGGAGGTTTACCGACAGGTGAACGGGAATACCAAAAATATGAGAATTACCGTCAGTACCTCTGTTTTTATTCCTAAGCCTTTTACTCCCTTTCAGTGGATCGCGCAGGATGCGGAGGAGAGCGTAAAGGAAAAACAGAGATATTTAACAGAGTTAATACGTCCTTTGCGCGGTGTTGAATATAAATATCATGACAGCACCGCTTCTCAATTAGAAGCGGCTTGTGCCCGCGGCGGTAGAGAACTGTGCGAGGTGCTCTATTCGGCGTGGAAAAAAGGCGCTAAAATGGATGCTTGGAGCGAGTGCTTTTCAATTGAAGCATGGAATCAGGCTTTTGAGGAGAACGGACTTTCCGTTTCTGCCTGTGCTATGCGTGAATATGATACGGCAGAAACTTTACCGTGGGATACGGTGGACGTAGGGGTAACCAAACACTATTATATCCGTGAACTGGAGCGAGCCAAACAGGAGCAGACCACGCGGGATTGTCGACGGGGCTGCACCGGATGCGGTATGATGAATCTGTGCCGGAAGGAGGTTAAGGATCTATGAAATTGTTGATGCGCTTTTATAAAGGGCCTGAGGTCAGATTTATTTCCCATTTGGACATGCAGAGGCTCTTTCAGCGAGCGCTTCGGCGCGCAAAGCTTCCTGTGGAATATTCACAGGGATTTCATCCGCATATGCTGTTAAGTTTTGCCAGCGCCTTGCCGTTGGGAGTCTGCTCACGGGGAGAATACGCGGAAGTTCAGATGGAACAGCAGGTAGAACCAAACGAGGTAATGCGGCGGTTAAATCAGGTTCTTCTGCCGGGGGTAAGTATTTTGGCCTGCCGTATCATGGGAGAGAAAGAACCCAGCATAGGCGGAATTCTTGCGTTGGCGGAATATACTCTTTTGCCGGAAAAAGAGCAAGATATAGGACAAATTCTTACCGATTTTATGGCGCAGGAGGAACTGATCATTGAAAAAAAGACGAAAAAAGGCATGGCAAAGGTAAATATCAGACCGATGATCCACAACCTTTTATGGGAAAACGGTCAAATGAAAGCAACGCTTCGCTGCAGTAATTCTGAAAATCTGCGGGCAGATAAGCTTGCCCAACTTTTACAGGAGCAGACAGGCATTTGTATCGGGCAGATTTGGCGTGAAAAAATATGGATAACGGCAAATGAGCGTATGGAAGAGCCGTTGGAGATGGATGAATGAAGGAAATATTGATTAATTGCGGCGCGGTGCAGACCGGAGCTGTTATTTTGAACGGCGGCGAGCTGGAGGATGTTTTTGTTGAACATGACGGCAGCGGCGGCGTGGGAAATATTTATAAAGGTACGGTTGATAATGTAGTGCCGGGAATGCAGTCAGCGTTCATTGATATCGGCTTAGATAAAAACGCTTTTTTATTTGCCGGGGATATTTCCGCAGCGGAGGAGACGCGGGAGAAAAAGGCGGATATTCGCCGGCTTGTTTGCAAGGGACAGGATGTAATCGTGCAGGTTACGAAAGAGGCGCAGGGCGCCAAAGGCGCGCGGGTAACTACCGCGGTAACGATTCCCGGACGAAAACTGGTATTGATGCCGATGCTGGATTATATCGGTATTTCTAAAAAAATTGAAGATGAAGAGGAAAAAGCACGGTTAAACGGACTTGTTTCTTCTTTAAAAGGCTCGGATTACGGGTACATTGTGCGAACGGATGCGCAAGGTGCCGGAGAGGAAGAGCTGAAGAACGAAATGTCTTATTTGGAGCGCCAGTGGGAAGAAATCTGTAAAACGGCTAAAACAAAAAACGCACCGATACTGCTCTACCGTGAGGACAGCCTTTTGCTTACCATATTGCGTGATTATTGCGATAACACTGTGGATAGGATCGTTATCAATAATCAAGAGCTGTTTCAAGAGGCGGTGGAAACCGCGTCGGTCATGGCGCCGGCGCTGCGGGATAAAATTGTTTTTCGGCAGGGAAATCTTTTTGCGCAGGCCGGAATAGAAACAAAGCTGAAAAAGCTGCTACAGCGTAGGGTTTGGCTGGATAACGGAGCATATCTGATGATTGATTATACCGAGGCGCTTACCGTGATCGATGTGAATACCGGCAAATTTACAGGAGATTATGATCTGCAGAAGACCATTCTTCGCACCAATCTTCTCGCGGCCAAAGAAATTGCCCGCCAGCTGCGGCTTCGGGCGATCGGCGGTATTATTGTGATTGATTTTATTGATATGGAAAATGACGCGGACAGAGAGGCTGTTTTGAAAGCGTTGGAAGAGGCGTCCGCGGGTGATAAAATTAAAACGAATATTCTGGGATTCGCGCCGTTGGGCTTGGTAGAGGTTACCAGAAAAAAAACTCGTTTGAGCCTTGCGGATTCTATGCAGCATTTGTGTCCTTATTGTGAGGGGGACGGAAGAATTTTAAATGAAAAAACAATCGTTAACGGCTTATTGTTCGAGTTGGAACGCTGTGTGGAGAACCATGAAGTCAACTGCGCGGTTTTGCGGCTGAATCCGTATATCTCCGCTGTTCTCAAGCGGCAGAATGATGTTTTGCGTCAATATTTCCCCAATGTTTCTGTTTTTGTGCGGGAAGACGCGGGGATGCATATTGAGGATTATAATATAACACCGATCAGAAAAGGGGAAGAAATGGCCGATAGAGAAGGCCTTGTAAAAATACTATGAATACGGAAATCCTTACATTGAACGCTTTATCTTGCCAAAAAGCGGCTGAATTAATTCATAAAGGCGAGATTGTTGCTTTTCCTACCGAAACCGTATACGGACTGGGCGCGAACGCTTTAAATGAAACAGCCATCGGAAAAATTTATACGGCCAAAGGCCGTCCGTCAGATAATCCGCTGATTGTGCACGTGGCAAAAAAGGAACAGATAAAGCCGCTGACGGCGGAGATCCCGATAAGCGCAGAAAAATTGATGGAAGCTTTTATGCCGGGGCCTATTACGATTGTCATGAAAAAGAATCCCTGCATTCCGGATTGTGTAACCGCCGGAGGAGATACGGTGGGAATTCGTATCCCTCAGCATGAAGGCGCAAGAATGTTCTTAAGCGCCTGCGGGTGCCCCATTGCCGCACCCAGCGCTAATTCTTCCGGCAAACCGTCGCCGACACAGGCGGCGCACGTGCTTGAAGACCTTGAGGGAAAAATTCCCCTGATTCTTGACGGGGGCGCGTGCAGCGGCGGCGTGGAATCTACGGTAATATCAGTCTGCGGAAACAAACCGCTTTTGCTGCGGCCCGGACTTGTTTCCTATGAACAGCTTTGTCAAGTGCTGGGGGAGGTGGAGATTCATCCTTCTGTGTTAAAAGCCGGTGCAGTGGATCGGGCAGCCAGTCCGGGAATGAAGTATAAACATTATTCTCCTAAGGCGCGGGTAATTATTTTAAATACTTCCTGTACGTCTGCTTGCAAAATTTACGATACCGCTGTAAAAATGGGACGAAATCCGGCTCTTTTGTGGGAAAAAGAGGCAATTGACGCGATGGGTGATCGATCGGCCTTTGCTCTGCTTGAAAAGCAGGATAGTGCTTTAGCGGCAAAAAATTTATTTGCCCTTTTACGGAAAATGGACGAAAAAGGATATGATGTTATTTTTGTACAGACGGTAGATAAACGCGGCGCCGGTCTTTCGGTAATGAACCGATTGTTGAGGGCCTCGGCTTTTACCGTACTTACTGAAAATGAAATTCTGTCAGATGCTGTCGGTGCGTTGAAAAAGTGCTTTTCATAAAAATGGATTTAACGACATCCTGCTCCAGAATGCGAGAGAATTCCACCAATAAAACGGTATAAACGGTAAAATATGTAAAAATATGCCATACGGTTTCGATTTACTTCCCGCCTTCCTTTTGCTATGCTTTTTACGAGGTGATTATTTTGAGGGCGGGTATCGTTTCTATTAAAGTGCCGATTGGCAGCATTGATTTTAAACCCAGTAATGAAGATGTAACACAGCTGAAGCAGAGCATAGAAAAATACGGACTGCTGCAGCCGATTGGTATTACGCAAAAAGAAACGGGATATCATTTGGTTTTTGGCAGCCGACGGATTCAAGCGTGTCAGGAGTTGGGGCATAAGTATATTCACGCGGTCCTTTTAAGTATAAAGGAAGAGGAAAAGAATTGTGTGGCGGCCTGTGAAAATATTCATCGCCGTCCGGTAAATATCAGTACTCTTGCGGATGCGATGCTTACTATTTGTGACGGAAGCGCTGAGGAAGAGCTGTGCCTGAGCAGACAGCAGACGGAGAGAGTAAAGAATTTTCTTTTGCTTACGAAGGACGCTCAGGATAAAGCGCGGGAGATGGATCCCCGTTATATTGATCTTGCCGCGGGTGACAGCGGATATTTGCTGCGGCTGTATGAGCTTACCCGAGAGCTTCCGGATATGGCTAAAGAAAAAGTACGTCTCTCTGTTTTAAGTGATAAACGGATATTTATCAATGAAATTGAAAAGATTTTAAAACTGATGAGGCAAGGCGGATATCAAGAGCTGATTCAGGAGGATGAAGAACACATTATCATCACGAAAAAGGAAAAAACATTACCGGCGGAGGGAAAAGCTATTTGACGTGATTCGATTTTCCTTTGCTAAAGTTTTTCTTTTACGGAATAAGGAGGATCTGTTATGTCGGATACATCGATGCTTCATAGTGGAAAAATCTATGTTTGCAACAGTGAGGAATTGTTTCAGGAGCAGCAAAAGTATTTGGAAAAGCTGTATACCTTTAATACTTTGCCCCCCAATAAACAGAAAGAGCGTGAGGCATTGCTGAAAGAGATGTTTGCCGAAATCGGAGAAGGCTGCTATATTGAACCGCCTTTTCATGCCAATTGGGGAGGAAAGCATGTGCATTTCGGCAGCAATGTTTATGCAAATTTTAATTTGACTCTTGTTGACGATACCCATATTTACGTGGGGGATAATACGATGTTTGGCCCCAATGTTACCGTGGCGACAGCCGGACATCCCATACTGCCGGAAATGCGGAGAAAGCTGGCGCAATATAATTTCCCCGTGCGCATCGGATGTAATGTATGGATTGGCGCGGGAGCGGTTCTTTTGCCCGGTATTTGCGTGGGAGAAAACAGTGTGATCGGCGCGGGCAGTGTTGTGACGAAAGATATTCCCGCTAATGTGGTAGCGGTAGGAAATCCTTGCCGAGTTATGAGGCCGATTGATGAGCGAGACCGTCAGGTTTATTTTAAAGGAAGAAAGATAGAAGGAAACTGTCTGTTCTGATTTTGTTTTTATAAAAATTCTGCCTGCAGTCTGTACAATGTCCGCAGACAGAATTTTATTTTAGAAATAAGTAAAATTCAATAATATGCATAAATGTCCATTTTTTAATTTTATAGAATATCTGTTCTTGCAATGGCCAGACAGTAGATAGCTTCCGCGCCGGCTTTTTTTAATTGTGCTGCGCAGGCACGCAGCGTTTCTCCGGTGGTCACAATATCATCAATCAGAAGGACCGTTTGATTCTTCAATGTTCCGTTGGCGGCGTATAGGCCTTTGATGTTTTTGCGGCGCTCCTCTTTATTCAAAAGCGCCATTTGCTTTTCGCCTTCATGTTTATATAAAATCGAGGTATTTACGGGAATATTGTACTGTATCGAAAGTTCGCGGGCAAGAAGTTCCGCTTGATTATAACCGCGTTGGCGATAGCGTTTTTTTGAAAGGGGAACAGGAATCAGAAGGGTGCATTTTTCCCAGATCTCTTTGGGTACCGCTTCGGCGCATAAAGCGGCAAAAAGATGCTTTAAATAGCGTTTGTTTCTGAATTTGAATTCATGAATCAGCTTCCTTCCCAGGTTTTCAAAAAGAAAAGCACAGTATAGGCAAATATAATCCGGCTTCTTTTCTAAACAAGATTTACACAAACCGGCGGTGTTAATTTTGTCTAAACAGATTTCACAGCGACTGCCTTCCGGCTTAGTCAAGGAACGAAAACAATTTTCACATAGACCGTATTGATAAACTTTTTCACTTTTGCAGCCATTACAGCATGTGTCCCAAGGGAAAAACAATTTTTCGATAATATTTATAAAAGAATTCATGAATTTGTAACCCTTTTTTTTTAAAAATGATTGAATTTAATTGCATTATATCATATAATGTACGTTATGAGAACAAAAAGGGGTTCAATCGCATGAACTTTTTTACCAAGCTGATTCATAAAGTTATTTACGGTAATGACTATGAACTGATATATCATCCCAACAGAAAAACACAGGATCGGCTGTCTTTG
>ULSF01032907.1_pt1 | contig 10654 bp, 6 predicted proteins | sample 1956121 | NCBI WGS metagenome assembly ULSF01 (sample SAMEA4835701, study PRJEB28245) | human gut metagenome | biome: gut microbiome; material: fecal sample | place: Denmark | collected 2008
GAAGGTGGTATTGCACCTGGTACAAAGTGGGAGGATATTCCAGAAGATTTTGAATGTCCGTTATGCTTTGTAGGAAAAGATCAGTTCTCAGAAGCATAAATGTATTATGATAGGATTATACCAATGAAAGAAGAACTAAGAATAGATATTGTCGGACTTGCAGGAGCCTGTTCCTATGCTTTGGACTGTATAGAAGCAGAGTTGGTAAAAATCAAAAACAAGCATGGAAAAAGAGTGGCTTATATAAGTGTATGCATGGCTGAATATCTGGCAATTCAAGGTGATGCGTTACAAGATTTAGCTATGTGTGCCTTACTGCATGATAATGCTTTGACACAATATATTACGGAAGAGCTGGAAAGGAATTATGTTATTGACATTAAAAAAGATTTGTCCGTAAGAAAAACGAATCTTCATTGTATTTATGGTGAAAAAAATATTACTAAACTTCCTTTTAAAACAGATGTTTCAAATGTGATTTTGTATCATCATGAACATGCCGATGGAACTGGTCCTTTTCAAAAAAAGTGGAATGAAACCCCATTGCCTGCAAGAATTATTCATCTTGCAGATACCGTTGATATCATAGGAAATAGTATTAAATCTGATGATAATAGATGGGATTTTATATGTCAGTATCTTTCCCAAAAAAAGGATAGTCTATTTGATTCAGAATGTGTTAATGCTTTTCTTCATGTATTCACAAAAGAATCCTTTATGTGTTTAAGTGATGATTCTTTTGAAACGAAGCTATGGGAAATTATTCCAAGAGAAAAAATGGTTTTTGATTGGGAAATGTGTAAAAATGTTGCGGATTTCTTTGCAAAGATTGTAGATTATAAATCTTCTTTTACAAGCAGGCATTCTATAGGAGTAGCTGAAAAAGCCTCCCTGCTTGCCAAATATATGGGATATGATTCAATCACGGTACAGAAAATGTATTTGGCTGGTGCACTGCATGATATAGGAAAAATGGCGGTAGGCAATGAAATTCTGGAAAAACCGGATAAGCTTACGGATGATGAATTTTCTACAATGAAAAATCATGCTGGTTATACATACCTTATATTATCGGAGGTTAATGATTTTGAAGAAATACGAGATTGGGCGGCTTTCCATCATGAAAAATTAAATGGAAAAGGGTATCCTTTTGGAAAAACCGCTGATGAATTAAATGAGCAGGAACGTATGATGGCATGTGTTGATATTTATCAGGCTCTTACGGAAGACAGACCTTATAAAAAGGGATTGTCCCATGAAAAAACATGTGATATCCTTGATGACATGGCACATAAAGATTTTATTGATTCAGATATTTCAAAGACAATTAGAGAATGTTTTGGAAGAACCTGATGCCATATATGAAAACAGAGGGTGTTTCAGACAATAGTATTTTCAGTTATGTACTAGTATGACTCTTACGAGGGAACCACCGGCACGACATTCCAGATTACATCACGTTCGATCGGAGAGGTAACTGTAGAAAAAATTGGTAAAAGTGCTGTATTTTTCGGGGTGGATGGGTACAACATTTTGTGTGAAAAATAGAATAATAAAATTGTTCCTGAAATTTATTGACTTTGAGAAAAAAATTTGATATATCAGAATCGAACAAAAGAGAAAGGAAATAGCAAACTATGCCGTCAAAGAAAAATATGATGAAAAAGAACTTGGAAAATTTACATCTGAAGGAAAGGATAAACTATGGCTACAGAAAAGTCATTATTATGATGTTAGTCTCAGGTCTGTTTTCTATTGTGGTTATAGGTATGCTATTTGCCAATACGATGCATTATGTACAAAATGTTACTGTTGCAGACCGGGCGGTGAAAATCTGCAGGATAAATGTTAACTCATCAGCGAGAAATATCAGGGAAATGGCATTAAATAATGATACATCCTCTTATGACGGTTATGAGCAGACGGTAGAAAGACTGCTTGCAGAAGTTAATACCCAACTGAAAAATTTAAAGAACTCCGGAGTTATTCCGGATGCGGATTGTGAAGAATACGCATCTGCCCTTACAGACTGGGGAAACATTGGTTATTCCATCATGAAAGAAATCAAAAGCGGTGACAAGGATAAGGCAGTTGATTCCATTCTGAATGATTGTACCCCGGCATTAAATAAAGCCGTAAAAATTGCAACAAGATTAGATGAAATGACCGATGAGGTAAGCAGCCAGGCAGTCAGAATTACGGTTATTTCTGCAGTGGCAGGAATTGTGTGTATTATTATTTGTCTGGTTTTGGCATGGAAACTGACAATAAAAACAGGCAAAAAAGTACTTGAGTCAATTTTAGTACCATTACGTGAAGTGGAAGCCGTTGCACAGGAATTAACAGATGGAAACCTGCACAGCACGCTGGACTACCATTCAGATGATGAGATTGGAATACTGGCACACAATATGCGCAAATCCATCCGCATTCTGGGAAGCTATGTAGATGATATTGGACGTTCAATGAAGATGTTTGCAGAAGGAAATTTTGATGTGCAGCCGGAAGTAGAGTGGAAAGGGGATTTCGTTGGAATTCTAAACTCCTTTATGTTGTTTGAAGAAAGCATGGCAGAGACAATAAAGGGAATCCAACATGTTTCAGATGAAGTTTCGGGTGCCGCAGATCAGGTAGCATCAAGTTCCAATGACCTTGCGGATGGAGCAACAAATCAGGCAGCAGTTGTAGAAGAACTGACCGCAACAGTCGCAGGTGTTTCTGAACAGGTAGGAAAAAATTCACAATCCGCAAAAGAAATCAGTGGAAGAGTAGACGAACTTGGAAATGCCATTCTGGAAAGCAATGGTAAAATGAGGGATATGGTTGATTCCATGAATGAGATCAACGGGGCATCAAAAGAGATTGACAAGATCATTGCAACAATCAATGAAATTGCGTCCCAGACGAATCTGCTTGCATTGAATGCTTCCATTGAGGCTGCAAGAGCAGGGGAGGCAGGAAAGGGATTTGCAGTGGTAGCGAATCAGGTCAATGTGCTGGCAGACCAGAGTGCCCAGGCAGCAAAGGAATCCGCAACATTGATTGAAACCTCTGTGAAAGCCGTGGAAAAAGGTATGGTGATTGCAGGGCAGACGGCATCACAATTGCAGGAGGTCGCTGAGAATTCCCAGATCATTACAAAAGAAGTCACAAATATTGCAGAAACGTTAGAGACACAGACAACAGAAATCCAACAGATTAATGATGGAATTGAACAGATCAATGATGTCGTACAGACGAATTCGGCAACATCTGAAGAATGTGCAGCAGCCGGTCAGGAGATGAGCAGTGAAGCAGAAAATCTGCGCGAAATGATCAAGAAATTTAAAGTTGCAGAAAATAAAAATTAAAAACGGTGCAAAAAATTATTGATGTTGAATTTACATATAAAGTTGTCGCAGGTAGGAACTATAATTTGACTTGTGACATATATAAATGCGGGAAAAGGATGCAATGAGAAAATGTGCGTTATTGGTTTTAAACTGATAACGCACATTTTAAATTATATGAATAGTAATATCATCGCAAAAAAGCATAAAAGTAGAAAAAGTTAAAAATATCGTGGATATAGTGCTAGAATTGTTGAAAAAAGTAAGTTAAAATACAGGAAAACAACAAGTGTAAAGGGGAAATTTTATGGAATATTCAGCAATTTTTCATGATATGGATAAAAGGTTTAGCTATGCAGTTGATAAGGATTTATTTGTGATACGCGTGCAGGTAAAAAAGGATGATATGAAGGAGGTAATCCTTCACTATGAGGACAAGTATATACCTATGGAGCGTAAGGATACCAGAAAGACAGTTCCGATGAAGAAGGTTGCTGTCTCACAGTTTCATGATTATTATGAAGCACAGATAAAGATGCATTTGATCTGTCTGCGTTACTTTTTCGAATTTACGGACACGCAGGGAGAAAAGGTATATTATGGAAATTATGAGTTTGATAAGGAATGCATTACAAACAGGGACAGAATGTTTGACTGTCCGCAGAACCTTCGGGAGGAAGAGATGTTTGAGGTGCCGGAGTGGGCAGCAAACAAGGTCGTGTATCAGATTTTCCCATCCCGTTTTGCAGCAACGGAGCCGGTAGACAAAGAACTGTGGTATAAAGCACCGATTACGCCTATGGATGATCTGCATGGAAATCTCAGGGGAATCATCGAACATATGGATGATATTCAGAATCTGGGAATCGATGTGCTGTATATGACACCTATCTTTCAATCAAATTCGTGCCATAAGTATGATACCACGGATTACTACCAGATAGACCCGTCCTTTGGAACAACAGAGGATCTCAAAGAGCTGGTACAAAAAGCGCATGAGCGTGGTATGAAGGTAGTCCTGGATGCGGTATACAATCATACGGGAAGAGAATTTTTTGCGTTTGCGGATATCCTGGAAAATGGTGAAAAATCCAAATACCGGGACTGGTATTTTATTGATGGATTCCCACTTAAAAGCGAATGGGGAGAGATCCCAAACTTCAAATGTTTTGGTTATTATGGCGGAATGCCAAAGTTAAACCTGAAAAATCCTGAAGTTGAAAAATACATTACGGATGTTGCATGCTACTGGATTAAGGAATGCGATATTGACGGATGGAGACTGGATGTAGGAGACGAAATCAGCCATTTCTTCTGGAAGAATTTCAGAAAGGCAGTAAAGGCTGTGAAGAAAGATATGCTGATCATTGGGGAAATCTGGCATTATGCAGGAGATTTCCTTGAGGGGGATGAATGGGATACAGTCATGAATTATCCATTTTACCTGAACCTGATCGATCTGCTTGCAGACGAAAAGATTACGGTCAGCCAGTTCGTACAAAATCTTGGATATTTGAAGGGACGCTTACACAAAAACTGCTATCCCCTTATGTGGAATCTGATCGACAGCCATGATACCGCAAGATTTTTACATCTGTGTAACGACAATAAGAAAAAGCAGCATCTGGCAGCCGCTTTTCAGTTGTTACTGCCGGGAATGCCGATGATTTATTATGGAGATGAGTATGCGATGCCGGGAGCAAACGATCCGGACTGCAGACGGGGCATGTACTGGGATGAAGAATACCAGGACAAAGAGATGTATGAATGGTACAAGCGGCTGATTCAGGTCCGGAAAAGCCATGCATGTATTGTAGAAGGCGAACTGGCTGGGAGCGTCACAGAAGATGAGGAAGGGACAATTGTCCTGATCAGAAAAAATGGCGAGGAGACCATTGCCATGATTTTCAACTGCAGCAGCAGTGCAAAAAAATTTAATGAGTACACGCAGAAGTACAATCTGCTTACCGAAAACACCTTTGATGGAAATGTAGAGGGGTTTGATGCTGCGGTAATCGTGCTTTAAGAAGCCTTACGGCAGATGGTTTCCCGGGAGTTTGTCTGTGGGAAGAAGAGGGAAAGCACCAATATTTCTGGTAATGTAAAGTACGGAGGATGATATGACGAATGTAAAAAAGAAGGATGGAAAACGGTTTGGGGCAATCGTACTTAGCCTGATATTATTGTTTTCCCTGGTGTTTCCATATCCTGTGATGGCAGACCAGACAGCGGCAGACCAGACAACGGCAGCTTCCGTTTATGCCATTCACAAGACAGGTGATGATAAGGAAAATTTTGTGATTGTTATCATGGGTGAGGGCTATACCCGGGAACAACAGGAACAATTTTTGAAGGATGCAACGGCAAAAGCACAGGGGCTGCTAAAGTGGTCCCCTTATAAAGAGTATTCCGACAGGATCAATATTTATGCAGTACAGACGGTATCCAATGAAACTGGTGTGGGCGTGATGTATGGGGAGTCGAACCCGGACACATATTTTCATGTGCAGGCATTCGGGAAATCCTGCTATTTTGCAAAGGACGGGGAAGATAAAGCCAGGGCACTGCGGGCAGAGCTGGAGAGCAGATATCTGGATACCGGCGCAGCTGTTGGAACCATCCATATCATTTGTAATACGACTGCGAATATTGGTTCTTCTTCCAATGCACTCTTTTCTTTTTCGTCAAATTCGGGTGAGAATGAGCAGGGGGATGTCATGACCCATGAAATTTCCCACAGCATCGGAAGATTAGGCGATGAATATGATAAAAAGATGCAGGGAGAAAATATTTCCGACACATCGGATCCGGATAAGATTAAATGGCATAAGATGCTTGGGTTCCGTGGAATCGGAATAACGGCAGCAGGAACAGAAACAGTATTTGCGCCGAGCCGCGTCTGCATGATGCGGGATCTTGGGAATCCTTTCTGTGAAGTGTGTAAAATGGAACTGGCGCGGAGATTAAATAACCGTGATTATGTCAGCAGGCAGGCATCTGTTTATGTGTGCGATCCTGAAATTACAATTCCGCATAGCAGGACAGGAACACTTGACAGGGATAGTGACCAATACCGGATCGATGAGACAAATATCACAAAAGCAAATGGAAAGGATCTGGAATTCCGTACAGTCGTACAAAATATAGTGGATGCCAAACAGCATTTGAAAATTACTTTCCGCATTATTGGAGCAGACCATACAGTCAAATATGAAAAAGAAGAAACATATACCGTTCCGCCACACAGTAACTGGTATGATCCGGATGCTGCCAGAGAGTCCCTTTCTGTCACACTTCCTGCGGTAACGGGTCTGGTTTCCGGGGACAGACTGGAAGGAAAGATCATAGATGAGGATACTGGGAAAATTCTGGCTGACAATCAGACGGCAGGACAGGCGTGGAGTACCGTAACCATTCGTTATATGCTGCAAAACGAAGACGGGACCGAAACAACAGTGCCTGATACGGCACCCGCGACAGTATATGTACCAAAGAATTCTGCGTATACGTTAAGAAGTCCGGATTTATATGGATATACATGTGTAGGAAACAGTGCAAATCAGGGAGAAATAAACATCACAGAGGATCGCCAGGAGATCACTTATTATTACCGGAAAAACAGTGAGATGCCGGAAATACAAACCGTACCTGTCCGCGTAACTTATGATGGAAAACCCCATACATTTGATATCAAACAGGAAGATGGTGTACAAATCAGTTACAGTTTGACAGAAAACGGATCGTATACACAAACGGAGATGCCGTTTTACACAGAAGCAGGCCAGTATAAGATTTATTTTAAAGCGGAAAAGGCATCTTTTATTCCAACATACGGGGAGGCTGTTCTGGAAATCGAAAAGGCTTCCACCAGCATGCAGCTGACTGCAAAAAACGATACGGTCAAAGGTGCGGGGACAGTAGAATTACAGCTTTGCAGACAGGGGATTCCGGAAGATGCCGGGATAAAAGTAACCTGTGATGTTTCCGGGATCACATTAGAAGAAAAGGGAACGGATCACTGGATAGCAACGCTTCCGAATGAAACGAAAACATATACGTTCACCGCATGTTATAATGGGAATGGCAACTATACAGGAAGTAAGGCAGATTGTCAGGTTCGTGTAACGGCGGATCATTCCCAGACCGGGGGCGGTTCTGGTGGAAGTTCCGGAGGCAGTTCAAGTGGAGGTTCCGGTGGAATATCCGGAGGCGGTTCAAGTGGAGGTTCTGGCGGAAGTTCTGGTGGAGGTTCCGGAGAAAATGCCGGTGGAAGCACGGACGGATCATCTGGCAATGTTTCACCGGATTCCGGCACATTACCGGCACCGGATCATGCAAAAGAAGAACCGGGGAATGTGACACCGCCACCCGCAGCAGATACGTCCGTTTCTGTTAAGGATATTAATGTCAAAGCAAAAACTGCAGTTAAAAATAATACGGTCAAAGTGAAGAATATTGCAGCAGTTTTGAAAAAAGAAATTACAAAGGCAGAAAAAGAACAGGGTGGCAGGATAAAAGACCTGTCTGTTGAAATAACTTTTGATACAGGAAAAGCTAAAAACTGGAAGAATCTACATCTTGAAATGGATAAGCAGGCGGTAAATTTACTTGTCAAAAAGAATGTAAAAGAATGGAAGGTCAATGGTGGCAATGTAAATCTTACCTTTGATTCGAAGGCATTAAAAGAATTAAAGAAAGAAATGAATACAGCTGTGGTTATCAAAATGAAACAGACTGACAAGAAAAATCTTTCTGCCAGGGCAGGGAAAATTATTGGAAAACGTCCAATTTATGATTTTTCCGTCACAGGAATAAAGAAAAAGCAGTCGTCTGTCCTGAAAAAGGGACGGATCAGGGTCGCTGTTTCCTATAATGCTTCGAAAAAGGAAAAAGACAAAAAGATTTTTGCATATAAAATTGATAAATACGGTGCAGCAGTTAAGATACCGGGATCTTATTATGATTCCGATACAAAGACCGTTAACTTTGTAAGCCGTGGGTTTTTCACAGTTGCAGTAGGCTGTGAAAAATGATGAAACATAAAAAATCATCGTTCACGTTAAAAAAACTGTAGTTCATGTCGAAAAAGACAAAAACCGGTTTTAATTTGGTATAATGATAGAGCTCATTTTAGTAAAAATGAGTTCATACTGTGAATGATGGAGGGGATAACAATCATCGTTTTAGAAGAAATATTAATGGCAAACGGATTGACCGTGTTAATGATGTGGTTCCTTTTGTTTTGCAGACGAAAGAACAGAGAGAGCCTTCATGTGGGAGATAAAATATATGATGGAATAGCAATCGTAAATTTAGTGGGGGCATTGTCTGAAACCATTGCTTTTCTCGTAGATGGAAAACAGTTTACTGGCAGCCGGCAGATTAATTATATCTCTAACAGCATATGCTTTATAGGGACAGTCAGTATGGGTATGCTTTGGTGTATGTACGTGGAATTGCGTATCTATCGAAATTATAAAAGAATGGTTCAAAAAGCAGGAGTGGAGATATTTCCCTGGCTGGTAGAAGTAATTATGGTTTTATGTAATCTGTTTGGAACAGGGATTATGTTTAAAATATCCGGGGAGAATGTATATCAGAGAACTGCCGGTGTGCTGGTGGGATATATTTCGCTTGTCATATATTTTGCTTACAGTATTTATCTGGTGTATCATTCCAAAAAACAAGGGGTTAACCTGAATTTTTTCCCGGTGATCTATTTCGTTGGTCCTTGTTTTGCAGGTGTAGTTCTCCAGTTCCTTTTTTATGGAATTACATCATCATGGGTGCTGGTTGCGGTCGCATTGATATTTGTGCAGATGCAGTCATACGCAGAGAGTTTGTATATGGATGAGCTTTCCGGATTATATAACCGGAGATATTTTAATGCGGTGCTTGCGGAAAAGAAAATTGCAAGCCATAAATCCTTATATGGAATCATGATGGATGTAAACGATTTCAAGTGTATTAATGACAATTTAGGTCATAGTACGGGCGATAAGGCTATTTGTACGTTGGGAAATATACTCATCAGATCCATACCGGATGATGGTATGGCAATCCGGTATGCGGGAGATGAGTTTATTGTGCTGCTGTCAGGTGTTGATACGGAGCGTGTCTTAGCGACAATGGAGGAGATTAACCGTAATCTGTCCCGGTTTAATGAATCCGGGATAGAACCGTTTCATTTAAGTGTTTCCATGGGATACACGGAATTTGGGACAGAAGATGATGCAGAAACTTTTTTAATGCATATGGATGAGAAAATGTATGAGGAAAAACGGAAATATCATATGCGAAAGAAATCAGCCGGTTTGGAAAATAAAGTATAGCATTACGTTCCTGCCATTTGTCCGATAACTGGTTGCAATGGCACAAGAAAAGAAAATATTATAATCATCAAACGAGTAGCAGACTGGTGTAAATCCGGTTTTGCTGCTCGTTTTTATATTTATGGTTATAGGCAGGGATGCTCCAGATTTCAAGACAATAAATAACCGTGTTATGGTAATGTGGTATACAATCATGTTATGAGTGCAGATGATTTCTGTATCAATAAATTTGTTCCGGGATATTTTTCCCGTATCAATGAAGACGGTTCGTATTCAAACGGCTCAGGATGTGGAAATGATACAGCATCCGAGAGAAACATGGTACGGAAATATATTGTGGATTCCGTATGCTACTGGGCAGATGTATTTGAATACTATAAGGGACTTATTAAGTTCAGAAAGGCACATCCGGCACTTCGGTTATCTACATCAGAGGATGTGAAAAAATATGTAAAATCCGTAGAAGGACTTGGGGATAATATTGTAGGAATTAATATAAAGGGCGGTCAGAAAGATGAAAGTGCAAAAGAGATGTATCTTCTTTTTAATGCAAACACTGACAACGCAAAAGTTACAATTCCGGAAGGAAAATGGAAAGTCTGCATAAACGGACAGAAAGCTGGCGTTGAGACAATCGAGACAATCAAGGGTGGCGAGTATACAATGGATGGTATCAGTGCACTTGTACTTGTAAAACAGGATGGTGCGGCCATGACGATTGTTATTGTTCTGATTGCAGCAGCGGTAGTTGTTGCGGCAGGAGTTGTTATTGTTGTAATGAAAAAGAAAAAAACAAATAGATAATAAAGTTTATAATTAGTGTCTGCTTACTCAGCAGGCACTAATTATTTTGTATGGAATATCTGCATGGCCCCATACCGTGATAAGGTTAAACATGTTAAAGAAATAGTATCCTAAACTTTGGACGGTAGAGGATGCTATTTTTTTGCGCGAAAATATATCGAACATTTGATTGCTTTTTGATCGAAAAAT
>ULSF01059572.1_pt1 | contig 10641 bp, 10 predicted proteins | sample 1956121 | NCBI WGS metagenome assembly ULSF01 (sample SAMEA4835701, study PRJEB28245) | human gut metagenome | biome: gut microbiome; material: fecal sample | place: Denmark | collected 2008
AGAATCTCCGGTTTGGTATCCCTGCCCCTTATTGCCGCCATATTATGGTGGCGCTGTTCTATGGTCAAACGGTCTGACATCTTTAATTTATCATCAACATCTGTTTAACATTGCAACATCGCAGCAGGAGTTATGTTCAGAACCTTGCATAGCAATCTAGCTATTTTTAGAGTAGGCTCAGAGCGCCCTGTTACATAATCGTTAATACGTGAAGGACTTACTCCAATTTCTGAAGCCAGTTGTTTTTGAGTCATTTTCTTTTCATTTAAAGAAAGTTCGATAAGTTCAGAAACAGAAGGCTTTCCGATAGGAAAATGTTTCTTTTCGTATGACTCAACAATGTCCGACATTAATGTCAGCTCTATGGCATTCCTGTCGTTAGCAGGCGTTTCATCCGTTATCAATGGCAGCAGTTCATCTATCCGGTTGAGAGCAAACTCATATTGTTCTTTGGTAATTCTTTCCAATTTATGCAAATCCATATTATTGATTTCGTCAAGTCTTTTCTGGTCAAGCACGCCCGAATTCCAAAGTTCATTCAGAGATTCATCCATTTTCTTTGAATAATAAGAATACAACAATTCCTTCAATTCTTCCAAACCTTTCTGAGAATCATCTACTTGAAACATTTGCAAGAGGTGTACTTGTGTACTATTCAATACCGTTGCTGCCATAACCTTCACATTAAAACGTTCTACATTTTCTGCAAATTTACATTTTTCCTTTGAAAACACAAAAGAAAAAGCCCAAAAACTTGCAGAAAAGAGAAATATTTCATATATTTGCATAAGAAAAGCTGCACTCGGCAATTTGAAAGCAGCTTTCATTGCGCTCGTTTGCATTACAAACATTTTAAATTATATAATTATGTTAGGAACTGAACTTCCGCATGTGGTTCAGGCACGCCCTGAAGGGGCAGAAGCTCCTAGCCCAGGGTAACACCCTGGGTATAAGCGCAATCCGCCTTGCGCCCTGTAGGGGCAAAAGCCTTTTTAAAAAGGATATTAAGAATGAAAACAAGAGAAGGCAAGAAACCAGCACCACGATGGCAGCGATGTAGATATCTATGTAGAAATGCCCCCTAAGTTTTTTCTGGTAGTCCGTCTGAAGGCATACCTTGAAGCCCTTCTGGGTTGCCCTGTCGATATTATCCGAAAGCACCAGCACCTCAATCCCATTCTGCTCAAAGAGATTGAGAAAGATGGGATTGAAGTGATAGCGGAGCGATAGATGCGTTAAACTACCTTATCTTACATTCATCAAATCACGCAATGAGACGATAGTTTTCGTCTCACACTCAGCAACTTCCTTGAAACCGAATTCAAAGCTCTGGTAATCAGTTAACGACAGGACTAAAACCAGTTTATCATCCTTTATTTTCAGTCTTGAATTTGTCACCCGATAATATCCTTCAGATGCATTCTCAACTATAAACATAAAATAGTCGATAGAATCTATCTTGAACATACCTTTATTGATATCCAGAGGGATTTCTATAGAAAGCCTATTATGCCCATAATCATCATAAGCATCCCTATCGACAGCTAATACAAATACGTTCTCGACCTTATATACCAGTCCCTTTTGAGGGATAACATCCTTAACATGCTCATAAACACCTTCTTTAGGCAAGACTTCATGCGGATCGGTACCCAGACTGCACTCCTTTACAGTAAAATTCTTCCTAAGCTCTGCAAGCAATGCTTCATTATTTTTTTCGTCTTTTTTATCGAGAGCAAGAGAGAAGATATTTTCTTCCTCAAATGGGGTATACACCTTACCCAGAACCTGCCTGAAATGTGTTTCTACATATTCTTTTGCATTCACAGACGGAAGCGGACGCATGGCATAGAAGCTGAAATCCTGCTGGAGCCAGTTTCTTATCTCTGAACAGAATTTAGCCCTGATATTCTCCTTCCATTGCTGCTGTTCTCCCCTATTATTTCTTGCATAGAGCGAGAGAACAAACAGGAAGTTTACATCGTAATGGAACAGGAGCAACGTATCACGGTCAAACAATCTGTTCTGAAACTGCTTGGAAATGTATCTGTTATTCTTTCTGTCAGTTTCCTTGATACCATCTATGGCATAGCGAAACTTTTCGTCCATAGTAGCAGAAATGAAGAAGTTAGGAATGATGTTATATCCTTCTGTTTCATCATCCCGAAGCTTAATGCCGGATTCAGGCTTTCTGCCGCTGTTGAAGATATCCAGGTTCCACTGTATCACGTTTCTCGCATAGGTGTATTGCTTATAAATGGACTCCTTCCCGAGTTCGTTGCCCATCTTATAATACTTACTGTCACCGATATAATAAGTATTGCTTGATTCGTCATTAATCAAGCTCTTCGCCGTAAAGAGGTGGTCCACTATCTTGCCGTCTTCCTGTTTCTTGTCCATTCCGTCAGGCAGCGGATTATCGCCCACCAAGGCATCTATAATCGCCTCAAACACGATATGAAAACTCTTGACAAGCAGATACTCTTTCTGGCTGGTATTTACATATATCTGATGCGACTTGTCGAAGAAAGCATAGCAGAGCTTCCAAAGCTGCAACGCCTTGTCTGAGAAATACTTATACTTAATCTGATTCAAGCGTACTTTGCCATATCCGTTTCTGTATTTCTCAAACTGTTTGCCCTTTATCAGGTCAAAATTGCAGTTAATTTCTTTAGGAAATCCGTATGTATCACCTATATAGTTGAGAATCGAAAAGAAGATGACAAGCAGTTCTTCATCGAAGTTAATCTTGCGTTTCTTGTTGACAGGGTTTAAGTAGATAGCATCCCCTCCCTGGATGATAGCAGAAGTAGTACTGATAGTGCGGGGCCAGTTTATCTTGTTTAAGCCTGAATGGAGGTTCTTCAACACAAAGAAGAAGAAACTCTTATTATCCTTATTAAACTGGATCAGCGACAGAAGAATATCAAGGAATGTATTGCTCTTTCGCTTGCTGCTACCACCCACCTGATTAATCATTTTCTGATAAACAATAGTCGAGTCGTTGCTCTTGTCGTTCTTATATACAACGATGGCCCTATATATCCATACAGCAAAGCCATAGAGGAAATTACGCTCCTCTTTTGTCAGTTTTTCCTGACCTTCAGGGTTGATAATATCGTATGGCTGGTACTTGCCAAAAGCAAGTTCCTTGCCATCCACATCACGCAGCAATACTTTAGGAAGAATAAACACACAGTCTCCTAATAGGGGATTATAATAATACCCTACATAATGGATGGACACCTTGCCCTCTACGTTCTCCATTGGATCGATGCCGTATAATACATCGTGCACATCAGATACATTGTATTGATATTCTTCTATCAGGATTCTCATTTTCCTACTTTTTAAATCGATTATTTGCAGACAAAAGTCTTATTCATAACATACTTTCAGCTGCAAGTCTAAGCGGTTATCCAACAGCATTACCATATTATACATCGTAATGTCATTAAGACCCTTAATAATAAAACAATCGCCCTCCTGAACATAACTAAAGGTTGGATCATTCAATATCGCCTCATATTTACTCTTTGTTACCAGAGGCGTATGGCGGCGATGATATTTCATTTCTTCCGCAATTTTCTCCACTCGTTCTATTCCGATTTTAGAAAGCACCTTATGATAGGTATCAAACTTATTATTCTCGTTTATTACGGTTCCGTCAGGGAATTCAACAGAAAACACTTTAGAAGTTTTTGGAAGCTTCTTATCGCCTTCGATTTCAACCCCCTCTTCGCTGTTGTCTTCATCAGTCTCCGTCTTCGGGTTTAAACCCAAATTACTTAGGAATTTTACGATTTTCTTCTCATCCACTTTGATAGGATTACTTTCTACAGAGTAGAACTTGTCAAATGAGAGTTTTTCTCCATCCTCGTCTTTAAAGGTATCTCCCTCAAATTCAGAGTCTTTGAACACATCATTCCAAAGATAGAAGATAACCTTGCTGACAAATTTATCGGCACTTATCACGCCATCTTTAGCCTTGCAGAAGAAATAGCCCAGCTTCTTGTCTTCTGAATAGGTTGCGTGGTAAACTTTGTCGTTAATAGCCTCAAGGAATTTCCACCAATCATACAGTGCGCCATTCACTTCAATCATCCATTTCTTACCAGCATCACTTATTGGCACATAATTCCAGTCCCAACGGCGCTTGAAGGCAGAATCTATCGGGAAGAGACTCTGGTCGCTGGTATTCATGGTTGCCCAAATATAGAGGTTGTTAGGAAGCAGCAGGACGTCACCAGCCAACACTTCGGCTACAATGTCCTTGCCACCTTTAAACAGAGCGTTAATACCCTCCTTATTCTTGATTTCCAATCCTTCAAATTCTTTTTCGAGCAGTTTCTTCATGTCAGAATCAGCCTTGATAGGATATTCAGAGAATCCTTCATCGCCACGGTCGAGTAACTGGAAGAGATCACCGAAAATCTGGGCGCAGTTGCCTCGGTTAATCTCTTCTATAACCAGAAATTCGTCCATAGGCTCTTCGCCCTCTTGTACGTCACAATACTTCCTCCATGCCGCAACGTATGCCTGTAGGAAGGCCTGACTAACATACTCGTAGACGATTTTATCCTCCATCATTTCCTTGCCGTTATACATTACAGGGACGGCATTAGTACCAATAACAGTCGTTACAGGTACAGACTTAGTGGTAGGCTTATATGCGCCTACAAAAGTGGAATAGTCGGTATCAGGATGGAACGTTGTTCTGATAACATCCTTGCCCGCTGTAAGCTCGTTTATAGCGTGGCTCTTGCCGGTGCCAGGGGCACCATAGAAGATTTGCTGGAGAGATTTTTCACATTTCTTCAATTCATCCAATGGCTTTTCAATATTATCACTATTTACATCAGCCATAAAATCATCCAAATCTCCAAATCCAATTAACCAAAAAGCGGCATATTCATTATTTGCATTCTTATATAATGCAATTTTATATGCAGATTTTGGCAATAGCAACTGTCTAATTACTTGATGAAAAATACCCTTACTATCGAATTGTTTAAAATATGGGCGCAGTTTATTTGATCCAATTGATAATTTAAGCAACGATGACGTTGATAGCATACCCTCTTCTTGCTTAGCGTTATCTATATCTGTTAAGATGTTTATAACAGTATCTAAGAAATAAGCGTCTTTCTTTCTGTAATAATCACATACGTAACCAAGCATACTTAAAACATTACTTTTTGCAAAATAATGAGTAATCTTTATTGCTCCAACAGACGGATCTTCTCCATCGGTTACTGCTTTGTAGTAACCTGGGAACTCTTTTTTCAGACATTCATCGGCAGCGCCAAGAAAGACATGAACAGTTCCATTACCTGAACCCTCTTTTCTATCAGGCAAGAGGATTTCATCTTTTACATCCTCCCAATTCAGAAAGATGTCGCACACGAATTGTCCATAGCCCAATTCGTTCATTTTTTTGTTATATCTCTGTTCCATACTTAGTTATATCTATTTTCCTTAATAAAGCCATCAATACATTTACCACAATACTGTTTCCTGCCTGCTTATAAGTTTCTGTATCTGACACTACGATATTGAACGTATCATCAAAACCCATTAGTCTCAAGCACTCCCTAGGCGTGAGCTTTCGAAAACGGCCGTAAGAAGGGTCTATTTCTTTGTTTGAAGCCTTAAACATCATTTCTTCGTCACCTTCACGCTTAATAGCATATTTTGCAGGATTGTTCTGCAAGTAATAGTCTTCTTCGAAATCTGCTACCTTAAACAGATTTGGATCTGTCTCGGGTGTACTTGTATCTTCCTTTAATTTTGGATGATACACAAAATCTCCATGCCAGTTAAACTGTTGATTTCTTTTTTGGCAAAGGATGATATTGCCATTAACTTGCGTATAGCTCTTTTGATAATTGATCGCACGAGTTATAAAATGTACTCCTTTCTGCTTAAGCAGATATTTTTTATCAAACCTATTTTGCAGGAAGTCATACACAGTCTTATCAAGCTTTATAGGGGCTGGATATTTAAATTCTGTTTCGTTTTTGAATCCTATGCAATAAATCCTTTCGCGACTTTGTGGTATGCCATAATCCTTTGCATTAAGTACCTGAAAGTAAACATCATAGCCACAATCTTTCTCGAAAGTTTCCTTTATAACTTTCCATGTACGCCCCTTATCATGACTCAGCATTCCCTTAACATTTTCAAAGATGAAAACCTTAGGTTGGCATTCAATGACAACACGAGCAAATTCGCGAAATAGTGTTCCTCGCGTATCTTCAAAGCCGCCATGCTTTCCTCTTAGTGAAAATGCCTGACATGGAGCACCGCCTACAAATAAATCAACTTTTCCTTTATATGGCTTTGCATCCAAACTATGCACATCATCGTGCCAGTTATTGTCTTCTATTGGATAATTAGCAAAATATGCTTTCTTACAATTAGCATCGATATCTCCGGCAAATTGGATTTGATATTTAATACCCAAACGATGAAAAGAATGCTCAATTGCACCTATCCCACTGAATGACGTAGCCAACCTAACAGTTCTCTCCGGATGAGAGAACTGAAGGTTCTGCCAATCTATAGAATCATCTATATTAGCTTTTGTATTCTGTATATTTGAATATTTATTTTCCATCGTTAATACCATATTTAGTTATATCCATTTCCTTCAGTAAGGCAATTAGGACATCTACAACAATACTATTACCAGCCTCCATGTATGCGGCAGTATTACTTACTGCTATTTTAAAATCATCTTTAAATCCCATTAACCTCAAGCATTCTCTTGGGGTTAACTTACGTAATCCGTCTATACCTTTAGACTTGTTATAAGTTACGTAATTATCTACGCCAGCCCTATGCATTTTATGCATCGACTGTAATAGAGGGCGTGCTATATCCAAATCTGTTTTTACAGGTGTCTTGAATGACTTAGTACCTGAACTAAGAACATACTTTGCAACTTTTTCCGAAAGATAATACTTATCTTCCACTTCCTTTATAGGAAAGATGAAATCATTGAATCGTTCTTTGCTGGCATCTTGTACTAGTTCATTTTTATGATTTACGTCGCAAGATAAAATCTTTGAATTACTATCCTTGTCAAAATATTCGCTTAAAGAATAATCTTCAAGAAAATCGTACATTCTATATTTCAACGGTATGGGAGCAGGGTATTTGAAGTCGGTTGTCTTTTTAAAACCTACACAATATAATCTCTCGCGTGTTTGTGGGATACCATAATCCCTTGCGTTTAGCAATTGAAAATGAACGTCATAACCACAATAATCACGAAACGTATTATATATAACCTCCCATGTTCTTCCCTGATCATGCTTAAATAATCCTTGCACATTTTCAAAGATAAAAACCTTAGGCTGACATTCTTTAACAACACGAGCGAACTCTCTAAATAGAGTACCTCGTGTATCATCAAAGCCACGTTGCTCACCAACTATAGAAAAAGCTTGACATGGAGCCCCACCAACAAACAAATCCACCTGACCTTTATAAGGTGTTGCATCTAATCTATGAATATCAGTATGCCATTGCTCTTCTGAGATTTCGTAATTGGCAAAATAAGCCTTCTTACAATTGGCATCTATATCACCAGCAAAAACAATTTTGGACTTTAAGCCTAATCTTTTAAAAGCATATTCTATTGCGCCTATGCCACTAAAAGAAGTTGCTAGACGCACAACACGTTCAGGATAAGCAAATTTTTTGCTCACCCAGTCTACTTTATAATCAATATTATCTTTTGTATTTTGAATTTCTTTATTCATATAATTAACCTCTTACGATATCAAAAGTCCATCCCAAAGCTTTTGCTATACCAAGGACTTTGATAATATTGTTTTTATCCCATTCTACGCAAACTAAAAAATCAATACCATCGCCACTTCTCAAAACATCATTAACAAAGTAATGGCAATGATCTTGCCCAAGTTCTTTCCATCTTTTGGCATTTTCAATATTTTCTTGAATAAATTCATACTGAGCAAAATGCCCAAGAAAATCTCTTTTAAATGTTGCCTTAAGTTCACTTAACGTTGTATCAGGAAAGTCATGCATAAATTTACGCACTATTTCTAGCACAATCTCACGTTTGGAAAATTTCCCTTCGCCATTGAATGACAAGAAGATACGTCCCTTTAAGTCATCATTAGTGAACTCAATAGGAGCGGGTACAACTTTAGGCTGAGAAGCACTTAGCGTAGTAGTTAACACAACACTTTTTCGCTTTTCAAAAATATTGCATCCTACAAATTTTGCGAGAAACTGAACATATTTAAAAAATTTATCTGCCTTAGCTCGCTGCATAACACTCATGTGTGGCTGTTTAGGTACCTGAGTATTTTCAGATAAATCATACGTCTTTACTTCATCTGCCTTTTGATATGCACAATATTCAAGATATTGAACTTCAGTCTTACTAATTGTGTCATCGTTAACCCCCAAAAAGACCAAGACTTCATCCCAAAAATCCTTTTTTGCAAGATGCTGGCTTATACGCTTTGTGAAATCATCTGTTTCACCGACATACGCCTTCAGATGCCCCTGATTGACAAGGATATATAGCGCTGGCTTTTGTAATTCCTCATTAAAATCTTTCAGAAAATCTGAGTCATCACGCTTTATATTGTATAATTTGCACATACAATCATCCATGCTCACTATGCGTGAACCGCTAAGATCATCATTATGCAAATAAGTATATATTGTTGTTGCCATAATTATTCTCCAATAAGTTTTTCCTTCTCAACAACATTAGAGTAAACCGTTCTTGTCTTAATGCTTTTAAACACGATTGCTTGAACGCACTTTACTATAATCAAAAGCAGTCTTCCGCTCCAATGGGTTAAGTAATCTTTAAACTTTGCTATATCTACTTATTCATTTTTTTTAGATTGTTTAAACTTTGAAATAATATCTTCGTCGATTTCTTTGATAAAATCAACGAAAGGAATTTCTAGGATTTCGCAAATCGTTAGAAGTTCAACTATATCTAAACGGCGCTCACAAATTTCAACTTTGCTAACGAAAGTTTGGTTAACTCCCAATTTTTCAGCCAGTTGCATCTGCGTAACGCCCTTTTCTTCCCGCTTGGCACGCAAGCGAGCTATCATGCGTTGGTATAATTTTGTATGTATACTTTTGTCCATAATTCACTTATTTTAGTGCAAATATATAACCCAAAATCGGTTAGCCCAAATGAGGCTAAAAGTATTTTATCCCCAAAAAGACTACATTTTAACATAATTAGCAGAAATCCATAGCCAGTTCGAGGATGGATTGAGAAGCGAAGCCTGAGGTTCGGTCGCCATATAAAGCTTTTGCCCCTACAGGGCGCTAGGCGTGCGGACATGAATACCCAGGGCGGATGCCCTGGGCTAGGAGCTTCTGCCCCTTCAGGGCGTGAGGAGGGATGGATCTTTTTGCGTATATTTTCCAGATATAATTTGGCGCTTTCAGAGAAAAAGTGTAATTTTGTGGGAGATATTTAATTAAAGGAGAAGATTATGGCAACATTAACAGATGTAGATACAGAAGCAATGAGACAGAGATTGGTGGTGAAGGAAAGTCTGACACAGGCTTTTAAAGAACTCCGTGCGGCAGAAGCTTCAGGAGCCAAACTTCCTGATGCCCGAAAAATATTCAAATAACGGAGGATACATTTATAAATTATGAATGTTAAGGAACATATTTTGGCTGCTATCCGTGAATGCCTGGCGAAAAACTTGCCGGCTAGCGGGAAGGCGATACTTTTCGGCTCACAAGCCAGAGGTACCGCCAGGGAGGATAGTGACTGGGATATCCTTATCATATTGGATAAGAAGAAACTCATGGCTTACGATTATGACAACATCACCTATCCGCTGACCGAACTCGGATGGGAACTGGGCGAGGAAATCAACCCCGTGATGTATACCGCCCAGGAATGGGAAAAGTATAGGAATACCCCCTTCGTCAGGAACGTAGAAAAGGAAGGGGTCAGGATAGCATAAAATGGACTATTATGCGTTTTATTCGCATTATTTAGCCTTTAACCTGTTAAAGATTATAAATAATTACCCGTTTTTAGTTAAAAACCGGAAGTCTCAAGCACGTCCATAGCCATTTGGTGGTATGATTTATTCATTTTACCTTTGTAGGAAATTCGTTTCAGATGGAAGGTAAAATATACATCACCACAGAAGACCTTGCCTATATAAGGACAGGGGAGACAGTAAGCTTAGGAGATTTCTTAAGCGAGCTGAAGCGTTCCAAATTGATTAGCTCTACCCACATTGAAAAGAAGTTCGGAATGGGGCATAATACATTTAATCGGTTATGCGACAAAGAAACGTCCATAACTGCTGATACGAAGGATAAGTTGGGGTTGTATATTGCTTATTATCTCAATAAATTTGAAGAAAATTATGAAGATAATTTGGAAGCTCTTGAAAAAGATGATGAGATGGATAAGACCCTGAAAAAAAAGAAGATTGAGGACCTGAAAAACAAGAAAGTGAAATGCTCAGAATCCATAGAAAATTTTAAAAAGGTTTTCGGTTCAAAAGCAGAATATTGTTTAAAAAGAGTCAGAGAAGATGATAAATTCAAGTCATAACGACAAGGCAAGTTCTCAATAGAAGTGCAAAAATTTGAGGGGTT
>ULSF01073032.1_pt1 | contig 10522 bp, 10 predicted proteins | sample 1956121 | NCBI WGS metagenome assembly ULSF01 (sample SAMEA4835701, study PRJEB28245) | human gut metagenome | biome: gut microbiome; material: fecal sample | place: Denmark | collected 2008
GGGTCTGTTGCGTCCACTGCCACTGAAATGTGTCACAGCAGTGTACGTCATCGATGACAAAGGTGCTCTCGTTAAAGCTGTTAAAGGTGGCGGGGTCCATCCCGGGGCATTTCAGCTTGGTCTGCCAGTCGTGGTAGCCCATGGCCAGAATATCGGGCCGGTCCAGATTCCCATCGGGGAAGTCGGACGGTTCACAGGTGGAACCGCAGCACAGATGAGCCTTGGTGATGGGTACCAGCTCCTCCGCGCCCAGAATCCGCGCATAGTCGATGATCTTCTGCAATGCGACTTGCTTGGCAGCACCGTACTCACCATCAAGCATTTTCTGCTCGTAGGGTGTCAACCGAATCATATCATGCAATCTCCTCTCGCCATTGCCTTTCAAATGCTATATGTATATGTGAGTTGTAGTGACCGCACATATACAAACCACGTAAATAATCTACAGCAACCGGTATTGTTATGATGGGAAATCTACAATCTGCGGAGATTTGCTTATAGAATCAATACAGCTTGTGAACATTCAGCGCCATGGCGATATGTCCCACCATAGAGTTAAAATCAAACACAGGCAGACCCAATTCCTCACGCACGCGAGAGGCGAAGGGAGGAAGATCGGTGCATTCAAAGACTACGGCGCCGATGTCGGGATGCTCCTCCAGGCCCTTGCGCAGGACGCCCACTACCTCGTTAGCAACAGCGTCCAAATCAAAGGGACCGTTAGGATCACTGTACACACGACTCCACTCGGGCTGCTCGTGCATGCTGTAAACAAGCACATTTTCGCGGTTGGTGATATTTGCACGGGCAAGGTGCTCCTCAGTCAAGTCGTTAGCATTGGCGGTCAAAATAGCAACCTTGCCGTTTTTGCCCACGATGGTTTGAGCGAACGGCACCTGCAGCAAGGAGCTGGTGAAAACCACCTCGGGCACTGCGGCAGCCAAAGCCTCCTGATAAAATGCATTGAAGCCGCAGCTGGTGGTGATAGCCTTTACACCCTGAGCGGCCAGCTCCTTACATACTCTGATATACTCATCCAGCAGCTCCTGGCAAGGATTGACTTCAACTGTGTCCATATTGGCACCTTTAACGTGTACCAGCGCAACATCAAAGGGATAGGAATCGGGGTTGGTGCTGTTTCCGGGAAGAGTTTCCAGCTTCATCAGAACATCGCTTATCTGATCGGCGTCCCAGCGCAGCAAGGCAATTTTGGGCATTTTTTCCATAACAAATAACTCCTTTAATTAATTTTGCATTACTCTTTATAGATAATGTGGAATGATTCTTTTGCCTTTTTAAATTGTGGGAAGGTAGCTCATGAGGCATCCCTCGTTACCTGCCATATGCCAATGATGATGATCGTTGAGCCCAAAAATGTCATCCAAGTAATGGGCTCGCCCAAAAAGATCACACCGCCAAAAGCAGAGCAGATCGTGGCAATGGTACTGAAAGTGGATATTCTGGTAACGCTCATCATACCGCAGGCATAATTCACCAGAAGATTGGCTGCAATACTACAGAATACGCACAGTATCACCAGTGCAAACACGTATTCCGGATTTCCCAAAGGCGCCGCATAGGCTCGCACATCACCATGTAGGTCTATCATAGATTTGATAGTAAAGATAATGGCGTTAGCTACTACGATCGCATAGGTTCGCTCAAACGAAGAGAACTCCTCACTGGACTTCTTATTGTAGAGCTTCATACCGGCAGCTACGATTTGGGATGCAAATAAAAAGATGGCACCCAAAGGCTTGACGATTCCCATGGAACTGCCCACCGCCGTCATGATGATAACGCCGGCAGTGGGTAAAAGGGCAAAAATCTTTTGCCTGCGACTAGGCTTTTCTCCCAAGAACAGCATTGCTGCCAAAATACCGACGACCGGCGCAAAGGCCATGACGGTACCAGCGAAGGTTGCGTTGCTGTAATAAACGCCGTAACTCTCAAAAAAATAATACGGCGGTTCGAGCAGTGCAAGTACCAGAAGAGGTCGAAAGTTTTTGCCCTTCAGGGAAAAAGACTTTTTCCCGCTCCAAATCAACGCGGTCATGATAACCCAGGAGGCCAAGAAACGCATGGAAAGAACAACGGTCGGGCTTGCCGCTCTCTGAGCAATGCGAGTAAAGAGGTAGCTGAATCCCCAAATAACCTGCCCCACACAGACGCAGATTATGGGGAGAACCCGATCTTTTTGTGGCCAAGAGAAAAAAAGCTTATTCATGATACCAATATAGCCCTCTTATATAAGTTACGAACCGCAACAAAGAAGACCAATGTTGCGGTTCGTACTTACAAAGTTAACACAAATAACCGGTTAAGCTATCAGTTGTTAAAACATGGTATCGGGATCCAGGGGAGTATACTCGCAATGCTGGCTATCAGCAACCTCTTTCTGGGTGATCTTGCCATTTACCATCGCTACGCAGCTTCTGAGGACGTAGTTCTTCTTGCAGGCCTCTTTGATGCCGTACTTGGCAATATCCTGTACCAGCGGGAAAACGTATGCGCCATAGCTCTCGTTGGCGGCCGTAGGAACCATTGCGGGGATGTTGGTAATACCAACATGGACGATGCCGTCCTCGACGAAGTAAGGATTGCTGATGGTAGTATACTGGGAGGTCTCGATGATGCCTTCACCCTCCAGGTCAACGATGACAGAACCCTTACGCATGCTGCGAACCATATCGCGGGTCACGATGGGAACTTCCATGCCGGGATAGGCATAGATGCAGTTGATCAGCACATCGGCCTTAGCCACTTCCTCGGCGAAGGCGGTCTTGCTCATAAAGCGGAGATCCGTGTTCTTCAGCACCGTGCGCAGATACTCCAAGCGCTGAATGTTTACATCGAAGACGACCACTTCGGCGCCGAGGCCCTCAGCAGTCTGTGCTGCGCACATACCGGCATGACCGCCGCCGAGAATGCAAACGCGAGCTCTTCTTGCGCCGGTAACGGGAACGATGGAGACACCGCTGCCGCCGTACTGACGCTGCAGATACTGGCCACCCAGCAGAGGAGCCGTACGGCCTGCAATCTCGCCCATGGGACGGGTCATTGCGCGGGAACCGTCGGGATAACGAGAGGTTTCGATGGAGATGCAGGTCACGCCAGCGTCAGCCAGGATCTTGACCTGCTCGGGCTTGGCAGTACCTTCGGCCATGTGGAAAGCAGTCATGATGATCTGACCCTTTTTGAAGGGCATCTTCATGTCAGCGTCAGTCATGTCCTTGAACTTGCCGATGAAGTCGCACTTCTCATAAATCTCTTCCATGGTGTCAACGCACTTGGCGCCAACCTTGAGGAACTCCTCATCGGAAACACCGGCGGGCTCCATAACGCCCTTCTGGAAATAAACCGTATGTCCCTGAGCAATCAGAGTCGCAACATTACGAGGAATCAGACCAGCACCCACACGAGTCTCGTGGTCCTTGAGTTCACGGGGAATACCAAAAATCATAAGTGTTACCTCCCAATAAAACATTTGGCTAAGATTAGCCTATTTTAGTTGTGCGGGATTACGAACCGAGTCTTATATACGTCCAATTGCATTATATTGCCTCGCTTATGATTTGTCAAGTATGCCGTGAAAAAAACTTAAGAAATCATGGCCGCGAAAAAAACATAAGGAATCTCAGAGAATCAGCTCCAGACTTTTCTTTGCCTCCAATAGAAGTTTCTCAATTTGCTGACCCTTTTCTTCTGTGTAGCGGAAAGTGGGTACAGAAACACTCATCGCAAAAAAGGGCTTCTCATTTTTGTAGATGGGCGTGGCAAGGCACTGGATAAACTGATAGTTTTCCTCCTTCTCGCGTGCAATCTGTGTTTTCCTGACCATTTGGGTCTGCTGATATAGCTGCTCTGCATCCGCTACGGAGTATTCTGTCATCTTGGGAAGCCCGTCCTTGAACAAGGCCTTTATCTCATCCAAGGTATGCTCACACAGGAGAGCCTTTCCCAGAGCGGTACAGTTTGCAGGAAGCTGCTTGCCTACCGCAGAGATCATGCTTATGGGTTCCGGTGATTCAACTTTCATCAGGTATTGCACGTTCATCCCCTGGAGCTCACCCATGTGACAGGTTTCAGAACACGTATCCACAATGCTCTGCATGATGGAAATCGCCTGTGAATAAAAAATGTCGTTTTTGACATACGCGCTGCCAACCTCAAACGCTTTGCGTCCGATGCTGTATTTTGCCTCAGGAGAAGAGTACGTCAGGTAGTGGTTTGCTTCCAACGTGTGAATGATAGGAGATACACTGCTTTTGGGAACATTTAATGCGGTTGCAATTTCCGTTAACGTGTAGCCTTTGGTGTCACCACATAATGCCAGAAGAGAGAGAATATCCAATGCTCGCTGGGTAGAACGATGCTGCTGTGCCATAATGCCTCCTTATAATGAAAAAAATTTATGCCGGAATAAGCGTGGATGCAACTTGAAATTTCACAGGACAGGCGTTACAATTCGCCTGTCCGTATACGCGTGCAGTGTTCGTATATACATACTAGCACATTGAGCTTTGGAATTCAAGATAAAAATGAATGAACTATTTTGTGCAACACAACAAAAAAACCTTATTTCCTTATCTTGAAATTAAAATATCTTGACAAAAGCCGACAAATCCCCTATAGTTACGATAAGACGAGATTACGGACGAGTTCTTATATACGTCCAACCGTACGTTTTCCGTCTTAATGGACTTAACGGAATGTTGAGGTGATGCCCTACCCCAACGTGTTTTTCGAGAGATTACCTCTCATATCCATCACATTTGGAATAGCAGGATCGGGTTTGCTTGAACATTCTGTTGCCCCAATTTTACCAACAAGGAGTTACTGCAATGATTAACAAAGAACAGATCATTTGCGAGATTTCAAGCAAAAAAATCATTGCAATTGCCAGAGGGATTTATGGCGAACAGTGTATCAATCTTGCGAAGGCCCTGTATGATGGCGGCATTTCGCTGCTGGAAATCACTTACGATCAGAGCAATAGCCAGTCTGTTCAGGATACGGCAGATACACTTCGGGCATTGAATTCTGCTCTGGGTGATAAAATGATGTTTGGCGCCGGTACCGTGATATCCGCTCAGCAGGTCACTGTTGCTGTGGATGCAGGTGCAAAGTTTATTATCTCTCCCAATACCGATGAGAGCGTAATCGCCGAGAGTGTTAAGCGAGGCGTGGTGTCTATCCCCGGCGCCGCGACCCCCACTGAAATTTTGACTGCAAGTCGTTTGGGTGCGGATTTTGTAAAGCTGTTCCCCTCGGCTCAGCTGGGATTTGATTATATCAAGTCCATTCGTGCGCCTATCAACCAGGTGAAACTTCTGGCTACCGGAGGCGTAAACCTCGACAACATCGGTACGTTCCTGAAACTGGGTATGGTAGGCGTTGGTGTGGGCGGCAATCTCTGTAGTAAAAAGCTCCTCAATGAAGGACGCTATGACGAGATTACTGCAACCGCAAAGGAGTTTGTTGCTGCTTTAGAGATTTAATGATGAAAAAGAGAGTAATTACATTTGGAGAAATCATGCTTCGCCTGAATCCTGTAGGCTATTACCGGCTTGTTCAGGCGTCCCAATTTGAATCCTCTTACGCCGGTGGAGAAGCGAATGTTGCTGTTTCACTTGCGAATTATGGGATGAGCGCTGCATTTGTCACAAAGGTTCCCGAGCATGAGATCGGTCAGTGTGCCGTCAATGCCATGCGGCAGTTCGGGGTCGATACGACCCACATGTACCGTGGTGGAAGTCGGTTGGGCGTCTATTACGCTGAAAAGGGCGCCTCTCAGCGTCCTTCAAAGGTCATTTATGACCGGGCTGGGTCATCCATCGCTACAGCAAAGCCGGAGGAGTTCCAGTGGGATGAGATTTTCCGCGATGCGGACTGGTTCCATTTCACAGGCATTACTCCTGCGCTGGGAGGTGATTTACCGAAGATTTGTCTGGACGCCTGCAAGGCTGCAAAGAAAAGGGGCCTTACTGTTTCCTGCGATTTGAATTACCGCAAGAAGCTGTGGTCCCGCGAGGACGCCGGGCGCGTTATGGCAGAGCTGATGCCCTATGTGGATGTCTGTATCTCTAATGAGGAAGATGCAAAAGATGTTTTCAACATCGAAGCCGCCAACAACAATGTGGAAGGCGGCAATCTCAACAGACAGGGATACATTTCTGTAGCGCAGCAGCTGCAGGCGCGTTTCGGCACAAAGATGGTTGCCATTACACTACGGGAATCCCTTTCGGCCAATGATAACAACTGGGGAGCCATGCTTTATTGTGATGGTCAGGCGTATTTCTCTCCCACCTATCGTATTCACATTGTAGACCGCGTGGGTGGTGGAGATAGCTTCGGTGCAGGCCTGATCTACGGTGTTCTGGAAGAGAAGGCTCCTCAGGATGCTATCAATTTCGCCACAGCCGCTTCTTGCTTGAAGCATACCATCGAACACGATGTGAACCTTGTTACCGTCGAGGAAGTAAATGCTTTGGTCGCCGGCAACAGCACGGGCCGTGTTCAGAGATAATGTTGAAATCCAATATCATCCTACTATCATCCATTATTATAAGGAATACAACCCCAAGATTATTAGGACATCTGTATTTAAAATCCAAGGCCGTCCTTAACGATGTGTTTTACACACATCGTGCGGAATATATTAAAAATCAATAGGAGGACACAATGAAAAAGTATATCTCGCTATTACTGGCCGCTTTGATGCTGCTCTCCCTCTTGGCTGGCTGCGGCGGTGGTAAGACGAACGCTGACGATGGGGACGGAACCCGGACGCTCGTTCTTCGTAATACTGCTGGCCTGTCTACCAACGATCCGCACGCTACTACCAACACCCACGATTATACCGTCTTCGAGAACATCTATGAAGGTCTGTATGATCTGAACGAGGCCACCGGCGGCTATGACCTGCGTCTGGCTGAGAAGGTCGAGGCCAATGACGATGCCACTGAGTATATTGTCACTCTGAAGCAGGGTGTCAAGTTCCACAATGGTGAGACTATGACCGCTGATGACGTTGTGTTCAGCTATGATCATGCGCAGAAGGATGCGCATATGGGTTCCTACTGCCGTCCTCTGGATCATGTTGAGAAGATTGATGAATATACCGTTAAAATCGTTATGAACCAGCCTTTCTCTCCCATTGGCCATATGCTGCACAAGGTGAAAATTATGTCCAAGAAGGGAATCGAGGAATTGGGCAACGATTTCGGTAAGGTTCCCAATAAGGTCGGTACCGGTCCTTACATGTGGGATGAGAACAATTACAACCCCCTGTCTTCTTGGTCCGCTGTCGCTTTTGAAGACTATCATCGCGGCAAGGCGCAGATCGAGAAGATCACCTGGAATGTGATCGAGGATGATACCTCTGCTATCACTGCCCTGCAGAACGGTGAGCTTGACTATATGGTCGTTCCCATTTCCTATTGGGGGGATATCAAGGCTTCCGACAAGTTCAACTGCGTGGAGAAGGAGTCCAATGAGGTAATGCTCTTCTGCATCAACGTTGAATCCAAGACGCACGGCGAGCTCCTTCGCAATGATAATATCCGTCTGGCTATGATGTATGCTCTGGATCGTGACGGTATCAACAAGCTGGTTTGCGACGGCTACGGCACTCCTACCTATATGTACATCAACCCCAATTACGCCGCTGCCGCTCCCACTGCTGATTCTCTGAAGAACCCCATCCCCTTCAATCTGGAGAAGGCTAAAGAGCTGCTCGCTCAGGAAGGCTATCCCGATGGCTTTGATATCGGTGAGTTCAATGTTGCTGCCGGTCGTAATGAAAGCTACGCTATCGCTGTCCACGCTCAGCTCGAGGCTGCCGGCATTAAGTCCACTCTGATTGTCAGCGACTACAATGTTGCCGGTGATCGCAATGTTGCTCAGGAGTACGATATCTGCGTTGCTTACGACTGCGGCAACTATGACTTCAACAACTTTGAGCAGCAGTCTTCTTCCTCTGCTATTGGCCTCACCAACGTTCTGTTCAACGGGCCCTCCGGCAAGTTCAACGACCTGTCCGCTAAGTTCGATGAATGGCTGAAGGAAGGCTCCTCCACTGCTGATGAAGCTAAGCGGATCGAGATCTACACTGAGATGTATAATGCCTATTATGACACCCACACTCAGGTTCCTCTGATCAATCTGCCTTCCTGCGTTGCTTATAGCAAGGATCTGAACGCCATCGCAGTTCCCACCGACTACCGTGTCTATGATTGGAGCTGGAATAGCTAATTAACGGATTGAACTCATAACAACAGCCGTTATTAGCCGTTATTTGTGAAAGTTGTGTGCAGGCGGCAGGAAAGGGCTTCCTGCACACAACTTCTATTTCAATCCTCACGGATATGATTTTTCCTTGCACAAAGCACATTTTGCCGAAAGTTTTCCGTCAGTCTGTAAGAAAGTAGGGAAATATGTATCGATATATTCTCAAACGCCTATTGTTCCTGATCCCCACCGTGCTTGGTGTGACCCTTATTATCTTCGCCGTTATGAACATTACGCCCGGTAACCCTGGCCGTATGATTTTAGGAGCCAACGCAAACGCGGCGGAGGTTGAGGCGGTGAACCAGGAATTGGGCTTTTATGATCCGGTCCTCGTTCGTTGGGCCCGTTATTTGAAAAATGTTTTTACCCAGGGTGACTTTGGTCAGTCTTATTCAACAAAACTCGATGTTTTTGATGAGCTTTGGCCTCGTTTTATGATTACGCTGCGTCTTGCTGTATTGGTCCTTGTGTTATCAGTCAGCATAGGTGTTCCGTTAGGCATCCTGTCGGCAGTTAAACAAAACTCGCTAATGGATACCATACCAACGATGATCGCCTTCTTCTTAGCAGCCGTACCAAGCTTTGTTGTCGGCATTGTACTTATGTATGTATTTGCCCTGAAGCTTAACTGGTTCCCGTCCTTTGGCCTGAAGTCGGTGAAGCATTATGTTTTGCCCGTTATTGCGGCCACGATTTGCGAATTGTCTGCGTATCTGCGCTTCACAAAGTCCTCTATGCTGGAGTCTATTCGTCAGGACTATGTTCGTACTGCCCGCGCTAAAGGCGTTGCAGAGCGTACGGTTATTTGGAAGCACGCATTGAAGAATGCGCTGCTGCCCGTAGTTACTTCGATTGGTATGCGTTTCGGCTGCTTGCTGGCCGGCATGGTTACCACGGAAAAATTGTTCTCCATCCCGGGTGTTGGTTCTCTAATCGTTGATTCCATTAGTTTGAAAGATGAGCCTATGATTATCGGCTGCGCCATAATGGTATCTGTCTGTTTTACTTTGCTGATGATTGGCGTGGACTTAATTTATGCTTTCATTGATCCACGTATCCGAGCCAAGTATCGTAAAAGGAGGTAATCTTGATGGCTAAGATTAATACGCGCCCCAGCACAGATGCGTTTGAGGGCGGTGACATCAATTTTAAGCGTCCCAGTCAGGCCAAAGAGATTATCCGCCGACTGAAAAAGAATAGGGGTGCAATTGTCGGTCTGATTTTGCTTATTCTTATCATTCTGGTCGTCATTTTTGCAGACGTGATTGCCCCCTATGACGCCGGCGTTATTCAGGTTGCTAATAATAAGCTGGCTGCTCCGGGGACCCCGGGACATCCGTTGGGCTGCGATAGCTTTGGCCGCGATGTCTTATCGCGTCTGGTACACGGCGCCCGCAACTCGCTGAAAGTGGCAATTATCGCCTCGATCACCTCTTGCCTGGTCGGCTGCACACTGGGCTCTATTGCCGGCTACTTCGGTGGCAAGGTTGACCAAATCATTATGCGCGCATTGGACATCTTCATGTCCATCCCCGATCTTCTGTTCACCATGGTGGTTGTGGCCGCGTTGGGCTCCAGCATCCCCGTTTTAATCATCGCAATGACGCTGGCTTACTTTACGAACTATGTACGTCTTGTTCGTTCCGGCGTCCTGAATCTAGTAGATCAGGAATATGTGGAGGCTGCTCGCGCAGGTGGAGCCAGTCCTGCACGTATTATTCTCAGTCATATCATCCCCAACACCTTGGGCATCATTTTGGTTAACGTAACCTTGAATGTTTCCAGTCTGGTCATCTATCAGTCCACCCTGAGCTTTATTGGACTTTCTCTGCCTGCACCTGCACCCGAATGGGGCTCCATGCTGTCCAGTGCCCGTGTTGATATGCTACGCGCTCCCACGCTAGTGCTCTTCCCCGCCTTGGCCATTGTTCTGACCGCATTCTCCGTGAACCTGTTGGGTGACGGACTGCGCGATGCTATGGATCCTCGTCTAAAGAGTTGATGCCGAGAGAAAGGAATTGTCTTCATGAGCAACACAGAAAAAATGTTAGAGATTAAGGACCTGAGCGTAATTTATGAAACCGATCTGGAGACAGTGTATGCCGTTAACGGTGTTACTTTGTCTCTGGAAAAGGGTGCTACCTTGGGCTTGGTAGGCGAGACTGGTGCCGGTAAAACCACACTGGCACTGACACTTATGCGCCTTTTGCCTGAGCGTACCGGTAAAGTT
>ULSF01067793.1_pt1 | contig 10432 bp, 7 predicted proteins | sample 1956121 | NCBI WGS metagenome assembly ULSF01 (sample SAMEA4835701, study PRJEB28245) | human gut metagenome | biome: gut microbiome; material: fecal sample | place: Denmark | collected 2008
ATTCTATTTGTTTTAACTTCTTCCCCTATAGAAGTATCTCCTGGTATTCGTGGAATCAGTATTTCCTGTGTTGGCTTATTAAATAATGTTACATGATATAAAATCAATTCTATTCCCCTTTTTACTACTAAATGGTTCTTTATGCAAATAATCGAAAATCTGTGTCCTCATTATAATCTCTCTTTTTTAATATTTCAATTTATTATTTTCCACGATAGCTTATGAAAAGTTGGGGAATCTTACGCTATCATACATCAAAAGTTGGGTAAATATTGGGTAATTACACTACTCCCCAACAAAATAAAACAGGCAATCTCCGCCTACTTATTTCAGAAGAATGAGGCGAAGTTTCACACGCCAGTTGGGGAATTGAAATTCCCCAACTCACTCCCCAACTTTTACCCAATTCCGGGCATAAATGACGATAATTTATGATAAGTCAAAATTTATTCCCCAACACGCAAAAAAACCTTGAATCATCCCATTTTCATAGGAAATTCAAGGTTTTTCGTTGATTTACATGATAATAATACGGTTCAAATTCTTATGCGAACTGTAAGATTATGCGTTCATCTGATTTGCGACTTTTGGATTACATTCCAGCCTGAGCTGCAACTTCTGCTGCGAAATCGTCAACCTTTTTCTCAAGACCTTCTCCTGTCTCGAAACGAACGAACTTCGTTACTGTTACATTTGCACCGTTCTCTTTTGCTACCTTATCAACATACTTAGCTACTGTAAGGTCGCTGTCCTGAACATATACCTGATCAAGCAGGCAGATTTCTTTCAGCTCTTTGTTCAGACGTCCGATGATCATTTTCTCGATGATATTATCCGGCTTCTCCGGGTTCTCTTTCTTAGCCTGTGCAAGAAGGATCTCTTTCTCATGATCAAGATAATCCTGAGCCACTTCCTGACGGGAAACATATTTCGGAGACATAGCTGCAACCTGCATAGCTACGTTCTTCAGTGCAGCTTTGATCTCATCATTAACAACATCTGTATCAGCTACTACAAGAACACCGATACGTCCGCCACCGTGAATATAAGGTACAACTACACCCTTCTCTGCTGTTACTTTCTCAAATCTTCTGATATTAAGGTTCTCACCAATAACTGCGATCTTCTCTACGAGAGCATCTTTTACAGTCTTTGTTGTATCAGCTTCCCATGCCTCAGCCATGAATGCATCCATATCTGCTGCATCAGAATCTACAACCTGATTTACTACTGCTTCTACAAAGCCCTGGAACTCATCGTTCTTAGCAACGAAGTCTGTCTCAGAGTTTACTTCTACGATTGCTGCTACTTTATCATCTTTAACTACAGTCTTAACGATACCTTCTGCTGCAATTCTTCCAGCTTTCTTCTCAGCTTTAGCCTGTCCGTTCTTTCTCAGGAATTCAACGGCTGCATCCATATCTCCATTTGTCTCGGAGAGTGCTTTTTTGCAGTCCATCATTCCTGCACCTGTCATTTCTCTTAACTCTTTTACCATTCCTGCTGTGATTGCCATGATAATTTTCCTCCATTATTCATAGTTATCTGTTGCTTGTCTCTATAAAACTTTTATACAGAAAATCTCCTACCTGCAGATTTTCCCGCATACTAAAGTATATACAAAATGCCTCAACCTGTTGATCAGGCTGAAGCATTCTCGTTGCTGATCACAGAATACTGTAAACAGCAACGCATTTCTTTTCATATCAAGAACTGATATTACTCTTCTACAGCCTCTTCAGCTTCTGCTGCTTCTACATCAGCATCTTCGTAATAACCATCTTCTGCTGCTCCCTGATTTGCCTCGATCACAGCGTCTGCCATCTTGGAAACGATCAGTTTTACAGCTCTGATTGCATCATCATTTCCCGGGATTACATAATCCAGTTCTTCCGGATCACAGTTTGTATCACAGATACCGATCAGCGGGATTCCGAGTGTATGTGCTTCCTGTACACAGATTCTTTCCTTTTTCGGATCTACGATGAAGATAGCATCTGGCAGCTTCTTCATATCTTTAATTCCGCCGAGGTTCTTCTCCAGCTTATCCCATTCTTTTTTCAGCTCGATAACTTCTTTTTTCGGAAGTACATCGAATGTTCCGTCTTCAGCCATAGCCTCGATGTCTTTCAGACGTTTGATACGGCTCTGGATTGTCTTGAAGTTTGTAAGCATTCCTCCAAGCCATCTCTCATTTACATAATACATTCCGCAACGCTCAGCCTCAGCCTTGATTGCATCCTGTGCCTGCTTCTTTGTTCCTACGAAAAGGATTGTTCCGCCATCTGCTGCAATATCAGATACTGCCTTGTATGCATCGTCTACCATTCCTACAGACTTCTGCAGGTCGATGATATAGATACCATTTCTTTCTGTGTAGATATACGGAGCCATCTTAGGATTCCATCTTCTTGTCTGATGTCCAAAATGAACACCGGCTTCCAATAACTGCTTCATTGAAATAACGCTCATGTTACTTTCCTCCATTTGGTTTTTTTCTTCCGTATGCTTTCAGCTCCTCTGAAACCGGGTAAATCCTGCGATTCTCCTTAGGCACCTTCAAAGGAATCCGCATACGTGCTTTTTCGCAACGCTCGTAGTATAGCATAAAACTTCTCGCATTGCAAGGATTTTTTTCTTACATTGATATCCACCCAAACACATTTGCGATGGAACTGATCAAAATCACAAGAATGCAGAGCGGTGCAAGATATTTCAGGAAAAAGTGATACAATTTTTTCCGCTTAAATGCTGAAGACAGCTCGATCTCTTTGTCCATTTTCTCAAATCCAACCACCCTCACGATCAAAAGACAGGTCGCCAGTGCTGCAATCGGCATCATCACCGAATTGGTAAGGAAATCAAAGAAATCCAGGAACTGCATTCCCAGGATTCTGACCGAATCCCAGACTCCATATCCCATTGATGAGGCTGTTCCGATCACCAGCATAACTCCTGCCATCAGCAGACAACATTTCCAACGTTTCCAGTGAAGTTCATCTTCCAGTGTGGATACGCTTGTCTCCAGCAGGGAAATCGCACTGGTAAGTGCCGCAAATAAGAACATCAGGAAAAAGACGATCCCAACGACAGTTCCTACTCCCATACTTGAAAATACTTTTGGCAGTGTAATAAATGTCAATGACGGGCCTGCCTGCAGTGTCTCCATATCTCCGCCTGAGAAAGCAAACACCGACGGAATAATCATAAGTCCTGCAAGAAGTGCCACACCTGTATCAAAAACCTCCACCTGGGTTGTACTTTTCTCAATGTCCACTTCTTTTCCAATATAAGAGCCATAAGTATACAAGATTCCCATGGCGATGGAAAGAGAATAGAACATCTGGCCCATGGCTGCCACAACTGTCATCATGGAGAAATGTTCCAGATTCGGGATCAGAAAATACTTGATTCCTTCCACTGCTCCCGGTCTTGTAACTGAATAAACTGCAACCACAACTGCCAGCACGATCATCATCGGCATCATCACCCTGGAGACTCTCTCAACTCCATTTTTCACCCCTGCCAGAATAACTGCAAATACAAGCACCGCAAATACAAAGAACCAGAATTCCACTTTCCCGGAAGAAGTGATAAACCCTGTAAAATATCCGTCCTTTGCCAGTGTCTCCGAATTTCCACGCAGATATTCAAAAAGGTATTTCAGCACCCAGCCACCAATCACACTATAATATGGAACGATCAGCATTGGGATCACTGCATTGATCCATCCACCGAATTTTAAAGATTTCTTTTTTCCGAAAGTGCCAAAAGCACCAACCGGACTTTTCTTTGTCATCCGCCCCAGTGTCGTTTCCGACATGATCATGACATATCCGAACGTCAGCATCAGGATCAGATAAACCAGCAAAAACATACCGCCACCGTACTTTGCTGCGAGATAAGGGAAACGCCAGATATTTCCAAGACCGACTGCTGAGCCTGCCACTGCCAGAACATATCCTATACGCCCTGAAAATTTTCCTCTTGCATCCGGCTTCTCCTCTTTACCTTTCTTTTTTGAGACTTTCTCCATGGGAAGTTCCTCCATACTTATCAATATAGTCAGAACATTAGCCTATCATTAAACCTGCCAGGATTCAAGCCTCATACTCAAATTTCTGCCTTTTTTCGGCTTTTATTTTACATAAATTTTTCATTTTTCACCCATTCTTCTTTACATCCTTTTTCTATACTGATCTCAGATAGAAAAAAAGATTTCTCATAGATAGAAAAGAGGGAACTGTCATGTACAAAAAATTATGGAAAAAACTAAATCAGAATCATACTTTAGCACATACATCTGCTATTTATCTTACTGTTATGACTCTTGGATGGATGCTTGCCGGACTCCTTGTCGGCGGACTGGCTGATCTGATCGTACCTTTTAATATGGAAAGTAAAATTACACTTTTCATCTGCTTTGGCGGTTACGGTGGCCTGATTTTTGGATTATTTGGCGGAATCTTTTATCTGTACCAGTTAAATCTGAAGAAACGGAACTGACCGTGACTTTTCTCTGCATATGCCAGAGCATTTTTAATCGTTCCCTCTGCATATGCAGTAATATTCTTAATGATACCAGGGTCAAAAGGTCTGACACCACGTGTGCTCGCACACTAGTGGTAGAATGACCCTGTGACCCGCCCCAATATGAGCATAAAAGTGGGGCGTAAGCACCACGATATGCGAATCTTGGGTAGGATTGTGGGAGCACGTAGTGCGTAACAATCCGTAGGTATCATAGTCGGGGGCTTTTGACCCCGACATCTTCTTACTTATTCCTGCCGCATATGCAGACATTCCCTTCCCGGTTCTTCTTTGGGATCCAGATACTTTTCCAGTGCCTTTAAATAGGTAGTTCCAAGTCTGCTTATGCGGTTTTTCTGATGCACGATATATCCGATCTTCATTTCATTCTCATCTGCCAGCGGTACTGCAATGATATCTTTCCCATTTAAATTTTCATCAATGACACCGCTGCATACAGTATAGCCATTCAGCCCGATCAAAAGATTGAAAAGTGTTGCCCTGTCTCTGACTCTGATATTTTTCTTTCGCTCTGAAACCGAAAAAACTTCCTCGGAAAAATAAAAGGAATTATGTTCCCCCTGTTCAAAGGACAAATATGGATAATCTTCCAGTTCTTCATTGGTAATGACTTCCCTGTCTGCCAGCGGATGCCGTCTGCTGATAAAGACATGCGGCCTCGCCACAAAGAGAAGATGAAACTCCAGTCCGTTGGATTTCAGAATCTTGCGGAGTACCGTCTCATTAAAATCATTTAAAAAGAGAAGACCAATCTCACTTCTCATTCTCGCCACATCTTCAATGATCTCATAAGTCTGCGTTTCCCGGATGCTGAAATCATACTCATCCTGACCATACCTTTTGATCAGATCTACAAACGCATTTACCGCAAAAGAATAATGCTGCGTCGACACGCAGAACTTTTTCTTTTCCCCGTGTCCTCCTTTATATTTGTCCTCCAGTACTGCTGCCTGTTCCAGAACCTGTCTGGCATACCCCAGAAAGATTTCCCCCTCTGCTGAGAGGCTGATGCCCTTATTCGTCCGGTTAAAAATAACCACATTCATCTCTTTTTCCAGCTCATGGATGGCATTTGTCAGACTCGGCTGGGAAATATATAATTTTTTTGCTGCTTCAGTGATCTTCCCTGTTTCTGCTACCATGCAGACATATTTTAATTGTTGCAATGTCATAGTTCCACCTGCTTTTTCTGTATACCCGTCCTTTCTTCTGGTATACCTGCCTCTTTTTCTGATGATTGTAATTTTTTGTCGTTAATGCTATACTTGCATCTGTTAAAAATTTTATCGTATGTTGGAAATGATTTCAAGGAGGATTTATGAAACGCAAAGCTTTCAAAGCCGCTTTTCCTTATACTCTCCCTATTTTAGCCGGGTTCAGTTTTCTCGGAATGGCTTATGGAATCTACATGAATGCATCCGGGTTTTCTTTTGTCTACCCTCTTTGCATGAGTTTTCTGATCTACGGTGGCTCTTTGGAGTTTGTCGCTGTCGAGATGCTTGAAAAAAATATGGAAACGGAATATGTTCCTGTCCATCGCTGCCGGAACGATAAGCTATATGCTGTTACTGCATTTTTTGTGACTTTATTTTTTATATCTTGAGGAGGTATCTATGAAAAAATTAAACTGGTTTGCAAGACCTGAAAAATTCAGGAACAGACTGATCATGGTCATACTTGGAGTTCTCATCCAGGGATTCGGACTCTCCTGGCTGATCGAGATCCATTTCGGTACAGATCCATGTTCGGCATTTACGCAGGGAGTAATCTCCCATGTCGGACTGACATTTGGAACAGCCCAGCTTCTGATCAATCTGATCCTTTTTATCATCATTTTCCTGTCCGATACAAGCCTGATCGGTTTTGGAACGATTGCAAATATGATCTTTATCGGATATATCTCCGATACCTGCAGATGGATCTACAGCAGAATCTTTCCCGCACATTTCTTTGAATCCATGCCGGTTCGCATCTGTATCCTGCTGCCTGCACTGATTGTATTTATTTTCGGAGCCGCCATGTATATGACTGCTGCTCTTGGTACATCACCGTACGATGCAATTTCATTTATTCTTGCAAAGAAAGTACCGCACGTTCCATTTAAATACGTCCGTATCGCATGGGATACATCTTTTCTTCTTCTGGGATGGATCGCCGGTGGAAATGTCGGTCCGGTCACATTTGCGATTGCATTTTTCCTTGGTCCTGTCATTAGCTGGGAGCAGAAAAAGCTGGCTGTATTCATCTCCTAGTACATCGTTTCGTAAATAACTATACCAATCACGCAGGATGCAGATTCGAGTGTGCAGGTATAAAAATGTAGGCGTAGCGGGCTACGCCGAGGCTTTTATGCCTGTGCAATCGAATTTGCAGACAAGTTAGTGGTATAGTTATTTCGAAAACGATGTACTAGTACTGATTGAAGAATCCAGCGTGTCTATTTTGCGGATGCTTTATGCACTGATCGCATTTCCGGTATACAACTGATAATACCTGCCTTTTTCTTCGATCAGCTGTTCATGCGTTCCACGCTCTATGATTCTTCCCTGTTCCAGAACCATGATACAATCTGAGTTTCTGACAGTAGAAAGACGATGTGCGATCACAAACATTGTCCTTCCTTTCATCAGACGATCCATACTTTCCTGAATAATCCGCTCTGTTCTCGTATCGATCGAGCTTGTCGCTTCATCCAGGATCAGAACCGGTGGATCTGCCACTGCTGCCCTTGCTATCGCAAGAAGCTGACGCTGTCCCTGACTTAAATTTGCACCGTCTCCGGTCAGTACGGTATCATATCCATCCGGAAGCCTGCGGATAAATCCGTCTGCATTGGCAAGCTTTGCTGCCGCCACGATTTCTTCATCTGTTGCATCCAGCTTTCCGAACCGGATATTTTCCCGGACTGTTCCGGTAAAAAGATGCGTATCCTGAAGAACGATCCCCAGGGAACGCCGCAGATCTGCCTTTTTGATCTTATTAATATTGATGCCATCATAGCGGATCTTACCATCCTGGATATCATAGAACCGGTTGATCAGATTCGTAATGGTTGTCTTTCCGGCTCCGGTCGATCCGACGAATGCGATCTTCTGTCCCGGCTCAGCATATAACCTGACATCATGCAGAACGATCTTATCATCATTATATCCAAAGTCAACTCCGTCAAAGACAACATTTCCTTTCAGTTCAATATAATCCACTGAGCCATCTGCCTGATGCACGTGCTTCCATGCCCAGCGTCCGGTTCTTTCTTTACACTCTGTCAGCTTTCCATCCTCTTCTTTCGCACGTACCAAAGTGACATATCCTTCATCTACTTCCTGCTTTTCATCCAGCAGCCGGAAAATTCTTTCTGCACCCGCCATTGCCATAACGATCGCATTTAACTGCATGCTGACCTGATTGATCGGCATACTGAAGCTTTTATTAAAAATCAGAAAACTTGCCAGACCACCTAATGTAAAGCCACCGACTCCGTTCAATGCAAGACCTCCACCGACGATCGCACATAAGACATAACTGATATTTCCAAGCTGTGCATTGATCGGTCCTAAAAAATTGGAGAAAGTATTGGCACGATCCGCACTGACAAACAAGTCATCATTCAGCTTTTTGAAATCGGCTTTATTTTCTTCCTCATGACAGAAAACTTTAACGACTTTCTGCCCGTTCATCATTTCCTCGATAAATCCATTGACTTTTCCCAGATTCACCTGCTGTTCCAGGAAGTATCTTCCGCTCCGTCCTGCTGATGCCTTCGTGCATAAAACCATGACTGCCACCATGACCATCGTAACCACCGTCAGCGGGATATTCAGGATCAGCATACTGATAAAGACACTGATGATCGTGATCCCGCTGTTGATGATCTGCGGAATACTCTGACTGATCATCTGTCGCAGTGTATCAATATCATTCGTATATACAGACATGATATCTCCGTGAGCATGGGTATCAAAATATTTGATCGGCAGCGTTTCCATATGTTCAAATAATTCATTTCTCAGATTCCTCAGAGTTCCCTGCGTCACATTGACCATGATCCGGTTATACAGATAGGTTGCCATCACACCCACTGCATAAAAGACCGCTACCCTGCCGATTGCCTGGGCTAAAGGTCCAAAATCCGGTGAATCCGTCAGAAGGAACGGAGTAATATAATCATCGATCAGATTTTTGGTAAACATCGTACCCTGTACATTTGCGATAACTCCTGTCAGGATCAGAATAAAAACCAAAATACACTGCCACAGGTAATCTTTAAATACATATTTCATCAGCCGTACAAAAAGTTTCCCCGGGTTTTCCACTTTTCCCTTTGCTCCACGGGGAGTTTTCCTCATTGTTCCTGCCATTTTATTCACCTGCCTTTTCATCAAAATCACCGCCGCCCTGCGTCTGAGACTCATAAACTTCCCGGTAGATCTCGTTCGTCTCCAGCAATTCTTCATGCGTTCCAAATCCATTGATCCTGCCTTCATCCATTACAATGATACGGTCTGCATCCTGCACACTGGAGACACGCTGGGCGATGATCAGCTTGGTTGTATCAGGGATCTCTTCTCTGAATGCTCTGCGGATTTTCGCATCTGTAGCTGTATCTACCGCACTGGTACTGTCATCCAGGATCAGGATCTTCGGCTTTTTCAGAATTGCCCTGGCAATACAGAGTCTCTGCTTCTGTCCACCAGATACATTATTTCCACCCTGTTCGATGTACGTCTCATATTTCTTTGGAAATCGTTCAATAAATTCATCTGCACATGCCAGTTTACACGCTTCTATGCACTCTTCATCTGTGGCATTTTTATTTCCCCACCGCAGATTTTCCAGAATCGTGCCGGAGAAAAGAACATTCTTCTGAAGTACAACTGCTACTTGGTTTCTCAGAGATTCCATGTCATATTCTCTGACATTTCTGCCACCGACAAGAACTTCTCCCTTTGTCACATCATACAGACGACTGACCAGATTGACCAGACTGGTCTTTGCACTTCCTGTTCCCCCGATGATCCCGATTGTCTCTCCTGAACGGATCTTCAGATTGATATCGGTCAGTACCGGCTCTTTGCTGTCCTTTTTATAAGCAAATTCTACATTTTTAAATTCGATTCTTCCATCTTTTACTTCAAAGACAGGATCTGCCGGATTATGAAGGTCACTCTCTTCATTCAGTACTTCTGAAATTCGCTGCATACTGGCTGTACTCATAGAGATCATGACAAATACCATGGACAGCATCATCAGACTGCTCAGAATATTCATACAGTATGCCAGCAGACTCATCAGTTCCCCGGTCGTCAGCGTACTACTTATGATCATTTTTGCTCCCAGCCAGCTAATCAGGATAATACAGGTATAAACCGTTGTCATCATCAGCGGGGCATTAAAAATAACATTTCGTTCTGCCTTTACAAAAATTCTGTAAATATTTTCACTTGCTTTCTGAAACTTACTTGTCTCCTGCTCCTCTCTTACATAAGCCTTCACGACACGGATCGCAGAGACATTCTCCTGTACCGATGCATTCAGGTCATCATATTTCGGAAATGCCTGCCGAAAATACGCCGTTGCATGACGGATAATAAAGAAAAGGATCGTACCTAATATAATGACTGCAACAAGATAGATGCTTGCAAGTCTTGCATTGATCGCAAATGCCATCACCATGGCACAGATCATACTGGCAGGGGCACGCGTGAACATACGCAGTGTCATCATGTACGCATTCTGTACATTCGTCACATCAGTTGTCATACGGGTTACCAGTCCTGCCGTACTGAAATGATCGATATTGGCAAAAGAAAAACTCTGGATATGGTTGAACATTGCCTCACGCAGATTTTTTGCAAATCCTGCAGAAGCCTTTGCTCCAAAC
>ULSF01008342.1_pt1 | contig 10410 bp, 9 predicted proteins | sample 1956121 | NCBI WGS metagenome assembly ULSF01 (sample SAMEA4835701, study PRJEB28245) | human gut metagenome | biome: gut microbiome; material: fecal sample | place: Denmark | collected 2008
GACAGCCAGCAGCAACAACAACTGCCTCCGGATTCATCTTCTTTGCCTTATGCAGCATCTGTCTTGATTTTCTGTCAGCAATATTAGTTACTGAACATGTATTAATTATATATATATCAGCCTGAACATCTTCACTGAAAGGCACTATTTCATACCCCTCATCCCTAAGCATTATCTCCATTGATTCTGCCTCATAGGAATTAACCTTACAGCCCAGACTGTGTATAGCAACTTTTTTCAATTTAATCCTCATTTCCTGTTAATTTTTGTTACATTTCTTTATTGACATAGGTTTAACAAATAGATATTATAGTTTATAGAAAAACATTTAAGGAGGTATTCTAATGAAAACTGTAAAGATTTCATTAAATTCAATCGACAAAGTAAAATCTTTTGTCAACGATATCACTAAATTCGATGTTGACTTTGATCTTGTTTCTGGCAGATATGTAATTGATGCCAAGTCTATAATGGGTATATTCAGTCTTGATCTTTCTAAGCCAATTGACCTGAACATTCATGCAGACAATGATATTGATACAATCCTTGCCGTATTAAAGCCATACATCGTTGAGTAATGATGTGTAAGCACATATAAACCGCTTTATCTGTAACAGATAAAGCGGTTTTATTTTATTCAATTACGATTTTTTCTGTTGTCTCAATTGCTGTCTTGTAAAGCTCCTCAATAACTCCGTCAAGGTTAGTCTCATGCTGCTTGATAACATTAAGATTAGGCTTGGTTACAGGGTGCTTTGCAACGAATATTGTACAGCAGTCCTCAAATGGCTGTATTGATGTCTCATATGAGCCAATCTTTTCTGATATATCAATAATCTCCTGCTTGTCAAAACCGATAACCGGTCTGAATACAGGCATTGTACACACTTCGTTAGTACAGTAAAGACTTGCCATTGTCTGGCTTGCAACCTGTCCGATACTCTCTCCTGTAACAAGTCCCTGACATCCGCTTGATTTTCCTAAATCTTCAGCAATCTTCATCATATATCTTCTCATAATGATTGTAAGCTCATCATGTGGACATTTCTCATATATAGCCATCTGTATATCTGTGAAATTAACAACATTAAGTGTAATAGGGCCTGAATACTTAGATACAATCTTTGCAAGGTCAATTACCTTCTGCTTTGCTCTTTCACTTGTATATGGAGGAGCATGGAAGTATGTTGCTTCAATCTGTACACCTCTTTTGGCAACCATATATCCTGCAACAGGGCTGTCAATACCGCCTGATAATAAAAGCATAGCCTTTCCTGCTGTTCCGATTGGCATTCCGCCAGGACCCGGAACCTCAATAGAGTAAATGTTAATAACATCTCCTCTGATTTCTACCTGTAAAAGAACCTCAGGCTTATGCACGTCAACCTTCATCTCTGGGAATGCATCCAGAATTCTTCCACCAAGCTCCATGTTAATCTCCATTGAGTTCATTGGATAATTCTTTCTTGTTCTTCTTGCATTAACCTTGAATGTAAGATTCTTATTCTTATATGCCTTATCAAGATAATTGATAACCTGATTAGCAAGGTCATCAAATCCGTTATCTTCAATCTGAACTACAGGACAGATTCCAACTATACCAAATACTCTTGTAAGACTATCAATCACCTCATCATAATCATAGTCCGAAAGTGCATTAACATAGATTCTTCCATCTGCTCTTCTTACATCAAATTCTCCCTCAACATCTTTAAGTGAGAACTTAATCTGTCTTACAAGGGCATCCTCAAAGATGAATCTGTTCTTTCCTTTAACGCCTATTTCTCCATACTTTATCAAAAATGCTTTATACATCGTTTTCCGCCTTTCCTTTGCATATCAAGATTTGTGCAAAGCACAAATCTTGTGTGTGAAAATCTATTTTCACACAATTATCGTCTTGTGTACTTCCTAAGCATTGGAAGCAGCTGTTTAAGTGTTTCTATTGTGTATTCAAGTTCTTCCTTTGTTGTCTCATAGCAGAAGCTGAACCGAAGTGTAGAATCAAGCAGCTCCTTATCAAGTCCGATTGCAACAAGTGTATTGCTCAGTCCCGGCTTGTTAGATGAGCATGCTGAACCTGATGATACATAGATTCCTTTATCTTCAAGTGAATGAAGAAGCACTTCTGCCCTTACTCCCTTAAAGCTTGCACTTACAATCTGTGGTGCTGAATCCGTACCCTTCTTGCTGTTTACCTGCACATCAGGAAGCTTTTCAAGCTCATCTATGAAGTAATCCTTTAACTCATACAAATGTGCTATCTTGCTTTCAAAGTCATTATTATATATAAGCTTTACGGCAGTTGCAAGTCCTGCTATAGCCGGAACATTTTCAGTTCCTGAACGCATGCCCTTCTGCTGTCCTCCACCATATATAATAGGCTTGATTCTTGTCTTATCATTAATGAATAAGAATCCGCTCCCCTTAGGTCCGTGAATCTTATGTCCACTGACTGATAACAGATCAATTCCAAGCTTCTTAGGATATATCTTATATTTACCATAAGCCTGAATCGCATCAACATGATATACAATATCAGGATTATAATCTTTAATTATATGTCCGATTTCTTCAATCGGTTCAACTGCACCAATTTCATTATTAACATACATTACTGAAACAAGTATTGTCTCATCATCAAGTGCATCCTTTAGAGCCTCTATATCAACTATTCCATCTTTATCAACTGGAAGATATGTTATTCTGAAGCCTTCTTTTTCAAGGAAATTGAATGGCTCTTTAACTGATGAATGTTCCACAGATGATACTATGCAGTGCATTCCTTTTCTTTTATTAGCCATTGCTGTTCCGATTATTGCCATGTTATTAGATTCTGTTCCACCAGAAGTAAAGAGTATCTCCTTATCCTGACACTTAAGAGTCTTTGCTATTACCTCTTTAGCTTCACGGATATATTTCTCTGCATCAACGCCCTTCATATGCTTTGATGATGGATTACCATAATCTTCTGACATAACCTTTACTGCTGTTTCTACTACCTCTGCTGCACATTTCGTTGTAGCAGAATTATCAAGATATGCTTCCATATTGCCTCTTTTCCGCTTATTCTTCCATATTATACATAAGCACTGACAACAGCATCATTCCCGCTGTCTCAGTTCTTAATATTCTCTTACCTAGTGTGATTATCTCACATCCTGCATTTACAGCTTCGTCAAGCTCTGACCTGTCGAATCCACCCTCAGGGCCTATGAATATACCAACAGATTCTCCATGTCCGATTTCTTCAATCACTTTTCTGGTCTTTTCCATGCCTTCTGCACACTCATATGGCAGTAAAAGCTTATCTAGCTTTCCTGCATACTCAAGTGCCTGCTTAAATGTCATAACTTCTGTCACTTCAGGCTGGATACTTCTCTTGCTTTGCTTGGCTGCACTTAATGCAATGCCATTCCAGCGTTCGACCTTAGCTTTAGCTTTCTTCGCATCTAGTTTTACAACGCTTCTTTTCATTGCTACAGGAACAACACTGTATGCTCCGAGTTCTACAGCCTTCTGTATTATAAGTTCCATTTTGTCAGCCTTAGGCAGTCCCTGAAACAGAATTATTCTTGAAGGCAGTTCTTTTCCCTGCTCGTCCTTGCTTAGTATATCTGCCCTTATATATTCATCTGACATAGAAGCAATGCTGCATTCATAATCAACATTATCTCCGCTGCTTATAAGAAGCTTGTCGCCTTCTTTGAATCTTAATACATTCTTAATGTGATTAACATCACTTCCAACTATATCTATATATGAATCATGGATATTCTCATGCTCTGCAAAAAAATGATACATACACTACTTCCTTCTTGCTGTGATATTAACCCACTCGCCATCATGGTTAATCTCAACTATCTCTAACTCAGGATTCTTCTTAAATGCCTCTGCTACCTCTTTTTCCTTAGTATCTATAATACCAGAAGTAATAAAGTAAGCGCCGTGCTTCATATGCTCATGTATGCATGTTGAAAGTGGCTCTAATACGTCTGCAAGGATATTGGCACACACAATGTCGTAGCACTCATAGCCACAGGCATCTTTAACAGCCTTGTCATCAATGATATTACCCTCAATAACCTCAAGCTGCTTCTTATCTATATTGTTCTGCTCTGCATTTTCCTCTGATGCAATAATTGCATTAGGATCAAGGTCTGTACCAAATGCATGCTTTGCACCATATTTTAATGCAACTACTGAAAGTATACCGCTTCCACAGCCGACATCTAACACCTCATCACCATCTTTAACATACTTCTGAAGCTGCTTTATAACCATTCTTGTAGTCTCATGTGAACCTGTTCCGAAAGCTGTTCCCGGGTCAATGCTAAGTACAGCATGCCCCTTCATCTCCTCTGTCTCCGGCTCCCATGTAGGCTTAATGAATAAGTCTCCTATTGTAAATGTATGCCAGTACTGCTTCCAGTTATTAATCCAGTCCTTATCCTCTGTCTCTGATTCTGTGATTGTACCCTCACCAATATCAATAAACATTCTTAAATCTTCAAGTTCTGCCTTAACCTTTTCAAGCATTGAGCCATCATCTTCTTCACTGTCAATGTAGAAATTAACCTTAGCTCTGCCATCATCAGGTGGAAGGTCAGGAATGAAATCTACAAACATTGACTTAGCCTCTTCCTTAGTAAGCTGTACATTATCCTCAATTTCGATACCTTCAATTCCTATATCATTAAGCGCGCTGCTTATCATATCAACTGCATCTGTAGTTGTCTGGATTGAATATTTATTCCACTTCATATTATTGTCCTTTCGTTAACACAAACATTTTACATCTGTAAAAATGCTTCATATCCCTTTAATGTCTCATATAGGTCAGCCTTGCTTATTACCTCGTATGGTGCATGCATATTCTGTACAGCAATTCCACTGTCGATTACATTCATATCAAGATTAGCCAAGATATATGCAATTGTTCCGCCACCGCCTGCATCTACCTTTCCAAGCTCTGCCATCTGGAAATACACATCTGCATCATCCATAACTTTTCTTAACTTTCCAATGAACTCAGCAGAAGCATCATTAGAACCGCTCTTACCTCTTGAACCTGTATACTTGTTAAATACCATACCTTTTCCAAAGAATGCTGAATTCTTCTTTTCAAACACTGATGCATAATTAGGGTCATATGCTGCACTTACATCTGATGATAACATATAAGAATTAGCAAGTGCTCTTCTTAATTTAAGCTCTGAATAATCACCGCATCTGTCCATAACCTCTGCGACCATATTTTCAAAGAATCTTGAATGCATACCTGTTGCGCCGACGCTTCCTATCTCCTCTTTATCTACAAGAATACATACGCCAGTTCTTGTAACCTGTGGTGTATTAAGAAGTGCAATAAGCGACGGATAAGCACACACTCTGTCATCATGGCCATATCCCATAATCATGCTTCTGTCCAGACCATAATCTCTTGCAGGTCCTGCCGGAACAGCCTCAAGCTCTGCTGATAAGAAATCTTCCTCTTCAATCCCATATTTTTCTTTAAGAATTGCAAGAATATTCTTCTTAACTGCTTCCTTTTCTTCCTTATCCTCATCTGTATTATCACTGTCTGATGCTGACGGCATGCTTCCTATAAGGATATCAAGGTCCTCGCCCTCAACCACCGAGCTTCCTTTCTTTTCCATCTGTTTAGCAGCCAGGTGTATAAGAAGGTCTGATACTCCAACAACCGCATCGCAAGCGTCTTCTCCGATTACAACTTCAACACATTCGCCATTCTTTAATGCAACAACACCATGAAGTGCAAGAGGAATTGCTACCCACTGGTATTTCTTGATTCCTCCATAATAATGTGTATCAAGAAGAACCAGGTCTGAATCTTCATACATAGGATTCTGCTTGATATCAAGTCTTGGTGAATCAATATGTGCCCCAAGTATATTCATACCGGTGCTTATCGGTTCACTTCCAATATTAAAAAGCACTATTGCCTTCTTCATATTAACAGCATATACCTTATCACCTGCTTTAAGTGTCTCATTAGCTGCTATTATCTCCTGTAAATCTCTGTATCCGGCTTTCTTTGCCAGTTCTACAGCCTTTTTTACACATTCTCTTTCTGTCTTACACTCAGATATAAAAGTCTTATATTCATCTGCAAATGTGAATACATTGTTCTTATCTTCGTCTGAATATTTCTTCCATGCATTCTTTCTTTCCATAATGTCAACTTCCTTTCTATATTCCTAATGTTATCTGACCATCAGAATCTTCCTGATTATCTGCATCAAAGCTTTCGCTTGCAAGCTCTAACTCTGCCTCTTCCTTATATTGTTCAACCATATCTTCACTGATTGTTGGAAGCTCGTCTATCGACTGTACTCCAAATGACCTTAAGAAATCCTCTGTTGTTCCAAAAAGCATTGGTCTTCCCGGTGCATCAAGTCTTCCAACTTCCTTCACAAGACCGAGCTCAACAAGCTTGCTTACTGCTCTGTCTGAATTAACACCTCTGATATTCTCTATCTCTATCTTAGTTACAGGCTGCTTATATGCTATTATCGACAATGTCTCTAATGCCGCGTCTGTCAATGTATATCTTCTTGGCTGGCTGCACACTCTTATTAGTGCATCATAATATTCCTGCTTGGTACACAGCTGGAAGCTGTTCTCAAGCTCAATGATTCTTATTCCTCTGTTTTCTGATTCATATTTATCCATAAGATTGTGTACTATCTTAACAGTTGTATCCACATCCTGTTCTATGGCATCTGCAAGCTTACCTGCTTCCACAGAATCACCCATAGTAAAAAGCACAGCCTCAATTATGCCTTCCATCTGTTCTAAACTCATCATTCTACTCCTCTGTTATATCTTCAATAAGCTCAGGATCCCTGACCACCCTTATGAATATATCATCCTCCGGGCATTCCTGCTTAACCTCAACGAATCCGGTCTTAATAAGCTCTAACACAACTAAAAATGTTACTATAACAGCAACCTTTGACGGATTATTCCACAAAAGCTCCCTGAAACTAAACTCTTCATGCTCCATCATAAATGCTTTAATATCCACAAGCTTTTCACTCATGGTAACTTCTTCTTTCTCAATCTTTCCAAACTTGCTTCGTACAGGATCTATCTTATCTTCCTTACGTTTACAAACATCAGCAAATATTCTGTTAAGACGCATAAGTGTTGTATCACCAATAACCTCTGTAAGATCAACCGGCGGTGTATATGCTGCAACCGCCTCCGGAATATTCTGCTTCTTATAATAAGTTCTCTCTGCATCTGTATGCTTGTCCTTTAATTCCTGTGCCATAGCCTTATACAGCTTGTACTCTAACAGCTTTTCAACAAGCTCTGCTCTTGGATCTTCCTCATTGCCTTCCTCATCCACTTCCTTAGGAAGTAACATTCTTGACTTAATATCAAGAAGAGTTGCCGCCATTACAAGGAACTCACTTACCACATTAAGATCTTCCTTCTTTAGCTGCTCAACATATTCCATATACTGCTCTGTAATCATTGCAATCGGAATATCATATATATTAACTTTATTCTTATCTATCAAATGTAAAAGAAGATCTAAAGGGCCTTCAAACACCTGAAGCTTAACACTTATTCCCATATCTGCCTCGCTATATTTACTGTGCATAATTACACGTATCACATTTTACATAAAATAACTGCTGTTTGCAAGTAATTGCTAAATTCTATAAAATAACATATAATATCTTGAAAACATTCAATTAAGGATTAAGGTATAAGAATGCTCAATTTAATATTATTAATCAAAAGAATTGTCACTAAAATATCTGAAGACCGCATCGGCGACTACGCATCCTCAGCATGTTACTATCTCATGCTGAGCTTTTTCCCGTTTTTTATTGGTCTTTTAAGCCTTATAAAGTTCCTGCCGGTTTCCAAAGCAGACCTTTTAAAAATCATATATGGCGTTCTTCCAACTCAGCTGCAGTCTATTGTCCAGGTAATGCTCACTGATATATATGACAATTCAACAACTGCATTAACTCTCATTACCGCAATTGCTATCATATGGGCTGCCGGTAAAGGTTTCATGGCTATAGTCCGTGGATTAAAACAGATATACAGAAAAGGTAACCAGAAGAACTGGCTTTTCCAGAGAATAAGAGCAAGTATCTATGCCCTTATATTTATGATTCTTATTATTGCCAGCCTTATACTTATGGTATTTGGTAACAATATTATGAACTTCACTATGAAATATATACCACAGCTTACTAATGTAGTCGTGATATTCAGAGGAATATTTAACAGTAAACATTTTCTCTTCCCAAGTATATTCACACTCTTCTTTACTATAGCATTCTCACTTGTATCAAGAAGAGGCAAAAAATTCTACAAAGAGATTCCAGGAGCTTTCTTTTCTGCTTTAGGATGGTATCTTTTTACAGCACTGTATTCTCTTTATGTTGGCCACTCACCGAACTTTTCATACATGTATGGTAGTCTTGCTACTATTATCATAGCACTTATATGGATGTATGCCTGTATGATTATAATATTCATAGGTGCAGAGATTAACTACTTCATCAATGATGAAAAAATATTCAAACATTATCTTGGGAAGAAATCAAAGTAAGCGTAGTACCTCTGTAGAAGAATTCCAGAATCTGCGCGTAAGTCATGGATTCTGCCATTTTATTGGCAGCATTCTGACTCATGCCGATTCCATGTCCGTAGCCACCTCCTGTTATCTTAAAGCCTGTAAGCTTCTTTCCCTCTGTGACCTTCTCAAAAACACAGAATGTACTTGGCAGATTAGCATATCTTGTCGTTCCTGACTTAGTGTTCATATCCACATTTGCATTGCCAAATGCTGCCCTAATCGCTGATTCACTGTCTATCACTGTCTCGCCTTTATCACCTGTAACCTTAACTTTTACTGCCGCTCCTCCATTAACACGCTCAAGTACTTCAATATCTTTTATGTTTCCTACATTCTTCCCTGTAGAACGTGCAAATCCTTCACTTATCTCTTTAACAGATTCCTCCATGCTCCATCTGTACAAGGTGCAGTCGTAATCATAATCAGCCTCATTTTCACCTTTTATAAATGTATTGAACTCCGATTCTACTGTCAGTGTAAGTCCTCTGTCCACTCCACCCACACACTCCGCAACAAAATACGGATAGTTTTCTGTTGTATTGCCCCAAAGTGTAACGTCTGTTGTACTTCCACATGAGGTTGAATAGTAATATGTCTTAACAACTTCTCCGTTATATGATAGCACCTGTCCCGCTGTCTCATCTACTGCAGTATCTGTTGATTCTGCCCGCAATGAGTTATTATATACCTGAAACTGTATTGAGTCATCAATATGCGCTCCATAAGCACTATAATAGTTATTAGAAAGTTCCGTATAAGCATAGCTTCTTGCACATACAGCCTGACATTTCAGTGCTTCAAGATTAAACCCTGACGGCATCTCGCTAGGGACAACTTTTTTAAGATAATCTTCTATTCCCACTTCATTTACAACAACAATTCCCTCATCATACAGTGAAACTTCAATAGTTCCGCCATATGAAGGTGTTCCTATGCCTCTGTTTACTGACTGGAACTGTATCTCACCTGATTTAGGAATTAGTTTTATTCTGCCCTCATTAAAGTCTTCTGTATCCGGATTAAACACAACCGTCTCCCCGGGTGCCGTCTCATAAGATTCTTCACCAGTCTCAACTATCATTCCTGAATCAGCACAAAAAACTGCTTCATTAAAAAATATATCTCTGAATCCGCTTGTCTTGATAATTACTCTTATATTGTCAGCCTGCAAAGGTTTATTCTTAATAGCACCACAGACTTCTCCATCCGCCACAATAAAATCCTGTAATGCATAACCGACAATTATACTGCTGTAATTACTTATCAATGAGTTTTCTTTTTCATACATAATAAAGTCCTCATCCAGCTTAACAGAACCATAACCTTCAATTTCAACGCTGTCTTGTGAAACTGACAGCACCTTTCCACTTACAACATCCGTCTTGGTATTAACTCCAACAATCTTTCCATCCTCAACGGTAATATCACATAAACACCCGGTTACATCTTCTGCTATCTTTCCACTATTGAATTTCTTTATATTACCATACATATTGGCAGTTATCGTGTTGTCTTCTATATTAGTTACATATACATTTTTATAAATATTTATTTCTGACGATGTGTCCTGATATCTTGATTTAATCATATGTGACATATATATACATGCTGATGACATAAAAATCACCAGTGCAGAATAGGCTAAGAATATTATTTTTGTTCTCTGTTTCATATACTATTCTCCATACTAAATTAAGTGTCCTTGTTCAGACAAGCTCTTGATAGTATATGCTGAAAATATGTGTTTTAGAACTAGGTATGCTCATCGCTTTTCGCGC
>ULSF01005439.1_pt1 | contig 10333 bp, 8 predicted proteins | sample 1956121 | NCBI WGS metagenome assembly ULSF01 (sample SAMEA4835701, study PRJEB28245) | human gut metagenome | biome: gut microbiome; material: fecal sample | place: Denmark | collected 2008
TCAGCAACCGAAAGTTCCGCTTTGGGGATATGAAGATGAGGCTGATCCTAAAGTGATGGAAAAGAAAATAGCCGCCGCTGCCGATTACGGTGTGGACTGCTTTCTTTTTGATTGGTATTGGTTTGAGGATCGTTCGTTTCTTTCACGTTGCTTGGAAGAAGGATATATGAAAGCCCAAAATAACGACAGAACCAAATTTGCTTTAATGTATGCAAATCACAAAAACTGGGGAAATATCCATCCTACGCTGCTTCGCAATACAGGAAATCATTGCATGGAGTGTATTGTGGACGAGCCTACATTCATTAAGGCTACCGATTATTGTATAGAAAAATATTTTTCACATCCCTCTTATTGGCGGGTAAACGGTGGGTTATATTTCTCTTTTTATGAACTCGATACCTTAATAAAAAGTCTGGGAGGGCTTGAAAATTGCAAACGTGTGCTGAACGGCTTTAGAGAAAGAGTTCGTAAGGCGGGATTGGGAGAACTTCATCTCAATGCTGTTTTGTTTAATGTAAAAATTCTTGAAGGAGACGGTCTGCTGCTTTCACCGCGCGAACAGCTGGATTATCTTGGCTTTGACAGCGCCACCAGTTATGTATGGGCGCATCACAGCCCGTTTGACTTTCCCAAACATTCTTTTGAAAAGATCAAGAAACAAGTGTTTGAAGATTGTAAAAAATATGATGAACAACTTACCGTGCCTTACTATCCCAACGCAACCATGGGATGGGATGCTTCGCCGCGCACCATACAAAGCGATATTTGGGGAGATTACGGATATCCTTTTACTGGTATTTTAGAGATATCGCCGCAGCAGTTTGAACAGGAACTCAGGGAATTGAAAACATATTTGGAACAAAGACCGGAAAAAGACAGAATTCTTACTATTAATGCGTGGAATGAGTGGACGGAAGGAAGTTATTTGGAACCGGATACCGTAAATGGGTATGGGTATTTGGAGGCAATTCAAAAGGTCTTTGGGAAAAGCGAAACCGTTTAATTCAGCAATACAGAGATAAAAATTCATACCAATTTTTTGTCCTGTCGGAATTTTATCTGACAGGATTTTTCATTTGCTGCGGCAGATAGAATTACGACGACTATCGCGGCAAACAGAGAGAAAACGGATAGGTTTCACTTCGCTTATAAAGAAATCCGTGTTAAATAACCGCGTCGGAGCATATATTATAAAACCTGTTGTAATAAAAGCATGTTTTTGGTATAATATATAGACGATGAGGCAGAAAGAGGAACGATATGTTAGCGTTAAATGATTTTAAAAATAAAAATATTCATTTTATTGCGATCGGCGGACATAGCATGTGCGGCCTTGCGGAAATTTTGCATAATTGGGGCTTTCGGCATATCAGCGGTTCGGACAGGGCTGACAGTGAAGCGGTAAGAAGACTTGCCGATATGGGAATCAAAATTTCTATCGGCCATAGCGTGGAAAATGTAAAAAATGCGGATTTGGTTGTGTTTTCGGCAGCTATCCCGCCCGAAAATTGCGAACGGGCATATGCGGAGAAAAACGGAATTCCCTGCATAGACCGCGCGGCTATGCTGGGGTATATTTCGAAAGAGTGCGAAAAGTGCATTGCGATTGCCGGTACGCACGGAAAAACGACTACCACCGCGATGATTTCACAGATTTATTACAGCGCGGGAGTTGAACCTACCATTCATATCGGAGGTGTGCTGCCAACCATTCACAGCAATGTGTATACCGGGAAAAATGAGTTTTTTATTACCGAAGCTTGTGAATATGTGGATTCATTTCTTACCTTGCATCCATACATAGCGGTGGTTTTGAATATTGATTCGGATCATTTGGATTATTTTAAAACGGTGGAAAATATCTATCAATCCTTTTTAAAATATTGCCGTCTTGTACCGGAGAATGGCTTTGTAGTAGGATGCTATGATGATGAACGCACCCGAAGAATGATGGACGAGTGCGGCAGAAAAACGATTTGTTACGGCTTGGATCCCCGCGCGGACTATCATGCGGAAAATATCCGATTCCGCTCTGACGGCTGCGCGGAATATGATTTGTTTAAAGGCAATCACTTGCATTGCCAAATTAAACTTTCGGTTATCGGTATGGTAAACGTTTTAAATTCCATGGCGGCTGTGATCACCGCGGAATTAGGCGGTATTCCGTTGCCGCAGATTTTAAAAGGAATACGGGAATTTACCGGGGCGGGCAGACGCTTTGAATACCGCGGAACCTATAACGGCGCAAAAATTTATAATGATTACGGACATCATCCCGAAGAGGTTGCCGCTACGATTCGCGCGACCGAACCGATTGAAAAAAATCGGCTTTGGCTGATCTATCAACCGGCGTTGTTTTCCCGTACCAAAGCGCAGTTTGACCGGCTTGTGGATTGCTTTTGCGGCGCAGATAAAACGGTAATTATCGATGTGTACGGCGATCGGGAGCCTTTTGATCCTACAATCAATTCTAAAATGATTGTTGATAAAATTAAGGAAAAATACGGAAGTGACTGCCTGTATATTCCCGGCATGGAAGAATGCGGCGCGTATTTAAAAGAACAGCTGCAGCCGGGAGATTTGGTATTGATTATGGGCAGCGGAACAGTGGATATTTTGGATCGTTTTATATTGAATTAACGGAGGTTTTTATGAATATATGTGTTTACGGCGCGGCAAGTGATACGATTGCTGACATTTATATAAAAGCCGGTGAGGCTCTTGGCTTGGAGATGGCAAAAAGGGGCCATCGTTTAGTGTACGGCGGGGGTGCCACAGGAATGATGGGCGCGGTTGCTCGCGGTATGGCGGAGGGAAAAGGTTATGTTACCGGTGTTGTTCCTGAATTTTTTACCGATGAAGAAATTCTGAATACAAAGTGCGATCAATTTATACGAACACGTACCATGCGTGAGCGTAAACAAATTATGGAGTTTAATTCCGAAGGTTTTATTGTTACTCCCGGCGGAATCGGCACGTATGAGGAGTTCTTTGAAATTCTGACACTCAAACAGCTGGCGCGGCATAACAAACCGATTGCGGTGCTGAATATCAACGGCTTTTATGATGAAATGATGCGGATGCTGGAACATGCCATTAAGGAAAATTTTCTGAAAGCGGAATGCAGAGAAATGTATCCGTTTTTTACTACGGCAGAGGAAATTTTGAATTATATTGAGAATTATGAAAAAATGGATTTAAAGCATATGAAAGTATAATATGTTACCGCAAAAACATCTTGAGCCGTAAGGTTAAAGATGTTTTTTGCGAGTATAGGGGATACATAAAAAATTTTTATTAAATGAAATAATAAGCAAACTTTGTGAAAAAAGCGAATGTGGTACCGTAAAAAGCAAAGTTTTTTGTTTATGATATAATCAATTGTAAGAATAAAGGAAATAAAATGATATTAATTATTGCGGAAAAGCCAAGCCTGGCGCGTAATATCGCGGCGGGAATCGGAAAACTAACACGCCGTGACGGTTACATGGAAGGCTGCGGATATATTGTCACATGGGCCTTCGGTCATCTTTTTTCCCTTTGCGATGTGGAGGAGTATACGCCGTCGCCTACGGGAAAATGGACGATTGAAAATCTTCCGTGCTTTCCGGAGACGTTTAAATTTCAGCTTAGAAAAAATTCGGAAAAACATATCGATGCCGGAGTAAAAAAACAGTTTGAAACTATTGCCTCGCTGTGTGCCAGGGAAGATGTTGAGAAAATTGTAAATGCCGGGGATGCCGATCGGGAGGGAGAAATCATTATACGGCTTTGCATAGAAAATGCTAAGGTACAAAAGGAAACTCTGCGGCTTTGGCTGCCGGATCAAACCGAGCAGACCGTCGCAAAAGCCCTGACGGAAATGAAAAAAGAAGCTGAATATGATCATCTGGCAAACGAGGGGTTTGCCAGAATGTATATTGACTGGCTTTACGGCGTGAATCTTACACGGTACGCTACGTTGAAAACAGGTGTTCTTTTACGTGTGGGGCGGGTGATTATTCCTATTGTCAAGGCAATCTATGACCGGGATATGGCCATAAAAAATTTTGTTCCGGATATTTATTATACAATTAAAAGCGCGAGCGCGACGATGGAGCATACGATTGAGCTCATCAGTAAAGCGCGTTTTACAAAAAATGAAAAAAATAAGGCGGAAGCGCTGTGTCAGCAATATAACGCCTGCAAAGCTTTGGTTGAAGAGATAAAGTCAAAAAGGGAGACGATAAAACCGGGTAAACTGTATTCTCTTTCAAAATTGCAGAATTTTTTGGGTAAAAAATATAAAATGCCTATGGAAAAAAGCCTGCAGATTGTGCAAAAGCTTTATGAAAATGGATATCTTACCTATCCGCGTACTAATTCGGAATATCTTGCCACCGCCGAAAAAGATAAAATACGGCAAATTGTTTCGGTTGTTGCAAAACTGGGGTATGCGGTCGCGTTTAAAGAGAATAAAATGATTTTTGATGATGCAAAAATCGAATCGCATTCTGCCATCACACCCACGTATAAAATTCCTAAAAAAGAAAATCTTTCGGAGGAAGAGTATAAAGTATATTCGGCGGTAATGAGGCGTTTTGCGGCGGTATTCTGTGCAGAAGAATGCATTGCCCAAAAAACAGAAATTACAATAAATGTAGGGAATTTAGAAAAGTTTACGCTCAAAGGAACGGTGATTCTGCAGCCGGGCTGGACAAAATATGATGATTCCGCACAAAAAGATAAATTACTGCCGCAGCTGAAGAAAGGGGATGAGGTCAATATTCATTTTATGCCTTATGAAAGAGAAACCAGTCCCCCGAAACATTATACGATAGAAACACTGAATAATTATTTAAAAAATCCATTCAGGGAAGAAAAGAGCAATATGGAGGAAAATGATGAGGAAGAATACAAAGCAATATTTGAAGGTCTTGAGCTGGGAACAGAGGCAACCAGAACGGGGATTATCGATAATGCGATGAAAAGCCAATATATCCAGCTGAAAAAAGATGTGTATTCTATTCTGCCGCTGGGAGAATATTTGATAGAATCTTTAACTTCTATGGGAATTTCTATGGATAAATATAAAACGTCGCAAATGGGACGGATTTTAAAACAAATTTATAAAGGGCAGGCAACGGTGGCTTATGGCGTGGAACAGGCACAAAAAGAGATCAAGCAGATCTTTCAAAAGCCGGAACTGCCGATTGAGCAGGATACTTTTAATGGCTTTTATATGGATGTTGTGGGGAAATGTCCTTTGTGCGGACAGCCTGTGATAAAGAGCCGTTACGGATATTCCTGCAGCGGATATCGGCAGGGATGCCGCTTCAGCATTCACGGAACTATTTGCAAACGAGTTATTTCTTTGAGCAATGCCAAATTATTGTTGGAAACCGGAAAGACGTCCAAAATACAGGGCTTTGTTTCCAAAAGCGGTAAAAGCTTTGACGCGGTGCTGAAGCTGGAGAATGGCAAAGTAAGTTTTGATTTTTAATTTTATAAAAATTATTCGGAAAGTTCATACTCATAAAAATTTAAATAATTAGTCAAAAAACAGGAAGCTTCGACATATATTTTAAGGAATTTAAACGGAGGGTAAAATATATGATGTGGCTTCTTGCTTTTTTATCAAAATTTCCTTTTTTAATCGGACACATAAGCAACAAAAATTCGTTTCCCAAACCACTGTCTAAAGCGGACGAAAAGCTCTATATTCAGAGATGCGTGCAGGGAGATATTGCGGCCAGAGATAAACTGATTGAGCATAATATGCGGCTTGTCGCCCATATTGCTAAAAAATACGCTTCCAGCGGACGTGACAGTGATGACTTGATTTCCATCGGCTCCATCGGTTTAATCAAGGCAATTGCCTCTTACAGCCCGGAAAAAAGCACACATTTGGCTACCTATGCGTCCCGGTGCATTGAAAACGAAATTCTGATGCATTTACGCGCAACCAAACGTCAACGCGGGGAAATTTCTCTTCAGGAGCCTATCGGTACCGACAAAGAGGGAAATGAGGTATCTTTAATTGATATTTTGCGCAGCGGTGAATTGGAAATTTGTGATAATGTGGAAACCCGAATGCAGATCAGAGAATTGATGGCAAAAATGGCAACGGTTTTGGGTCAGCGGGAACAAAAGGTTCTGATTCTTCGGTTCGGATTAGGCGGGAAGGAGCCGCTTACCCAACGGGAAGTGGCAAAACGGTTAAATATCTCACGTTCTTATGTCAGCCGAATCGAAAAATCAGCAATAGAAAAATTAAAATAATGATATGTTTGTGTTATTTCTTTCATTTCCGATACGTAATCTTATCAAAAAAATGCGGTAAAATGATAAAAGAAATCTTGATTGACAAAGCGTTATACATTCCGTATACTTAAAAAGGGGAATTCATATGCGAGATAAATTTTTAAAATTCATGTACGGCCGTTACGGTGTGGATCATTTGGGAAAGGATACGCTGATCCTTGCCCTGATTGTTTCTTTTATCGGGGTATTGCTGAATCTTTTTCGCGCGGGGTGGTATGCTCTTCCGTTTTCTTTGGCGGGGCTGTTGCTGATGTGTTTGACGATATTCCGTACCCTTTCGCGGAATATCAATAAAAGGGTACTTGAAAATCATCGGTATTTGAATAAAACGGCAAAGCTGAGAAGTTGGTTTCAATTCAATAAAACCCGTTTTAAAGACAGAAAGCATTACTGTTATGTAAAATGTCCCAAGTGTAAAAATTATTCCCGCGTTCCCAAGGGAAAGGGAAGAATAAAAATAACTTGCCGCAGCTGCAAGGAGCAATTTGAAAGGAATGTATGATGTTTTTACAAAAGCTGGATTTTAATAATCAGGATACCCGCGTAAAAAAGTATGTTATGCCAAAAAAAATTATGAAAACAACAGGGCGGATCATAAACGCGAGAAAGCTGCTGACTTCTATGGAACGTCAAATTTTTCTTCAGGAAAAGACGCTTACCGTATTAACAACAACGCCTGAAAGCAAAGCCGGAATTTTGTTGGATTTCGGTTTTGAATTCAGCGGGGGCGCAATTTTGGGCATACATACCGTATCCGGCGGTAAAGAGGCAAAAATCAGGCTTTCTTTTGGTGAATCTGCCAATGAGGCACTTGCGGATTTAGGATATAAAGGCGCCTGTAACGATCATAGTCCACGGGATTTCGTCTTTTCTGCGCAGAATTTTTCCGTTAATGAGCTGGGAAATACGGGATATCGCTTTTTGTATATCGAGCTGTTGACGGAGTGTACGGTTTCAATAAAGTCCGTACAAGGCGTTTTTTACTACCAGCCGTTAGAATATTGCGGCAGCTTCGAATGCAGCGATCCGTTATTGAATAGAATTTATGATACAGCGGCTTATACCTGTCATTTGTGTATTCAAAATGAGATATGGGACGGTATTAAGCGCGACCGCTTAGTATGGGTGGGAGATATGTCTCCGGAAATGAAGACGATTAAATATGTCTTTGGTGAAATTCCGCAGATGACCGGCGGTTTAGAAGTTTCCGCACAGCACGCGCCCTTGCCGCAATGGATGAATACGATGCCTACGTATTCTCTTTGGTGGTTAATTATTTTGGAGGAATGGTGCTTTTATACCGGAAATTATGCATTGGCTCAAAGACAGCGGCAATATATTTTGGGGCTTATTCAGCAGATTTTAGCCAATATTGACTCAAACGGCGTATTTACTGCCGGGAGTTTTATTGATTGGCCTTCGAATGATACATCTGCGGCTGTTGCCGGTACAAAGGGACTTACCGCACTATGTTTGCAGGCGTGTGTTAAACTTTGCGGATATTTCGGAGAAAAACAGTTGGAACAGCAATGCGGGCTTATTTTAAGCAAAATGAGCGCGTGCAGAGAAAACTGCGGCGGCATGAAGCAAATCGCCGCGCTTTTGACGCTTGCCGGTATGGCGGATACGGACTGTGTTCGGGTTTTAAAACAGGGAGGGCCTAAAGGGTTTTCGACTTTTATGAGTTATTATATTCTTACGGCCATGGCTCGATTCTGTAATGAAAAGCAAGTGCTTGGTGCCTTAAAAAAATATTACGGCGCGATGTTAAAGCTGGGGGCTACTACTTTTTGGGAGGATTTTGATATTTCTTGGACTGAAAATGCCTGCCGAATTGATGAAATCTGCGACGGATCTAAAACGGATGTTCACGGCGATAACGGTAAATATTGTTATCAGGGCTTTCGTCACAGTTTGTGTCATGGATGGTCTTCCGGCCCGGTGCCTTTTTTAACGGAGTATGTTTTAGGTGTCCATATTTTAGAAAGCGGATGTAAAACAGTGGAATTAAAACCTCATTTAGGAGATTTGTGTTATGCACGGGGAAGCATTGCCACACCCAAAGGAAAGCTGGAAGTTGAGCATATCAGAACAGAAGACGGAAAGATTAAAACGCGTGCTGTTGCTCCGAAAGGCATTCGTATTCTTTATTGAAAAAAGGAAGCAGGAAGATTTTTTGTGAAGCTGTAAAGCTAAAACAGCATCAAAAACGATGGCTTCAGCATAAAAATATATTTCCCTTGTTTAATGGAAAATTAAACAGGGGTTTTTTTATATTTTCCGTGATTTTCTGTAAAGTCTTTCGATTGTTGTTTACGGAAAGACCTAAAACCTAATTTACATATTTGTATATAAAAAGTGCTTTTTTATTTATGCGGAACAACATTATTTTTAAGATAATAACGATAGAATGTATTCGGGATGTGAGAGTAATGACTGTTTATGTGGAACTTGTGCTGATTGAAAATTTTATCGTTGATTATTTTATTTTGTTGATGTGCTCGAAATTGACGCTTATAAAAGCTAAACATCCTTTTCTCGCGTCGGGATTCGGAGGTGTCTATGCCTGCGTGATGCCGCTGTGGCAGCCGTTTCAAAATCCGGTGTTGAAAATTGCGGTATTACTGGCTATGCTGGGTATTTGCTTTCAGCAGAAAAGGCTGAAACAGGTACTGCCATTGAGTTTTGCAGCCTTTGTGATAACCTGCGCATTGTACGGTACGGTTAAAAGCGTCATTGCTTTTAAACAAGATTTGTTTATGGATACCGGGATGATGTTCTACAGTGATAATATTATTTTTTATCTTGTTTTATGCTCGGTATTTTGCGCGTTTCTTTTATATAAAAGCGTAAACTGTTTTTTTACCAGACGCAGACTGAAAGAAAATACCGCACGGCTGATTTTAGGTGATAGGGACGCAATGGCGGAAATTAAGGCTTTTGTTGACAGTGGAAATTCTCTGTATTATAAGGATACGCCTGTGGTGTTGGTAGAGCGAAAAGCTCTTGGGAGTTTGGAAAGTTTACAAGTAAAACCACTGGTGATTCCGTTTCACTCTGTGGAAAATGAAGGCGCGTTGTTGGGCTTCTTTCCCAAAAAGGCAGTTGTGGTTTATGAAGAGAAAACGGTGGAACTAAAGTGTGTAATAGCGATTTGTGACCATGGATTTCAAAACGGTTTTGGGGCGCTTTTGCACCCGGATCTTATCAGGGAGTGTGTATCATGTTAAAAAAACTGATTGATCAAATTAAGAAACTTTTCGGCAAACAAGGCATATATTATGTAGGAGGAAGCCAAACGTTACCGCCGCCCTTGGAAGGGGAGGAAGAAGCACAGGCTCTGGAGGGCTTAAAAAACGGCGATAATGACGCGCGCTCTAAGCTGATAGAACATAACCTGCGCTTGGTGGTTTATATCGCGAAAAAATTTGAAAATACCGGCGTTTCGGTAGAGGATCTTACCAGTATCGGCGCGATCGGTTTAATTAAAGCCGTGAATACGTACGATTCGGAAAAACAGATTCGGCTGGCTACCTATGCTTCCCGCTGTATTGAAAATGAGATTTTAATGTTTTTGCGGCGCACATCAAAAATCAAAGGCGAGGTGTCCTTTGATGAGCCACTGAAGGTGGATTGGGATGGAAACGCCTTATTGCTTTCGGACATTTTGGGAACGGAACCGGATATCGTTTATCGGGATATGGATGAGCGTGATGATATCAAAGCGCTGCGCAGAGTTTTGGAAAAACTGAATCAGCGAGAACAGGAAATTATCAAATTGCGTTACGGTATTGACTGTCCGTGTGAGTTGACACAAAAGGAAGTGGCCGATAAGTTGGGAATCTCACAATCCTACATATCACGCTTGGAAAAGCGCATTATTAAAAAATTAAAAAAAGATATGGTAAAACTGTCGTAAAAAACAGTTGACAAATGATTTTGCCATATAGTATAATAACCACGCTTTGAAAAAAGCGTTCGGGAGTATAGCTCAGCTGGGAGAGCATCTGCCTTACAAGCAGAGGGT
>ULSF01070801.1_pt1 | contig 10326 bp, 8 predicted proteins | sample 1956121 | NCBI WGS metagenome assembly ULSF01 (sample SAMEA4835701, study PRJEB28245) | human gut metagenome | biome: gut microbiome; material: fecal sample | place: Denmark | collected 2008
AAGGTGGACGAAAACTTTATTGTGTGGATTTTAAAGTTTGCCCCCTCTTTGGCGAGTAAGCCGGGTTTTTGTGCTTCACCGGCTTTTGTAAAAGGCGGGCGAAACCTTTACTGTTTTGATATTGTGTTAAGCACGGCGTCAAAATTTAAAAAAAACACTTGTATCTTGTCGATTTATTCGATATACTGTTTATACATGAACGGCTATCGGCTCGTTGCCGCGCCGGATACCGTTCATAAGAGAAGAAACGGAGTTATGGTATGAAAAAGTTTTTTAAAGAATTCAGGCAATTTGCCCACCGCGGCAATGTGCTGGATCTTGCTGTAGGCGTGATGATCGGCGGCGCGTTTCAGAATGTAGTAAAATCATTGATCGATAATATTATATCGCCTATTATCGGCTTGATACAGGGAAAAGATTTATCCGATATGGCGTTAACGGTGTTTGATGTGCAGATTAAATACGGCGCGTTTATTACGGGCGTTATGAATTTTTTGATTATGGCGTTCCTTATTTTCTTAATTGTTAAGGGAGTAAACGCTTTAGCGTCCATAGGAAAAAAGAAAGAAGAGCCCAAAAAGATTACCACTAAGAAGTGTCCGTTTTGCTGCAGTGAAATCGCGATTGAGGCGCGGCGGTGTCCACATTGTACTTCGTTGTTAGAGGAAACGCTTCAGGAAATACCGGCGGAATCATGAAAAATTTAAGTTTGTATTATCTGCCGCGATGAACGGGCGGCCGTTTATTCTTTCAACAAGCGCATTTGGCTAAAGCGGAAAAGGGGGAATTTTTATGAATTCTATAAAGCACAATTTTATTCCTATTCTGACGAGTATAGGACTATTGTTTACCGCGATATTTGCCGCTTATGGCATTTGCGCAACAGGCGGGGGAATTCAGGATGTTTTGCCGCCGAGCTGGCTGCTGTGGCTTTTTATTTTGATGGTTTTTCTTGCCTGCGCGGCAATATTGAAAAGAGTAATTCAGGAAGGAAAAGTATGCCGCGTTATTGTTACTACGGTACTTATGTGTGTTTTCTTGCGAATTTTACTTTTCGGCGGCGTTGTTTATACGTTTTGGATGAAATACGGGGATCTGATTTTTTATCACTATTTTTTATAAAAGAAAGGGTTAATTACTTTACTTTTTACTGAAAACCCATTATAATACCATCATAAAAGCCGCTTTGTACTGAAAAGTACGGAATCGGCTTTCTGATTTTATCGCGTAAAGGTGACCCTATGAAAAGAAAATCCCTGTTTAAACGATTCCTTCCTTATTACAGGCCATATATCGGAATTCTTATTTTTGATCTGTTGTGCGCTTGCGCTACCACAATATGCGAACTGGTGTTTCCCTTGATTGTGAAGGAGATTACAGGACGTGCCACGGATACTCCTGAGCTGCTGACCGTAGCCTTCGTTTTGCGGGCAGGCGCGTTCTATCTGCTGCTGAGGCTGATCGATACCCTTGCCAACTATTATATGGCGTCAGTGGGGCATATCATGGGCGCCCGGCTGGAAGCTGATATGCGCTCGGACTTTTTTTCTCACCTGGAGAAGCTCTCCTTTAATTTTTATGATAACACCAAGGTAGGACAGTTAATGTCGCGTATTACCAGCGATATGTTCGATATTACCGAATTTGCGCATCACTGCCCGGAAGAATTCTTTATCGCGGGTATTAAAATCGCGGCATCCTTTATTATTCTCTGCACCTTCAGCATTCCTCTTACCTTAATTCTGTTCGCGGTTCTTCCCATTATGCTTGCTGTGCTGCTGTTTTTTAATAAGCGCATGAAGCAAGGCTTTCGGGAATCCAGAAAGACGGTGGGAGAACTGAATTCACAAGTGGAGGACAGTCTTTTAGGCATGCGGGTTGTGAAATCCTTTGCCAATGAAGAAAAGGAAATTGAAAAGTTTGAGCACGGGAATAAAACTTTTTTAAAGGTAAAAACAAAGGTGTATCATTATATGGCCGGATTTCAATCTTCTACAAGATTCTTTGAAGGCTTTATGTATATCGTCATTATTGTTGCCGGAGCGCTTTTTTTGATTAACGGACAAATCGACGTATCGGTATTGGTAGCGTATCTTTTGTACGTTTCCACGCTTTTGGCTTCTATCCGTAAAATTGTAGAATTCGCGGAACAGTTTCAGCGCGGAATGACGGGCATTGAGCGTTTTGCCGAGATTATGGATACTCAACCGGATATTGAAGATAAACCGCATGCTCAAAAACTGGAGAGGGTAAAGGGCGATATTTGTTTTGAAAATGTTTCGTTTTCCTATGGAAAACATTTGGAAAATATTTTGACGGATATTAATCTTACCATTAAAAGCGGAGAAAATATTGCGATTGTAGGTCCATCGGGTTCCGGAAAGACAACGATTTGTAATTTGATTCCCCGGTTTTATGAGCTGACGGCTGGCAGGATTACTATTGACGGAAAAAGCATCGCGGATGTTACGATGCGTTCGCTTCGCCGTAATATCGGTATGGTACAGCAGGATGTTTATCTGTTTTCAGGCTCGGTAAGGGAAAATATTGAATACGGGTTACCCGGAGCCGATTTGCAGGAAGTGATTCAGGCCGCTAAATTAGCCGGCGCGCATGATTTTATTATGAATTTGCCCGACGGATACGATACCTATGTGGGCGAGCGTGGGGTGAAGCTTTCGGGCGGACAAAAACAGCGGATTTCCATTGCCCGGGTTTTTTTGAAAAATCCGCCCATTTTAATCTTGGATGAAGCTACCAGCGCGTTGGATAATGAAAGCGAACAGCTGGTGCAGCAATCGCTGGAGGCGCTTTCCAAAGGAAGAACTACGCTTACTATCGCGCATCGTCTGACGACTGTACGCAATGCGGACCGCATCTTAGTGCTTACGGATGAAGGCATTGCCGAAGAGGGAACGCATGAGCAACTGCTGCAAAAAGGCGGTATTTACGCATCACTTTACAGAAATTAGCCAAACATACGGCCTGTGCAAATACAGATAGGCGTTTGTATAAAAAAAGAGGGTATCCTAAAAGTCAAAAAAATGACGGTTAAAGGATACCCTTTGATGTTTTTTTAGATTCAGCTGCGAAGCACGGCACCGAAACGATATTCCAAGGCGCGCACGATTTTATCAAAAGCTTTCTGTGCTTCCTCATACTTGAGTGTGCGCTCAGGATTAAGCATGGTAATGGAGAAGGCAACACTCATTTTTCCCGCGCCCAGAGAATCGCTTTTGTAGATGTCAAACAGTTCTACGTTGGTAATCAGACTGCCTCCGGCAGAAGCAATGGCTTCCAACATCGGTCCGATTTCCTGCGAAGCGTCTACCAGCACCGCAAGATCCCGCATCATAGCCGGATATTTGGGAAGCGGCTTGTAAAGCACTTTTAAGTTGGCAAGAGCGAACAGCTGCGCCAGATCAATTTGCGCCAGCAGCGGCCGGCCTTCTATTTCAAAGATTTCAGCGGTATCGGGATGAAGCTCGCCGAGGGTGGCAATATATTTTCCGCCGGCAGTTACCTGTGCTTGCCTTCCGGGATGCAAAAACGGCTCTTCGCTTCTTGTATAAACACCCTTTACACCGAAGCGGTTCAGCAGCGTTTCTACGATGGCTTTTAAGGTAAAGAAATCCTCATTTTCGCCCATCAGACCGATTATCATTGCGCTGCGTTCCTCAGGCTGCTGAGAAAGAGGCTGCTCTTTGGCCAGAAACAGCTTGCTGATTTCGAACAAACGCATTTCTGTTGTTCCCCGGCTGGCATTCAGCGCCATAACCGAAAGCATGCTGGAATAAAGCTGCGTGCGCATCAGACTGTAATCTTCCCCTAAGGGATTCAGAATTTTGATAGCATTTTCCGATGAAAGCCCAAGAGAGTCATAGGCCTTTTGAGAAATAAACGAATAGGTAACCGTTTCATTCGCGGCACAAGAGAGCAGAACTTCTTTTGCAAGATCACAAAACTGTTGCTGCTTGGTTTTGGTTCCGCGGGTAAGTACCCCGCAAAGCGGCTGTGATTCAATGTGGTCATAGCCGTATACGCGGATGATTTCTTCCGCAAGATCAGCACCGCCTTCGATATCGTCACGTCGGGAAGGAATCAGGCAGCGGAGAACTCCGTTTTCCTCTTGGGTATCGATCCCCAGCCGATTAAGAATATCCAACATGGTTTGAACCGGAATTTCAATGCCCAACAAAGCCTGAATCTGCGTAACCGGTACTTCTAAAACAGTATCTTTAGGCGGCTCTTTGCAGATATCCGGCGCCCAGGCGGTAATATCCCCTGCGTTCAAGGCATCAATCAGATGAAGGGCGCGATCCATCGCAAACCGGCAGCCGGCAGCGTCAATTCCTTTCTCATACCGCGCGCTTGCCTCCGTGCGGATGCCTAAAGCCTTGGCCGTTTTACGGACACTGTCCCGCCGGAATTTTGCGGATTCAAAAAAAATGTTTTTGGTTGTGTCTTTTATTTCGCTGTTCAGTCCGCCCATAACACCGGCAATGCCTACAGCACGCTCACCGTCGGCGATTACAAGCATCTCATCGGTAAGGGTGTGCTTTTTGCCGTCAAGGGTGGTAAGTTCTTCATTCTCTTTGGCCCGGCGCACGATAATGTGACGATCGGCAATATCGTGAATATCAAAGGCGTGCATTGGCTGGCCGGTTTCCAGCATTACAAAGTTGGTAATATCTACGATGTTGTTAATCGGCCGCATACCCGCGGCATTTAAACAATCGCACATCCACTGGGGAGAAGGCGCAAGGCGGATATTTTCTACCGCGGTGCCTATGTACCGGGGGCAGAGCGCATCATCTTCCACCGTAACCTGTACCGGCAGAGAGGCTTCCTTTTTTACCGTGTACTTTGTTTCCGGCAGGCGGAAATCCTTTTTAAGACAAACGGCTACCTCACGGGCGATACCCAGCACACAGTTACAGTCCGGACGGTTGGGTGTAACGGAGAAATCGATCACACAATCATCGGTTCCAAGTACGGTATTCATATCGGTTCCCGGTGCCCAGCGATCTTCAAGAATTAAGATGCCGTATACATCGGCTCCGGGATACCCCGTACCGTTTAAGCATAATTCTTCGCCGGAGCACATCATGCCGTTGCTGACAATGCCGCGCAGTTTTCCCTTTTTGATGTGCATGCCGTTGGGCAGGTGGGAATCGTGCAGCGCCGCGGGGACCAGGGCTCCTTCAAAGATATTATCGGCGCCGGTAACGATCTGTACCTCTTCGCCTATGCCGCAGTCCAACTGGCAGATCTGCAGATGATCGGAATCCGGATGCTTTTGGATTTGTTTGATTTTTGCGGTTACTACGTTGCTCATCACCGAGCTTTTTTCCATGCTTTCCACTTCAAAACCCTGAGCGGTCATTTTTTCGCAAAGAACCTCGGGGGCAACATCGATATCCACATATTTTTTGAGCCAATTCAGTGAAACCTTCATTTTATTTTCCCTCCCTTACTTAAACTGCTTTAAAAAGCGTACGTCATTTTCAAATACCAGGCGTAAATCGGGAATTTTATAACTGGTAATCGCAATGCGGTCTATGCCGATACCAAAAGCAAAGCCACTGTAAACCTCAGGGTCGATACCGCATTCCCTTAAAACGTTGGGATGAACCATACCCGCGCCGAGAATTTCGATCCAGCCGATGCCCTTGCAGATGCGGCAGCCTTTGCCGCCGCATTCGGTACAGGATATATCTACCTCCACACTGGGTTCGGTAAAGGGGAAATAGGAGGGACGGAATTTGATTTTTGTATCATTTCCGTACATTTCACGGGCAAATTCTTCAAGTACATATTTTAAATGGCACAGGTTGATGCCTTTGTCTACTACAAGTCCTTCCAACTGATGGAACACGGGGGAATGGGTAGCGTCTACCTCGTCAGCACGGTATACGCGGCCGGGGCAGACTACCCGGATGGGCACATTGCGGGATTTCATCGTGCGGATCTGTGCGGCGGAAGTCTGGGTGCGCAGCAGCAGATTTTTGGTTAAGTAGAAAGTATCCTGCATATCGCGTGCGGGGTGATCCTCCGGCAGGTTCAGTGCTTTAAAATTATAATAGTCGGTTTCTATTTCCGGTCCGTCCACCACGTCAAACCCCATACTGCGGAAAATTTCGCACATGCGCTCCTGGGTGAGAGAAAGGGGATGCAGAGTGCCTTGTTTCAAAGGCTTAGCCGGAATGGTAACGTCGACACTCTCGTTTTGCAGCTGGGCCGAGCGCAGAGAGGCAGTTAATTCCGCACGTTTGTGTGTCAGTGCATCTTCGATCAAATTCCGCAGTTCGTTTACTTTTTGCCCCATTTTCGGTCTTTCTTCAGCGGGAATTGTTCCCATAGAACGCAGTAATTGGGTGAGCTCGCCTTTTTTTCCCGTAAAGGCTACACGCAGTTCTTCCAGATCATTGATGTCTTTTAGTTTTTGCAGGCGCTCCTCAAAGCGCTGCTTTATGCTGTTCAGTGTATCAAGCATCACAAAAATCCTCCTGAAAATAAAATAAAGGTCTTCGCCGCAAGGGACGAAGACCGTGGTACCACCCTAATTTACACTCAAACAAGTGCCTCAACAACATAACGGTGTTTTGCCGTCCGGGCCTACTGATCTTTCAGCCGGAAGCTCAAAAGGGAACTTCATTGCCGGTATAAAAAGACGCTTGCACCTATTGTACGTCTCTCTCTGTGTAAATACCCCTACAACTACTTTGCTTTTTCATCGCTTTTATCATTTTTAACAAAAAACATTGTAGCACAGGGGAAAAAAATTGGCAACTGTTTTTTTATTTCGGTTTGTAGGTGTTGCAGGAGCATTGATTATGGCTGCAGTCACAGGGAGAAAGTACGTGGATGCTTCCTGCGGTACAGGCGCAATCCTCGTTGTGGCGGCAATCGAATTTTCCGCAGGCAATCGGAATATCCTCGTCCTTATCATGCCTGTCAAGAGACATATCCTCGCCCATTTCCATCAAGAGACGGCTGCCGCTGTTGGAAATGCGGTAAGCGTAGGTCGTGCAGCGGGCACTTTGAGAATTGCCCTTTCCGTCACGTACATGCACCACTGCCGCGTCGCAAAGTCCATCACAGTTATGCATACATTTTTCGGCGTCACATTTTATATTGCTTCTCATAAATCGATAACCCTCTTTCTATAGTCTTTCAGTTTTAGGATATACAAAAACGCCGAAAATATACATAAAAGGGTTTGTCAGGGGCTTTTTTTTGTGCTACACTAAATAAAAATTTTTTTACTGTTTTTAAGGAGAGAATTTTATGATTTTAAATGCGGAAGAGATCAAAAAAATTACCTTTGGCGCTCTTAGAATTGAGGAGAGAGAAGGATATTTACATTTTTTTCGCTTTACGCCTGGACAAGAAAAGATCTTGCGGCAGAGGGGATTCGCTCCGCGCATGTACGCTACCGCCGGGATGCGACTGGATTTTTACTGCTATGGCGGAAGCGTTTCTTTTGATTTTAAGATATTTCCCGGTTCCGGGCGTGAATATTACGCCATTGACGGACTTATAAACGGCGTAAATACGGTACATTATTATAAAGAAAATCATTCGGATCAGGGAACGTTTGTTCTTTCCGTTCCCGAAAGAGAGCAGCCGTCACATGTTACCGTTTATTTTCCCAATGTTTCGGGAATCGCCTTAAAGCATATGAGCGTACCTGATGGCGGTATCCGACCGGCGGAAAAAAGAAGAAAGCTGCTGGCTTTGGGGGATTCCATAACTCAAGGGTATGATGCGTATCATCCGCAGCTTTCCTATGTAAATCTTTTGGCCGATGCCATGCAGGCCGAAGTGGTAAACCAAGGAATAGGCGGTGATATCTTCTGTGAGGAAAATATAGAGTTGCTGCCGGAATTTTTGCCGGAAATAATTCTTGTTGCTTATGGAACAAATGATTGGGCAACAGATAAAAAAGATATTTTTGATCAGGCAAGCGGCTATTTTAAAAAGATAAAAAAGTTATACCCATTAGTACCTGTCTTTGCGGTGCTGCCGATTTGGCGCATCGGACAAGAAGAAAAAAAGGCGGCAGGGACTCTGGAAGAGGTAAGGGAATTCATTCGCGTCGCGGCAGCGGAAAACGGAGTAAAGGTAATAGAAACCGCGTCTTTTATGCCTCAGACACCTGAGTATTATTATGACGGAGGACTGCATCCGAATGATTTGGGATTTTTGTTTTACGGCAGAGCATTGGAGAAAGAATTGAAAAAACGGCACCCCGATTTGTTTGACATAATGGACGAGACGTAATATAATATATTGTATTTAGCGGTTAAGGAGTTTTTTTATGAGTGAAAATAAAAATATGATGACTGCCGAAGGAAAGGCAAAGCTTCAGGAAAAATTAGATTATTATTTGCAGGTAAGAAGACCGGAAATTTCCCGGCGCATTTCTGCCGCTCGTGAACTGGGAGACCTTTCGGAAAACAGCGAGTATGACGAGGCCAAACGGGAACAGGCGGAAATGGAAGCGGAAATCGCCGCGATGCAGCAGCAGTTGAATAACGCTGTGGTTATCGATGATTCCATGCTGCCCAATGACGAGGTACGTGTGGGCTCTAAAGTAAAAATTAAAGATATGCAAACCAAGGAAGAATTAATATATGATATTATCGGTTCCAGCGAAGCGGACCCTTTTCATGGGAAAATTTCCAATTTAAGTCCTATCGGAAGCGCTCTTCTGCGCAAGAAAAAAGGTGCTACCATTAAGGTGAACACAGCTTCAGGCGTGCTCACATATAAGTTGTTGGAAATTTTACCTAAGGATTAAAGGAAAGGATAAAACGGAATGACGGAAAATAACGCTTCGCAGGAAAAAGATTTAAATGAGGTTCTTAAAGTTCGCCGCGAAAAGTTGGAGATGCTGAATCAGAACGGAAAAAATCCTTTTGTGATTACCAAGTATGATTGCAGGGATTATTCTCAGGATATTATCGATCATTATGAAGACGGAAAAGAAATGCAGGTTTCTGTTGCCGGACGGCTGATGTCCAAGCGGGTGATGGGGAAGGCCAGTTTTGCCCATTTACGCGACAACAAAGGGCTTATTCAGTTATATGTGCGCCGTGATGATATCGGTACAGAAGAATACGCGGAATTTAAGCAGATGGATATCGGCGATATTATAGGGATAAAAGGGTATGTGTTTCGGACGCAGACCGGCGAAGTATCGATTCATGTGCAGAGTATTCAGCTGCTTTCCAAATCTCTTCAGGTGCTGCCGGAAAAATATCATGGGCTGAAAGATATCGATGCCAGATACCGTCAGCGATATGTGGATCTGATTATTCATCCTGAAGTAAAAGAAGCTTTTCGGAAGCGTTCTTTAATTATCCGCGAAATACGTAATTATTTGGATATGCGCGGCTTCTTAGAAGTAGAAACGCCGGTATTGCAGACCATGGCCGGCGGAGCCAATGCCCGTCCGTTCATTACGCATCACAACGCACTGGATATGGATATGTATCTGCGTATTTCTTTAGAGCTCTATTTAAAACGGCTGATTGTCGGCGGTTTTGACAGAGTTTATGAGATCGGCCGCGTGTTCCGCAATGAGGGCCTTTCGGTGCGTCATAATCCTGAGTTTACTCTTTTGGAACTTTATCAGGCGTATACTGATTTTGAGGGAATGATGGATTTAACCGAAGATTTAATTAAATATTTAGCTTGTGAGGTTTTAAAAACACCGGTCGTTAAGTACGGTGAATATGAGCTTGATTTAGCAAAACCCTTTGAACGGCTTACTATGAAGCAGGCGGTGAAGAAATATGCCGGCATTGATTTTGACGCGGTTTCTTCCTTGGAGGAAGCCCGTGATTTGGCAAAGCAACATCATATTGCTTATGAGGAACATCATAAAAAAGGCGATATTTTGAATTTGTTCTTTGAAGAATATTGCGAAAAGAACTTGATTCAGCCTACGTTTATTACCGAGCATCCGGTGGAAATTTCGCCCCTTGCCAAACGTAAACCGCAGGATCCTGATTTTACCGAGCGGTTTGAACTGTTTATTGTAGGACGGGAGCATGCGAATGCTTTTTCAGAATTAAATGATCCTATCGATCAGCGCGGCCGCTTTGAGGAGCAGGCTAGGCTGAAGGCATTGGGTGACGAAGAAGCGAATGATGTGGACGAGGATTTTCTTTGCGCGCTGGAATACGGTATGCCCCCGACTGGCGGCCTTGGCATCGGTATTGATCGGCTTGTGATGATGCTTACTGACAGCGCCGCTATCCGTGATGTGCTGTTATTCCCCACAATGAAGCCGTTGGACTCTGACAAGAAGGTTTC
>ULSF01046823.1_pt1 | contig 10301 bp, 8 predicted proteins | sample 1956121 | NCBI WGS metagenome assembly ULSF01 (sample SAMEA4835701, study PRJEB28245) | human gut metagenome | biome: gut microbiome; material: fecal sample | place: Denmark | collected 2008
CTTCAAATCTTATGCTATAATAATAAAAACATCTTTTATAAACTGTGGAGGTACTCATGGCAAAATCAGTACTTGTTGTTGATGATGAACCGCTGATCGTAAAAGGGCTGAAATTCAGCCTGGAGCAGGATAACTATGAAGTAACCGCCGCTTATGACGGCGAGGACGCCATCAAAAAATTCTTCAGCGGAAACTTTGATATTGTTCTGCTGGACGTGATGCTTCCGGGAATCAGCGGAACGGAAGTCTGCCGAAGAATTCGGGAGACCTCCATGGTTCCTATTATTATGCTCACCGCAAAATCTGATGACATGGATAAAATCATGGGGCTTGAATTCGGTGCGGATGACTATATGACCAAACCTTTTAATATTCTTGAGTTAAAAGTAAGAATGAAAAATTTTCTGCGCCGCGCTTCCGAAAACACCGTTAAAATGCCCTCTATTATCAATGTGAAAAATATGGTAGTCGATCGGGAAAAACGCAATGTATTGATTCACGGTAAGGAAATCGATCTTACCGCCAAGGAATTTGATATTTTGCTTCTGCTTATTACCAATCCCGGCAAAGTATATAAGCGCGAGGATCTTTTAAAGCTGATATGGCATGATTATTCCGGCGATATCCGTACGGTTGACGTGCATATCCGCCGCCTTCGCAAAAAAATAGAAACCTGTCAGGACGCACCGGAATATATTTACACCAAATGGGGGGTCGGCTACTACTTTGCAGAAAATTAAACCCGGCCTGAATATTCTTTTAGGGGTAACTTATGTTCTCATTGTAGTGGCGGCGCTTACCATCATTACGCTTTCGGTAACCACCTTTGTGGGCAAATATCTTTTACAGCAGCGCGCTAATGACCAGAAAAAAGCGCTCAGCGACTGCGCTCTGGATCTGACTCCCTATATGGCCGATATGAACCCAAACTATATTTATGAAATTCTTTCTTCCTGTGCCATCGCTCAGAACGGCCGTATTTTATTTATTGATACAAACGGCATTGTGCAGGCCGATACTTTCTATCGCTTGAACGGTACGCGTCCTCAGGCGGAAGAGATTCAAGCCGTATTAGAAAACGGCGCCGATTCGGCTATGGGCTATCACCTTTTTGAAATCAACAGCCGCACCGTTACCAAGGACAACCCCTATTTAGGCAATGCTAAAAATAAATACTGGGCCGCTTACTATACCCAAACCGTAATTGCCGGCGGCGAAATTTCCGGTATTCTTCTGCTGAGCTCACCGGTACAGGATATTGTGGACAGCACTTCCTCGGTAAGCCGCGGCCTGATGATTTTCGGTACCGTTTTTACGCTTTTGATCGGCGGCGTTACCTTTTATGTAACCAATATTCTTACACTTTCCATCCGTAAATTCAATCGGGCAATCGTAAAAATGCGCGGCGGAGATTTTTCCGTTCGAGTTGATGAAAATGAAATTGCTGAGTTCGGCGAACTTGCCAAAGCCTTCAACATGATGACCTCACGTTTAGAAAATTTGGACTCTTCACGAAATCAGTTTGTTTCCGATGCCTCACATGAACTAAAAACGCCGCTGGCTTCCATGAAAATTCTTTCCGAGGCACTGCTTACACAGCCTGACGCTCCGGTAGAATTGTACCGGGAATTTATGGCCGATATTAACGCCGAAGTCGATCGCCTGTCTTTGGTAATCAATGATCTTCTGACTCTGGTAAAAACGGACAAAGGTTTGGAAACGCTGATTTTAGCGCCGGTAAAACTAAACGAGCTGATTGCCCGTATTGTTACCACCGTAGAGCCTTTGGCCAGAAAAAAGCACATTACCATATCTTATGAATATACTGAGGTGACACTGCAGGCAGATGAACTGCGCCTGCAGCAGCTTTGTACGAATCTGATTGATAACGCCATCAAATATTCGCCCGAAAACACCACCATTACCGTTACGCTGACGCAAACATTAAGCAGCGCTGTTTTCTCTGTTGCTGACCAGGGTATCGGTATTTCGGAAGAAAATCTTCCCCATCTTTTTGAGCGGTTTTACCGTGTAGATAAAGCGCGCTCACGTCAAGCCGGAGGCACCGGCTTGGGTCTTTCAATCGTAAAACAAATCGTCGATCAGCACGGCGGCAATATTGAAGTGCAAAGCCAATTAAATCAAGGAACGACTTTTACCGTATCCCTGCCGCTGACGCAAAAGGAGGAAGCCCAATGAAAAAGCTTATTACGCCGCTGCTGCTGGCGGCCATACTGTTCTCCTGCGGGTGCACCGCAGGGTATATTAACGAAACCCAAGGAGATTCCATGCCTCCTCTGCAGGATTCTTCCGAATCCGAGCCGACTTCTTTAATGCCGCTGTACTTTCGTTATTACGATGAACCCATCCTCATTCGTTCCTCCATCAATGTGGAAATTTCATCCCAGCATCCCATTGAATACTATGCAATCACAGCATTATTGGCGGGTCCTTCCGGACAGAGACCCGAGCTTACCGGTTGTTTTGGACAAAACACCAAACTTTTAGATATCGACTCCAACAAAGAGTATCTTTACGTTACGCTAAGTGATGATTTTTTATCGGATACGCAAGCAGCTACAACGGAAGAGACGCGGCAAAACCGTAAGCTTTCCATTTATTCCATTGTCAATACCGTATGTGAACTGGGTAACTTTTCACAAGTGCAGATCTATATTCATACCAACGGCGCGGCGCAGAGGCCGGATTCCTTTGAAATGGGTTTTGCACAGACCAGCACGGATTCCTCCCCTTTAGGACCGCTAACCCGAAATACCGAATATATTCTTACGCCTTCCACCGCCGTAAAAATGGCATTGGAACATTATTCCGCTTTAGAATGGAATAAACTTTATTATTATCTGGGAGATAAAGACGGGGCCACCGTAACACTTCCGCTGCTGGAGGAAATGACCCGGCAATTTGAATACATGAATTTAATTATGACCGATTTTTCAGCTGACAGTAATTATACGATATCCGAAGACTATAAAACGGCAATTGTTCAGGTATCCTTTAAAATACGAGCGCAAAACGCCAACTATATTATCAGCGGCGCTCCTTTAGAACTGGTATATAAACGCCGCTGCTGGCTAATCAGTTATGAAAGCTTTATGCGATATTTGGAGGTAAACTCTTGAAAAAAGCAGCCGTTACGATTCTGTTGATATTGGCCCTTTTATCGGCCGCCTGCACAGACAACCATATTTCCATACCGAATCGCAATTCCACCATCGTTTTTGCGCCCTATGAAATGCCCGAACAAAAACCCGCGACGGTAGCGCTTTATTATCCCTCTTCGGATAACAGCCATGTACTGGCTTCTTCCCAGCAACTGCAGCGCAGCAATCAGGAATCTTTTTATTATGACGTGATGGAAGCTCTGCTTCACGGTACCGCAACCGGATATCAATCAATTTTCCCAGAAGGAATTCAATGCCGAAGCATTATGCTGATGCAGAACATCCTTTATATTGATATGTCCTGGCATTTTTTACAAATGCAGCCCGAGCTTTTTTTCGCCTGTCTTTCGGTTTTAACCTCTACTTATACCAATTTCCCCGAAATTGAGTTTATCAACATAACCGTTGAGGGCAAACAGCTTACTACCCCAAATCTACCGGAGCGTCCGTTTATGCTGTTATCCGCCTACAGCGGTACAATCAGCGATCTTTTGAATCGCTATAAATCCCTTTTGCGGGCGACAGAAAATAATGAACCGATCATAGATACCTTCTACGCCGTAATTTATACCCAAGATGAAAATCAACGTTATCTGTTACCGCAAACCGTAAGTATTACCGTACAAAACGGAGATTATGCTTCGGCCATCGTTTCCGCACTGATCTCCTTTGAATCCGATACCGATATTTTTGCCCCCGGCTTTACGCTAACTTCTCCGCCGGAATTCAACGAACAGGAAAAAACATTGTATGTAACGCTTACCGCGCCGACCGGCTGGACGCTTCCGAATAATTGGCTGGCGCCTCAGGCCATTGTCAGTGCACTGGACTGTCTGTATCCCGGTACGGAATATATTTCCCTTTCCGTACAGGATACATCCGGGAACGTACTGTATACCCATCAGGAAGAAGCTGTTTATTACTTTAATTTTATACGCAGTCAAATTGATATTTTTACCCCCAGCAGCGCGGGAGACGAGCTGATGCACACCTCTATGCTGGTAGCGCATATGCCCGGCAGCGGTGATTTAAGTCAATTTATTTATGAATATATCTGTACCCTTCACCCGGCACTACGAGAAACAGACGGGCTGGTAAATAACGTGATTCTCAACGGTGATACCGTGATTCTGGATCTGGGTGAAGAATATTATGATTTATATACGGATCTTACGTCCCGGCAGGAATATGCCGCTGTCTATTCCATGGTAATTACCGCCTGCAGCTATTCAGGCGCTACGAAAGCGATGCTTCTGCAAAACGGGCAAACTCGGTCCCTCTTCAGCAGCACCATTGCAATAGATCATCCCCTGCTGAATTTACCGGACGATTATATTGCTTCTTTAAAACAAGCATGAACCGGCGTCCGTTCTTTTTCAGCATCTTGGCCGTTATTTCCGGCATTCTCATCGGTATCATTCTGCGAAAAAACCTGATTCTTCTGGTTTCTCTTGCAAGTCTTGCTGTAATCATTCCCCTGTTTTTAAGGAAAAGCCGTCTGTTTTTCCTGTTTATTTCGGTATTTTTCCTCTTTTCTTCCCTTTTTACAGCGTTCTCCTATCAGGAATATACCGAAACCTTCTTTGATTGCGCGCTGAGCGGGAACGTAACTTCCATCGAAACGCGCGAAGATTCTGCCGTACTGCTGCTTGAAGACGCCGTACTCTTTACGCCCGAATCCCTTGAACTGCAAAGCGGAGTAAAAGTTTACCTTCAAAATGCCGGTGATATCCGTCACGGGAACCGAATCATGGTATACGGCAATCTTTTCCCCTACGCGCGGCGCGCCGAAAATCCCGGTGAAACAGAAGGCACGCTTTCGGCTCTGGCCGATCATATCGGATATGGATTCCATGCCTCATCGGCCGAAATTTTAGAACCGTCCCTAAACGCGAACCATTGGCTGTATCTACTGAAAACTTCAGTCCGTACAAAAATTGATTCTGCGATACCGGATCCGGATTGCGCTTCCATTCTCTATGCAATGATCTCCGGAGACAAAAGCGGACTTTCTTCCTATACGTATTCTCTTTTTTCCTCCTGCGGCACCTCCCATTTGCTGGCGGTATCCGGTCTGCATGTAGGAATTCTGCTGACGCTTTTAGGCGCGGCAGTAAAGGTTCTGCGCCTCCCCTCGGGATTGAAATTTATATTAATAACAATTTTTATTCTGTTTTATTGTTTTTTAACCGGGTTTTCTCCCTCTATTGTAAGAGCGTCGTTTATGGCGATGCTTACGCTCGCCGCCGGTATTTGGGGCATGCGTTATGATATGCTCAACGCCTTAGGCTTTGCCGGTACGGTAATTTTACTTTGTAATCCTTTTCGGTTGTTTGATCTCTCCTTTCAACTTTCCTTTGCCGCCTGCTTCGGGATTGCGGTATGCAACGGTCTATTTCATAATGCCAAGCATTTTCCGCGGCTTCTCGCTTCCCTATCCGTGACCTTAGGCGCCACCATCGCTACGCTGCCTATCGCGCTGTATAACTTTTCCTCTGTACCGACGGTCTCTTTGCTGGCAAACCTTCTGCTGGTTCCGGTAGCCTCAGCCGCTCTTATGCTGCTCGTTGCGGCTCTGCTTCTTTCTTTTTTATGGAGCGGATTTACTGTTTTGTTCAACCTTCCTTACTGGCTGATGACCGCGGTACTAAAAATTTCCGAAATGCTTTCCGGCGCTCCGGTATTTACTCTGCTCGCTTTTTCCGCAATCGTGATTCCCCTATGTTTTCTGCTGCTCTTATTGTGCTCACGTTTTATTCTTTTGAAACCGCGCGTCAAAGCCGCAGGCGCGGGTCTTTTAGCGGCCATTATTCTAATAGTATCCCTGCAGGGCTATATGCCGCAAAACTACGGCGCCGAACTGCGCGTATTGTGTTTGGAAAAAGGACAATGCGTACATATACGCTGCGGCGGCCAAGATTTTATCGTAGGCTTAAACAAGGATACGCTGGATACGCAAATGCAGTACATCAGCAAAAATATCGTACAGGTAAAAGGCGTATTTTTGTTTTCAGCGCAGGAAGTAGACGCATTGATCTATGCTATTGCCGCAGGCTTTCATCCGGAAACGGTCTATCTTCCTCAAACTCTGTCCACTCCGGACGAGAATGTATTATTCTCTTGCGTAAAATTATCGCAGGAACAAAATGTGCTCTGCGGTACCGCTGTTTTCCGACTGCAGGGCGAGGGACTGCAATTTCTTTATAACGGTGCAAACATCTATATTCATTCTCCTGAAAGTAAAAAGATTCCCGATATTCTGTTTGATATAGCCGTAACGGAAAATCCTTCTGTTCATGCCGAAACCATCATCAGCCGTAAAACAGAGGCTGACTTCTGTGACGCCTTATATAGGACTTGCTATTCCGGCATGGTAAGTTGTATAATAAAAGAAAAAATTAAAATCAAAACTTTCCATGAGGTATATCCATGAATCATACCGCTTTTTTTAAGTCCCTGAAAGACGGGCAACTTTTCCCCGTATATCTCTTTACCGGAGAAGAAGAATATGTAAAAGCCCGTGCGCTGAAGCAATTAGAATCCGCCGTAATCGATCCCGCGCTGCGCGAAGTAAATCTGACGTTTCTGGACGCCTCCGCTACGGCGGATGAAATCTGTGCCCAATGCGAAACCATTCCTTTTTTAGCGGAAAAACGGCTTGTAATCGTGCAGGACAGTATCTTTTTAACAAAGAGCGAAGGAAAAAGTGAAAACGAAGAGCGCCTGCTCGCCTATCTGGAAAATCCGGCAGATTTCACAATTTTGGTGTTCTGCTGTTCCGTTTTGGATAAACGCAGAAAGCTGGCAAAAGCGCTGCAAACATATACTGTGGAATTTACACCGCTTTCCAACGCGGAACTTATTCGCTGGATTGAAAAAGCCTTAAAAGCCGACGGTCTTTCCCTTGAAAAAGACGCCGCCGCCTTTTTAATTGAGTATGCCGATCCCCGGCCGGAAACGCTTTGTTCTGAGCTTGAAAAATTAGCCTGTTACGTAAAAGAGGGCTCGGTAACTAAAGAAGATATTCTTGCCTCCGTCACGCCATGCAATGAATACAATATGTTTAAAATGACCGACGCGATGCTTGAAAAAAACACCCAAAAAGCGCTTACACTTTTAAGCGGTATGCTGATGCAAAAAGAAGAACCGATTTATATCTTAGGGGCCGTTTCCCGGCAATACCGTCAGCTGCTGCGCTTCAAGCTGCTGCAGCAGGAAAACGCGTCGCGTCAAGAAATCATTACTGCTTTAGGAATTCGTGATTTCGTTTTTTCCCGTTTGCAGCAGGCTTGCCAAAAACGCAGCGAACAAACACTAAAAAAAGCGGTTGACTTGTGTTATGAAGCCGACGAGGGATTAAAAACGGGAAAACAGTTTTCTTCGGTAGCTTTGCACCAACTGATTATACGGCTATGCACATTGTAAAAAGTTTTTACATAATTCATAATAGCGCTTCAAGATACCGCTTACCTTTACAAAGAAACACAAAGGAATTATGTTTGATAAAAAAGCTCTGTAACAAATAAAATTCGTGTAAACCAAACGCATAAGGAGGAAACATAGAAATGAATTTTTTCACACTTTCCGTTAACTGGGGCGAACAGTTATGGCTGTTCCTGCAAAACAACGGGCCCAGAATTCTGTTGGCGGCCGTTGTTTTGATTGTGGGGCTTGCCTTAGCCAAAACAGCGGAAAAGCCCTTAAAACGTATTTTGCAGAAAACTAAAATTGACGCTTCCGCGCATAAACTCATCATTCAAATTGCAAGCATCGCCCTAAAGCTTGTTGTATTACTGATTACCGCGGAAACCTTAGGGATCAAGACCACTTCACTCATCGCCTTGTTCAGCGCGGTAGGGCTCGCCATAAGCCTTGCCGTAAAGGATTTTTTAGGCAATATCACCGGCGGATTTTTAGTGCTTATCACCCACCCTTTTACAAAAGGCGATTTTATTGAAACAAATTCCGTCTCCGGCATGGTAGAAAACATTACACTTTTTTATACTACGCTGAAAACGCCGGACAATAAAAAAATTTTTATTCCCAACGGCGAGGTGGCTACCGCCAAGATCATCAACTATTCTTCCGAGGAAACCCGTCGGTTGGATATGGTTTTTTCCATCAGCTATACGGATGATATCTCTTTGGCCAAACAAATTCTCTCTGACCTGGTCAATGCCTCCGGCATGGCTCTTGAAGATCCCGCCCCACTTTATGTGGTAACCGAGCACGCCGCCAGCGCCATTAATATCGGTGTGCGCGTATGGGTAAAATCCGCCGATTACTGGACGCTGAATTTTTACATGAACGAACAGGTAAAACTGGCCTTTGATAAGGCTCATATTACCATTCCTTTCAACCAGCTTGACATCCATATGGATCCGGGGCAATAAAAGAGATCAAAGGAGGGTTTCGCCCCTCCTTTCATAGTATAAAAAAAGACGGCCAAAAAGGCGCACAATACCGTTTTCATTCACCTTTTTCAAAAGTGTTTGGGCAAACCGAGGTTTTACCCGGTTTGCCCTGCGAAGAGGACGCGTTTTACCCAAAAGAGTGCAAGAGAGGCGTAAAACGACCGAATATGCTTGAGAATTTATGTGAAGATAACATCATATTTTGATGTTTTAATATAAAAATGAATTAAACAGAAAGAGTGATGATATATGAAAATAAATCGTGTATGGAGGGTTCACGTTTCCTAACCCTCCGAATAAAACTTTGGAGGAAATATAATGGAAAAACAAATCAAGTATGTCCAGCTCTCTGCTGATAACGCAGAAAATTGCAAGGTGTTTGAGTCGCTGATGTATGAATATATTGATGAGATGAATGAGCATAGCGAACGTCCACTTCTAAAAGAGTTTCAGCAGAAATGGATCAACAGCATCATTGCCATGCAAGAACCGACAGATCGCCATTTGGAATTGTGCTATGTCGGGGAAATGCCGATTGGTTTCTTTTATGGCAAAATCGACCATAAAGATCATAAAGGCTTTATAAAACCCGGATACGGATACATTATGGAGTTCTATGTAAAGCCAGACCAACGCCGCAAAGGTTATGGTAAGATGATGTTTAAGCGTTTAGAGCGATTGTTCCATCTTGACGGCGCGGAAATGATGTACTTAACCGCTGATCCTGTTACCGGGAAACCATTCTGGGAGGCCCAGGGATTTCAAAACACCATGGAAAAATCACCCGAAAACCAATTGTACATTTATGAAAAACCGATCACGAATACTTTCTTTGATAATGGAATCCTAAAACCCTTAACAAAAGAGATTGCCGAAGAAATCAGTAATTGGGAATACGAAAGTCCCTATGAGGTTTATAACTTCAAAGACCTCCCCGACAATTGGCTCATGGATGAATCTAAATGGGGAACGGAACAGTTTTGCTTAGTTGACGGCGGAACAATTTTGGGACAAGTAGCTTGTCAGCTTGATGGCACAGACTTATGGGTTGGTTGGTCAATGGCTCCGCGTTTTTGCGGCAAAGGAAACGGAAGTGTGTTCGTAAAACGATGTGTAAAAGAATTGCGGGATTCGACAGGACATACCGGACGAATACTACTGAGAGTTGCCGCATGGAATCAAAGAGCCATCCGTGCTTATCAAAAAGCCGGTTTCTCTTATGTGAAAACAATTCAAGATGAAATTGCATACACCAACTACATGGAAGACTTTTGGGTAATGGAATTGAATTGAGTTTCCCGTTGGGTTAAAATAACCCGATTATACTCAGCACGAAATATCGGGAAATAAAAATCGCCTTTTGATAGAATGAAGGCAGACAAGGAGGGATACTATGGATTGGATTATTGGTTTGCAAAAGGCTATCGACTATATTGAAGATAATCTGACGGAGACGATTGATTACGAGATAGTCGCAGCGCAAAGTTTCTCATCCAGCTATCACTTTCAGCGCGTGTTCAGTATTCTTTGCGGTTTCACCATCGGTGAGTATATCCGGAATCGCAGGCTGTCACTTGCCGGTACGGAACTGGCCACAAGTGATGCAAAGGTTATTGACGTTGCGCTGAAGTACGGCTATGAAAGTCCGGACAGCTTTGCAAAAGCATTCCAGAAGTTCCACGGTATATTGCCGTCGCAGGCTCGA
>ULSF01010510.1_pt1 | contig 10248 bp, 10 predicted proteins | sample 1956121 | NCBI WGS metagenome assembly ULSF01 (sample SAMEA4835701, study PRJEB28245) | human gut metagenome | biome: gut microbiome; material: fecal sample | place: Denmark | collected 2008
AAATCCTCCGTATCATAAAAGCTGAGAAGATGGCAGGTCACTTTGATGAATGGCAGTACACTGATGTTCCAAACTTTGATTCAATTACAGATGAAGCAGAGGTGCATCACGATGAGGCACCTCCGTTTTTCAATGATAAGCCTGATTCAGACCAGAGCATTGATAGAAACCCTAAGCCTGATCCCAATAATGACCTGCCTCACGGTGAGGCACCTGTATCACGAAAGCTGTATATCAGCTCATTTGCAATAAGAGAAGCCAGAAATGCTGTAAAGGATAAGGATTACGACAGAGCACTGGAATTATTCTCCAAAGAAGCCGACAAAGGAAATATCCTTGCCAAGTATGAAATTGCAGACCTCTGCCGCAGAAATCTGTGTCAGGGTAACGCTTTTGAAATCTACCGTGAAGCACTGAACGGTTTTCTGGAGATCGAACCGCGAACCAGACAAAAGGCATATGTTCACTACCGGATAGGCAGAATGTTTTATGACGGCTATGGAACGGATATAGATTACAAAGAAGCATTCAAGTGGCTTAAAAAAGCCGCCGACGAAGGTAATCATCTTTCGGAATTTATAGTCGGCAAAATGTTGTGCAATGGAACCGGCACAGGAAGGGACACGGAAGCTGGCACTGAATACTTGACGAGAGCTGCCAACTCCGGGAATGAATACGCGCAGAATTATCTTGATTCTCGGACTTCCTGGGAGCAAGGGTGTGTTGTAAAGCTGGTCGGTTCTGTCGGGCGTTTGCTGTCAGAAAATCTGGAAAGTAGCCGTGCTGCAATGGCTGAATGCTCTGCGGCAGTATTCGGTCATGGTGATCTGAGCAAGGAACAGATACGAGAACTTATTCTGAAAAAGCAGGATAAGGAAAACACTGCCGAAATGTGAGGTGTCTCACGGTGAGGCACCAGTTAATGAAAGTGAGAAAACTCTTATGGATTTATATAGCCAGCTTAGTAGAATTGAAGAGCTTCGCCAAAAGCTGTCGAAGCTCAACCCATTGAACTACGACGAGGAGAAAAGACTTCGTGAGGAATTTGCTATTCGGAACACATACAATTCCAATGCACTCGAGGGATGTACACTCACTCTCCAGGAAACTGCTCTGATTATCAAAGATGGTATTGCAATCGCCGGTCATCCTTTGAAAGAACAGCTTGAAGTCATCGGACACAAAGACGCTTTTTATTATATTGTTGAAATGTCGCAGTCGCAATATAATAACAGATTGCTGGATACATTTGAAATCAATATGCTTCACTTTCTTACAGACGACCGATTTAAAACTGGTTTGTTCAGGCGCAATGCCTTAACAGCGACAGGAAGCACAAGCGCTACATCAAATCTTTATGATATTGAGCGCCAGATGATGAAGCTGCTCAGTGACTACGGAAAAGCGGATATTGATTTCTTTGCCAGAATGGCACAGTTCCATCTTGGCTTTGAAACGCTCTACCCGTTTGGTAACGGTAACGGGCGAACAGGCAGGCTTGTTCTTAACCTTGAACTGTTAAAAGGCGGCTACCGTCCTGTCGATATAAAATATACCGATAAGCAAAGATACCGTGGCGCTTTTGAAGAGTACCGTAATTCCAGCAGCATTGAAGCAATGAAAGCTCTGCTGGTGGAATATGAACTCACCGAGCTTGAAGAATACGTCACGATCGTCGAGCAGGCGTGAGCTTCACACCAGAAATATAATCACCTGCCTCACCGTGAGGCACCTGTTTGTTTGGAGGACGAAATGATATACTGTTTCAAAAAGCTGCGTGAGTTAAGACTTACACATATCTTTTTTCTTCATTATTCTATCTCGCTGTTTATCGGCGGCGCGGCAATAGCAGGACTGATTCTGCTTGGCGGGGGTTTACAATTTTACTCCGTTGTGGTATTATGTATTATGTATACACAGCCAACTTTCTTTATTCTCAGGCGCATAAAGATGTATGAGGTTAAGCACGAATTGAAATACGGAAATTATAGCGTGTCTGAAAAGTTCGGACTTGCTATTCAATCTTCCATCGTGAAACCTAGCATAGACAAAGATTTCATTATCTATACGGTTGTAATTCTAACAATGATTGCAATGTTCTTCCCTTACAATGGATTGATGATTATATTTGAAAATCAGCTTCTGGGAATTCCTCTTGTCTTGTTAATTGTTCCTGGAATGGCAACCTTAATATCTATCGTAAATAAAATAAAAGGATAAAATATGAGTATAGTTCTCTATGTTGTTTCGTTCCTTTCTGCTTTTTTTGCAGGAGTGGGCATATTATGCTTGGGCTACCTCGTTTGTCACATATATAATGTTACGGATTTTCTGTGCATTTGCAACTGGTTTGGTAAATACATGAAAATCAGCCAGCGGATACGCAACAAAAGTGTGGTTGAGGAAATACACGAAAAATACAGAAATATGCCCATTCGTGAACAAATAGCGGAATATGGTCGCCTTTTTGAAGCAGATTTTAACGAGATTTTTGATAAGCTCCAGCCTGGTATTCATTACAGAGTGGCAACGCATTACAAACGCATAATGGAAAGGGCTATAGCTGACGGCAAGATAAAGTTGATCTGCCCGGTCAAGGAACTGAAGAACCGGACGCTCCGGGAGCTGAAGCCGTTGCTGGGCAGAATGGATTACAGACTTGCCAGAAAATGCGTCAAGAAGAATCCACAGGCAATTCGCTGCTGTGACAAATGTAAACGCGTATCGGCTTGCCAATGCAGACGTGGAGGAATTTGTTCCATCATATCCGAAAAAGGATTTGCAAGGTATGACTTTGAAATAGTATGAGGTGTCTCATGGTGAGGCACCTCCAAAGCGATTCAAGATGGTTCATAGAAATAAACCTGCTTTTATTATATTCTATTACTTGACAAACCATCAAAAATTGTTTACAATATGATTATTGAAAGGAGTGATTCCGTGGAATATAAACCAAAGTTTCACATGACAGTCGAGCAGAACATATTTGTGGCGAAGCGTAACATTGTAGATTATATCTGGAAGTCGGCACGCCTTGAGGGCATAAACGTTACTTTTCCACAGACTTATGCTATCATAGAAAAATCAAGAGTCAACGGCGTTGATGTTGAAGACATCTTGAAAATCACCAATCTTAAACACGCATGGCAGTATGTGTTCGACAGTATCGGCAAGCCGATGAATCTGGATTTTCTTTGCAGTCTGCATTCTGAGGTTGCAAGAGATGAAGCGTTAATGTGGGGTAAACTCCGAACAGGTAATGTTTTTATTTCGGGAACCTCTTATGTCCCCCCTATACCTAAAGCTGACGAAGTGCAGTCTGCTATTCAGAGATTGCTAACTATACCCGATCCGACTGAACGAAGCATTGAAATAATGCTTTGGGGAATGAAATCCCAGCTTTTCTGGGACGGAAATAAAAGGAACTCAATGCTTGCGGCAAATAAGATCATGATTGAAAATGGCTGCGGAATAATTTCTGTTCCAAATGAGTGCCTTGAAAAATTCAATGAAATCCTCTGTGACTACTATACTAATGATACCCTTGAACAAGCAAAAGAATTTGTCTATGAACACTGTATCGATGGTATAGATTTCACTGAACAGCAGGACGATGAAGGGGACGAAGATCTCACTCCTGATATGTAATGCTGCCTCACCATGAGTCAGCTCATAAATATGGTGATTCACTTATAACCCCTGCCTCACGGTGAGGCACCACTATAAATAAACTCAGGCGCGTTCATAGCAATGCGCCTGTTTTTATTGCCCGAGTGCTGAAAAACAAATTGACATCTTGGGTTCGTCAATGTGCACAAAAGGCGTTGTATAGGTTTGTGGAAAGTTTTATTCACAAACTAATTGACAAAGGCTTGTTTCTATGATATAATGTAATCAAGAAGAAATATAGCCTACACTAAGGAGGATAAAAATATGACACACACTACACTCAAACTTGTGACCGCTGCCGTGATTGTCGCAACGACTGCCCTGATCAGCGGCTGTTCCAACAAGGCGCAGGACATTGACCTCACGCTCATCGGCGGTGACGGACAGGATATTGAAAACAGATACACTGTTGATATCCGCTACGATACTGACGAGGCTCCTATCAACAGCGACACGGCTATCGTCATCTCTACCGCGGAACCCGAGGAAATCAGCGAGCCCGACATACCGAAAGAAGAAACCACTGCTCCGGAAACCACACCGGCTACAACCAAGGCAACACAGCCGGCTGTCACCATAACGACCGACAAGCCGCAGGTAACTACACCTGCCCAGACGGTACGCACCGATCTTCCGAAGGTCACAGCAGAACCGCAGTATACAACCGTAGCCACCACTACCACAAAGCCTGCAAAGCAGACTGAGCCGGCTGAAATCAAAACTGATGAGAACGGCTTCCCTGCGAACCCCAATAATGGTGATTGGTTTACAGACAGTACCGGTCAGCAGTATATGTATAATAGTATTTTTGAGCAATGGATTCCGGGCACCCCTGGTCACCCAAATGTGCAGGCGTTTCCGACGTTTGAGGTTGAGGGTGGAGATGAAATTATTCTCCATTAACAAATATAATATTGCTATGTTAGGTGTCTCACTGTGAGGCACCTAATTCTTTTATGAACAGGAGGATATTGTTTGAAACTTAAAAGGATACTTACACGACTCGCTACTTTACTATTAGTTTGGGCTTTTAGTTCAACAACCGCATTTGCAGGACTGAATCTTGGCAATGATGATGGAACCAATTTTAAGGGCGGAACTTCAAACAATTACTGGGGTGTCTACACAGACAGTGGAATACCACTGAATGATACAGAAGGATTGCGTGTTACTGTATATGATGCTAAAACTAGCAGCAAGGTATTTAACACGATAGACATTACAGGAAATGCTAATATAGCTGCTACATCAAATATTAGTTATTTTGCTGATAATAATGAGCTTATCCCTAAAACCACATGGCTAAGCTATGTTAGCAGTACATATAACAGCGTATCAGAGTCTGATATGACTAAGTTTAATAATTGTGTGATTTCAAGAAGTAGTGTTGGAATCGGTTACGCTGCTCAATACGTTCCCGAACTTGCAAGCATATATATTGTATCTGTAAATAACACCAGTCATCTTGAAGCCATAAAAAATCTGCTCGGGAGCAAAGAATTCCTTGTTCACCTGTCAAGCTTACTAGGTGGCGGTCTTACATACGAAGACATCGCCCAGGGTAAATACAAAATTGCCTTTGAACCGGTTGCATATTTCCGATACAATGGTCAGAACTGGGCGATGAGCGCGACCGAATGCGGTCTGCTCAACAAGTACATGAAGAACTATTTCACTGCAGGCTGGAACAGCACAAATAATCTCCGCGCCCTGCTCGGACCTCTGACGCACTCAAATCTGCCACGTTCTGCATTTCTGGAAAACAAAGATCTCGGAATCCCAGTTTACTCACCTTCCAGCAGCGATTATTACAATGGAAATTCCAGTTATAACAGCGACATCTGCATAATCCGCTGCATGGGTATCGGCGTACTGAGCGCAGAGGAGCCGCCGGACGATGATATAGGTGAGGAGAGTACAAGCTCAGCTGAATACCACACCGATACGGACGTATACACTTCTTTCTATGCAATCAATGTGGGTGATGTGCCATTTATAGGCGAATCCTCTTTCAGCATTTACGACAGCGGTGGCGAAACTCCGAGAAAATATGAGCAGCTAAAAGAAGAAAACAAGAAGCTCATTCATGCCACCGGAAGTCAATCAGGTGTTACGTATTACTATGCATACACTTCGACTGAACTTGAAACAGTATATGCTGATGATGACGAGAAAATAGATGTGTTTATCGACAATCCTGCTTATGTACCAGACGAAGATGGAGAAATGCCATATGTATCGCCATATGTGAGGCTTGGTTCATTCAAGCACGGCGATGAAATGAGATTAAGCAACACATTTAAGGGAACAGTTTCATATAAAATAAAAACTACGTCTGGTTCAACAATAAAATCCGGCACAGTAAACATTACCTGTCCCGCCGGCGGTGAGGAAGCTATGGGTTGGATAAAGTGGCACACTCCCAGACGAGAACAATCTGTAGTGATAACACTTGAATCTAAACGCGATACGCTGATACTTCTTGATGAGAACGGCGATCAGTGTGAAAAGCTGATCATCAATGCGGATATCGCAAAGGTAAAGGAATCGACGCCGCCCGATCCTCAGGTTTCTGATACCCGTCCGTCGTGGCAGAAAATATATTCGCAGTCCTCGGTGCAGGATCGCATTTCAGAATATGTTTCCAACAACAGTTTACAGGAGCTTAGCTGGTACACTTGGTCAATAGGCGCAAGCTGGACACAGCACTGGGACTGGACCGACAAGAGAGTCAGTGTTATAACGGGCGGAATGACAGATCCGTCAAGCGATACACCTTACTGGGATGCTGAGACCAAAACTGAAGATATTACTTTTACGTCTTGGGGTGTAGACAACCACTACTTTGCGTCTGCGACTGCCGAGAGAATGTCGGGCAAGTTCTATACCGGTGCGGTGCTTATATCTAAAGCTGACCTTCAGCTTGAAAAAGTAACTTATTCGGTATCCATGTCGGCTGAGGCAACGATATCTCCGTCAGACTACTGCAAGACCGCTACATACAGCGAATCCAACGGTAAGTATACCATGAAATCCGGCTATGGAATTCAAATAAACGTTGATACACACCTCTCCGGGGATACACAGTACTGCACCGGAAGCCAGACAGCAAACGTTCTGTTCCCGGAGTTTAATTACAACCGCCACAATACTACGCTTTACAATCGCCTGCTTGAAAAGGTCAACGGCAGCTTCGTATTCAAGAAGAACAAATACTCGACCTACAATGACCGAGTGCACTTCACACCGATATGGTTCCCGGACAAGAAAAACTATACCGTATATGTTGAGGTGTTCGACGTGTGGTGTCCTGCGGGTCAGCTCTCCGTAAGACTAACCGATCAGATTTACATCAAGGGCAATGTTTACGATGATTGGCACATTGCGCCGGTAAAGCCTTGATTTTTCTTTTCGGATATGGTATACTGTAATCAGAAAGGTGGTGTTGTTATGGGCAAAATCTATACGATAGATGAGATAGCTGCTGCTGTAAAGCCAATTGCAGAAAAATACGGAATCGAAAAAGTATGGCTCTTTGGCTCCTATGCCCGTGGCGAAGCTACGGAAAAGAGCGACGTAGACTTGCTGATATCGTATCAGAAACTAAAAGGAATGTTTGCGCTGGGCGGCGTTTATTCCGATATTGAGGACGCCTTTAATGAGCAATTCCAGCTTATCACCGAGCATTCTGGGAAATCAGCTGATATATCCTCTAAAAACTGGCTCATAGCTAATTCCGCCAAAAGCGAGGGTATATTAATATTCGAAGCAGTTTAAAACGCTGATAATTCTACTGCCTCACGGTGAGGCACCCCAAAACTGAATAACTAAAGGCACAGTGTAATTTGATTATGCTGTGCCTTTTTGTATCTAAAGGAGGATTTTATGAACGTAAACCATGGCATAACCGATACCGGTAAGCTGAAAACCATTGAAATCGACAAGTACGAACCCATTCCGGATAAGCCCGGACGCTGCCGCGCAGTTGGTCAGGCAAGCAAGCAGGAGATATTCGACCAGCTGAAAGACCACCTTGAATATGTCGGAATGCTCCCAGATGAGTATTTCATCATTTCAACGCAGCCGCCCGAAATCATTCCGGAGAACTGGCGTAATTTCACCTGCAACGTTTCATACGGCGGAAGCGAAGGAATATATCTCGATATCTCCCTCAATACCGCAAGTGGCTCTCAGAGCTTCATCACCGGAAAAACCCTCAGCGAAGATGTGGAGAGTTTCCTGAATATGTCCCGTGTTGCTGCCGAGTGCAACCTCATGCTCAACGGGAACGGAAGCGTTAAGGAGTTGCCGCATGATATTGCAGAATATCTTGAATACATGAGCGAGAACGAGGACAAGAATTATTCAATCGAAGATACCGACGAAATGGAACGGTGAAAGGTGGTTCAAAAATGATAACCAAAGGAAATATTTCGACATTCAGCTTTTATGTCAGGGCGTTTGATACCAAAAATAGTTACAGGAATTACGGGGAGCCTGCCACTCAGCTCTCGCTTGAACAGGCAAAAGAAGAGTTTGCCAAGCGCTGTGCTCAGAACCCTTTGAGTGTAAATACGATGCTTGGGGTGGAGTATTCCTCCAAGAACGCAGAACTCAATAAGCACGGAGTGGGAGCCGTTGATCTGCTCCAGTGCATTAACGGTCATCTTAATCTGTCCGAGGATTATAAACTGGACGAGGTGCTTGCACACGAAACGCTTATTTCGGTCAACGCAGTATCTATCCTTAAGCGCGAAGCAGACAGATTACAGCGAATCAGCGACAATGCCACTGCAAAATGTGCAAAGAGGATAAGCGACAATATCCGTACCGCCTGCGTCAATACGGAAGCTGCAGAGCAGCTCATGAAATCACTTGCCGATGAATACGGCATAGACCGCGTCAAGGATATCGTTGCCAACGAACTGTTCGGCAACAATGAGATTGTCAATGCGGAAATTACTGAATACCTCAGCAGTTCGTTCAGCGGCAAATATGACAGCAGATTTTCTGTTTTTGGTAACTCTGAACAGCTTGAAATGCTTGCCCATGCAGCTCAGCGCGTGGAGGAAAGCCTAACGGAAACAGAATCGAAGCTGCGCAACAGCGGTCTTGTCTATGGCGATAGCAATTCTATCAGAGATAAGTCAGCCGACATCAAATCTGAGATAGACCATCACAATCGAATTGAGGACGAGGGGCTTGTCCCAGATGATGGGCTGAGCCTATGAAAGAAAAAATACTGCTGGTGTTACTGGTTCTGGTATTGTGCCTGAGCACCTGCCAGACCGAATACTATCCCGCCGCCGGCTACAGTTCAATGTACGGCGGCGATGCTCTTTATGAGTGGAACGTTGATGTAATATCAATATACACTTTTAAAGGCATAAGGCTGTAAGGAGTGTGATAAATTGAAAAATAACAGCATAATGTACCGAATTCCTGTATGCATTTTTCTTTTCGTTTCCGGTACCATCATATCAGTTCTGTTTTCTAACGCTCTGAATGATATGATAGTGTACGGCAGGCTGACCACACAACTTACGGATCCGGGCGCGCTTATCGGAAATATCTTCACACAGGATAAACTCGGACGGTTGTTCTTTCTGCTTGAAGCACTTGTGGTTCTGATATGCATTGTATATTTTGTCTGCGCAAAACGCACATATCAGGCAGATACATACGCTGTGACAGATAATCTTTCCATTCCTGTGCCGTATGGTCAGGGACAGCACGGTACTACATGGTTCATGTCCGAAAAAGAAAAAAAGGAGGTGTTTGATTATATCAAGATATCCCCTATGAATCCACTCGTTTCAAAACTGGTGGCTTTAGGCAAGGAACGGTATGACGCTATTGAAAATGGCGAAGAATATACCCCTCCGAAATTGGACAAGACACTTTGCAAAAGCGGCGGAATTGTCCTTGCAAGGGAAATGTCCGGGGATACCGAATGCTTGCCGTGCATTACCGATGATATACATACGCTGACAATCGGCGCGACGCGCAGCGGTAAATCCCGCTGTCTTGTATTGCAGTCGATATGCACCATAGCATTAGCCGGCGAAGGACTTGTTGTAAATGACCCCAAAGGCGAGTTATATCATTACACGCACTGTTACCTGGAAAGCCTGGGATACACTGTTCGTGTAGTTGATTTCAATTCCCCACAAAAATCTACTCACTATAATCCGCTTCAGGTAATCATCGATGATGTGAATAAAGGTAATCTTGATGCTGCACAGAGATCTATGTGGGACTTTGTAACATTTCTTGTAGAGAAGAATGACCATACCGAACCAATCTGGACCAACGGCGAGTGTGCCGTCATTGCCGCCGCAGTAATGTGCGTGGTTTATGATAATAAGGACCACCCCGAATACCAAAACCTCACGAACGTATACAACTTCATCGCTAATATGTGCAAGACTGTAAATAAGGTCATGCCGATTGACGCATACATGAACAAGCTGCCGGATAGTCACCCGGCAAAAAGCCTTATGGCGATTGCCAAGATAGCTCCGGACAAAATGGGCGGATCATTCTTTACATCGGCGCTGACCACGCTGCGACTGTATA
>ULSF01036394.1_pt1 | contig 10240 bp, 3 predicted proteins | sample 1956121 | NCBI WGS metagenome assembly ULSF01 (sample SAMEA4835701, study PRJEB28245) | human gut metagenome | biome: gut microbiome; material: fecal sample | place: Denmark | collected 2008
TTATGTGGAACACAGCCATGAGCCGATAATTACGCCGGAAGAGTTCGATAAAGTTCAGACGGAGCTTGCGCGGCGTAAGAGGATAAGCCGTCAGTACAGCGGAAAGAGCATTTTTTCTTCCCGTATCATCTGCGGGGACTGCGGTTCCTACTTCGGCTCGAAAGTCTGGAACTCGACCTCAAAATACCGCAGGGTCATCTGGCAATGCAACGGCAAATTCAAGGGCGAGCACAAATGCGAAACGCCGCATCTGGACGAGGAAACCATTAAAGCGCGGTTCGTGACCGCCCTTAACGCTATCATTGAAAGCAAAGACAACATCCTTGAGGATTGCCGATTGATGCAGGCTACGCTGACAGACTGTACAGGCATTGATACAGAAATCGAGAGTCTGCTTGAGGAGATCGATGTGGTGACCGAACTGACAAAGCGTTGCATTGCGGAAAATTCACAGATGGCACAGAACCAGGAAGAATACGCCGCCCGGTACAATGGGTTTGTAGAGCGGTATGAAAAAGCCAAGGCACAGCTTGAGCAGCTCCGCGCCACAAAGGCGGCACGGGAAGCCCAGGCAGAAGCCATCGGAGCGTTTATGTTTGAGGTGCAGGAATTGGATGCCCTCACCGAGTTTGACGAAAAGCTCTGGCTCACCATTATCGACACGATAACCGTCCACGCCGACGGACGGATGACCTTCAAATTCCAGGGCGGTACAGAAATCGAGGCGTGAGTCCCAACAAAAATGAAAAGACCGCAGGTTTCAACGCCTGCGGTTTATTGCTGTCCCCACGGGTAGAGTAATGCACCCCCTAAAGCCGTGGTTGCACCCCCTAAAATCAAAAATGCACCCCCCCAAACCGTAATTGCACCCCCTTAACGGGTTTCTATCAAAATTAGAGTCATTTGCCATAGTAACCTTTACCGGTAAACTTTTATGCACAAATACTGTCTGCTGTTGTGCCATACCGAACCCGCCGTAACGATAAACCGCGTAACCGTGTCCAAAGATGCAATCATGTCCATCCCCATTATCGACAGGATCTCTGGTAATACTCCAGAACCTGGATATTTTGTTATCCCGCAGATAGAGAGCTTCGCCTAAGCCATTGTACACTACATCGTTACTCCAAGGTGTCAGCTTATTCATACTGCTGTTGCCCTGCCAAATATAACCGCCCCCGTTTTCACAGCAAAGGAATCCAAATTGCTCATTGCAGATAATATTTGACCAGGGAACCGGTGTTTTGGCATAAATATAATATTCCGCGCCGTCATGAATAAATCTGCCGTAACCGCAGTCAAATTCACCTTGAATAAGATTATTTTTGGAAGCCGGATAGGTATTCTCTCCAACCTTAACCGCATGCTTTTTCACCGGTGGATTCACTCGTTTCAGCTGCTCTCCAAGATCAAGTGAACAATTGACAAACGCAAAACTTACGTTTTTTATATTTTGCAATTCCCCTTGTTCCAGCTGTGAAAGCCTAATGTGATGCGTGTTTTCCCTTACCGCGAACCGATTGATAATGGTATCCACCGTATGAAAACTACCGTCAAGATAATCTTGGGCCGTATCCTCAAGAATTAAAATTTCAAAATTGAGTCCTTTGCCAAATAAATAATCCGCCACATGCATCAGGCCAGAAAATTTATTTTGTGCAAAATCCTGTTCCAAAAGAACCGTAAGCAAACTTTTCCTGTCGGAGATTCCAAATTTCCACAACTGTTCGGGCTTGGTTGCCGCCCCGTCTTCGGCTCTGATACGGCTGCGTGCAAGAGCCGAAATTTTAAGGGATAGCAGCCATTGCTCCCGATTCAACCCGGAAGCACTGATCAAAGCTCCCGCATTCAACGCCGCATTTTCCTTAGCCAACGTCACGGCAGCTTTATTCTTAAATTGCTTCAGCGCGCTTACCGCTTGTTCCGCATCACTTCCGAAAGAGAGAATAAATACAGCGTCACGGCTCTCTCCCGCACCGATATGCATTGTCATTTCCGCCGCCATACATGGCGTAATCGGATTCTTTTTCATGGCATCATTAAAATCCAACAGCGGCGTATCGCTGTCATTTCCCCGGCCAAACAACTTCAGCGCATCGGTGGCAAAATTTACTTTTTCGTCACTCAAAGTGCTGAGTCCGCACCAAAATCCGCTCTTTCTGTTATGCGCCAACAAGATTCCGTCAAAGCATTCAAATTCCATAAACAATCCGTTAAAGTACGGATGCGCGTCAAAGCTCTCCTGAGATACAAGGCTAACCTTATTAACAAATGCAACGGTTTTTTCTATCGCTTTTTCACTTTTATTTGTAATTTGGGTATGCCATAATACCGCGTTGGTTCCCGAAGCCACAAAAATACACTGCTGAGCCTTTGTATTAAAATCGTTAAATTGATATTCCGCCGATCCGGGCATAAATTCCGCCTTATATTCCGCGGAGCTGTCCGTACAGGGCAAGTACGTGATACTGCTGAGCTTTTCATCCCGAATATAGGTGCAAATACCATTCTCACAGGAACCGTTAATACCCGTTTCCCCACAAAACAGCTGCTGATGCCCGTCAGAGGAGACAAATAGTTTCATCAATCCATTATCCAGCACCAATACTTCCCGTGCCTGCTTATCCGGCGCCATATACTCCCGCTTCAGCTCCGCCGTATCATAAGCAATAATCTTTTCCTCTTCGGGCAGCTGCTTTCTGGGCAATACGCCTATCGGCATCTTTTCTTCCAATAAAACCGAAGCTGCCTTTACAAAGCTGCGGCTTGAAAAGGCTTTTCTTATAGCTTGACCATATAAACAATTGGTCAGCGCGCAAAGACTCATTCCCGCGTGATGCGCCATATGGGAATATACAATACCCGGTGTACCGTTTGTCTCACAATGTTTAAAATCGATGGCTTCATACATACCGTATATACCGGCCATTCCGTTTTCCACCAAACGCACAATATTCTGCATACATTCCTGCGGCGCATATTCCAGCGCGAGCAAACAGGAATACGGTGAAAAGATTTTTTCCGCCTTAAAAGTCGATACCGCGATAGCCGGCACACCAAACGCCCGGTACTTATATTCCCTTGAATAATCAAAGGCATGAAAAGCGGACTCGGAAATTCCCCATATGCCGTTTTTACTTTGAAATTCCTCCTGTGCTTTTACGGCTATCGAAGCCGAGGTATACAACATAGAGTTTTCCGATGGTTTGATAAAGATGTCCGGCATTAAATATTCAAACATGGTTCCGCTCCAAGAAAGACACAGCGGCAAATCATAAAGTCTTGTAAACGGTCTGGAAAGTTTAAACCAGTGCTGAGCGGGAACCTTTCCCAAAGCGATTGCCGTAAGGCTGGTAAGTCTGGCCTCGGAAGAAAGCATATCATAACAGTTCATGCTTTGCTTGTTTTCCCTCGTATTAACGCCGATAGCAAACAGTTTTTTCTCGTTGTTAAACATACAAGCAAAATCAATTTCATCCAAAGTTTGTTCAACAAACCGATAAACTGCATTGCATTTTTGCTCGATCGCAAAAGCGTATTTATAAATTTTTCGGAAAGCCTGCTTTACGTCTCGAAGCAGTTCCGCGTACTTTTCCCTTCCGGCTGACCACACACAAACATTGATCTTTTCGTCAAAAGTTTCATTGATTGCCAAAACCTCTTTTACCGGCATAGGAAAAGTATTTAAAAAATCTTTCAGCGGCTTTAAATTAAATTCACCGGTTTGCTCAATTTCCGTAAATATTTTATCGGGAAAACTCAGTCCCTCGTAGTCTTCCAACCAACAGCGAATAAGCTTAGCCGGATACTCCGCGGCTTCACAGCTTGAAAGAGTCCCGTCTTTTAAAAATTCTTTTGCTTTGTCCGCGGCCTTTTTGCCAATATTGTTATAAAACGCATTGGCGTATTCAGTTAAATGGATTTTAAAATCATCCTCCGCCTCATCCACCGCCGACGAGAGCAAATCACCGATTCCGCTGCATTGGGCTTTTTGCAAAATCCAACGGTCTTTTATCTGATCCAACATGGCCTGCACAGTAATCAATGCCGCGCAATAATTTCCGCTGTCCACACTTGATACATACTCGGTAAGCGGAATTTTTTTATTCGTATCATACCAATTGTACAAATGCCCCTTATATTTAGGCAATTGAGCAATCGCGTTTATCTGTTTTTGTAAATTATCCGCACATAAAGATGGAGAATACGCGCCCATCTTCAGTCCGCAGCAAGCGCTGAGCAAAGCAAAACCGATATTCGTCGGTGATGTGCGTTTTGCATACCCTTTATAGGGTTTTAGCTGAAGATTGTCAGGCATAATATAATCATTATCTTGCAATCCCTCATAAAAGAAACGCAGTGTGCGCATTGAAAGGATTTTTAAGGAAAAGACCTCATCTGGCAGCAAGCGATATTCTTCTTTTTTTATTCTTTGTCCGCTTACAAAGGCAAAAAACGGCGCGGCACTCCATAACGCAGTAACCGCCAATCCGGAAACCACACCGATACCGCCATAAAGACAGATCAAATAAAAAATACCGGCAAGCACAAGGGAAGGCATCATAAACCGATAATAATCCGAAACATTTTTTGCCCCGGAAGTATCGGCAAAGGTCGTCCACTGCAAAATCTTTTTATGGCTGATCAGTCGACGCCACATTCCCTTCATAGCGGCGCGTATATTATTAAAGGCCTCAAACGGAAGAAAAATTCCTCCGAAAAATGCTCTTTTTAAGCTATTATGCCGACTTTGGCGACCGTCAGAATAGGCATATTTTTCACGATCAAAGCGAAACGCATCCATATAGACAAAGAAAGACGGCACAAGCAGTTCCAATATACAACTAAACCAAATTAGATAACCTGCTACCCCGAAAAACGGCGCGGCAAAAGTCTGCAAAAGGATTCCCGGCGCAAATAAAGATTGCACTAAGTTATAAAAAATTTTCCACTTGGAAACGGCGCCCAAATCACTGAACATCCAAGTGATAAGCTGCCAATCCCCGCGTATCCACCGCTCCGCGCGCTTAAAATATGACATAGGGTTCTGAGGGAATTCATCCAAAACCGTTACATCATCCGCTACAAGAGTATGCAAAAGCTCTCCTTCCAGCAAATCATGGGAAAGCACCGTATTGGGACGAATTTTTTCGCTAACCAAAAGATCATAACCATCTACATCAAAAATACCTTTCCCGCAAAAACTTCCGCTCTTAAAAAAATCCTTATACAGTTCGGCGCTGCAAAAATTATATGCGTCGATTCCTCCCGCGGGAGCCATAGCCGCCGCAAAAGGAGTTTGTTTGCCCGGCGTATTCCCCACTGCGGGCTGTACAAGGCCGAATCCGCTGATATAGCGTCCGTTTTTTATATACAGCTTGTTGGCCGGATGGGCAATAACGCCCATTAGTTTTATGACGCAATCCGGCGGCAGAATCGTATCAGCGTCCAGCGTGCAAATATATTTTACTCCCGCCAGTAATTCCTTATTTTCAAAAACACGAAAATTCTGTTCGCCGTTCTTAATATAGCGTACCAGCTGTAAAATAGCGCCGCGCTTGCGTTCCCAACCAAAATATTCTTTCCCGTTCTTTTCTCTTTCGCGTACAATCACTGAAAATTTATCGCCCCAGCGTGCATTTAATTCAGAAATTCCTTTTATCAATCGTGCCTCAAGAGGTTCATCTTCCTTTTCATGCGCATCTTTTCCGGGCTTTAAATCAGCTAAAATAACATATACACCATTATCGATACGATTTCCCGCATAATATTCCTCAATGGTTTTTAATGCCTTATCCGCGCTTTTTACCGAATGAAGCAGCACCGTTAAAGTAATCGCTGTTTTATTTTCGCAAACATCGGCATATTCAGCTTTTAATCTCAGCGGTTGCTGAGGTTTCAGTCTTCGAAGAATGGTTCGGTTTAAACAATTACAAAAAATCGTCAGCAGCGGCGCAAAAGATGCTGCCGCCAGCAAAATTCTGCTCCAAAGCGGCGCGGGAATAAAAAGTATCAGCAAAAGCATTAACAAAGTTAAGGAGATTCCCGCCGTAATATATGCCGCCAGCCGATGCCCCGGCCGCTCCCGAAGAATTCCCGCACCGATACTTTGCGCAAAAAAGGATCGGTGATTTCCAAAAAGCTGTTGTGCCGCGTCCAAAGTATTCTTCTGCATTTTTTGAATCACAAACGTTTCGCTCTTCCCCGAGCTGCGCGCAAGCCGAGCAATTTCTTTTCTGTATCTGTCTCGCGAACTCTCATCCGACATCAAATATCCTTTGTCCTGCAATAACAGCTGCTGTTGAGGCAGACACCGATCCCGAAGAACCGCAAAATCAATTTCATTGAATAGAATCAGTGATTTTGCAGCGTTCGAAGCATAATTCTCAAACTCCTCAGGTTTTTTTATGATTTTTTCTATCAGCCGCAGCAAATTGAATTTAATGGCCACCGGTAAAAAATCAAATTCCTCAAAGGTAAGCGAAAAATTCCGTGTGATTTCCACCGTATCCGCATTGACAATGCCATTACTTTGTTCAACCAATTCCTGCGCCAATTCAAAAACACGCAAATTTTCACTTCCTTCAGGCAAAGTACACAAAGGAATCTCCAAATACAGCGATGACGCGATATTCAATATGCGGTTTTTATTATCCGCAATCCAAACCAGCTTATTATTGCCGTCAATTTTCGCGGTGTTCTGTTCAAAGAGTTCTTCTAACCTATGGTAGAGCTCTTTGGCGTATTTTTTTAATTTACGGGTGTTATTCACTGTTTTTACCTCCGCTTTGTCAGTTATTTACTATTATTTACAATTGTTTCGTGAAAATACCCAAAAGTAAAAAAAGAGCGCTGAAAACGCGCTTTGTCTGTCAAAAAAACTTGTTAATAAAAAAATATAAAAATTTTTATATCGCATCGAAGCGGTGAAATGTGGTACCGTGAAACATACTCTTTCAGGTAAATTTCCTCCCCTTCTGGATGCAAACCGAATCTCCACCGCCTTTTGAAAAAGGTGGATAAGAACTCATTGTATGACTTTTTTGCCATGTGATTTTCCGGAGCACTTAAACCACGCTGCTTTATTCGATTTATATAAAATCAAGAGTTACAGTATCGGCAAAATCCCGTCCTCTTTCCGTTAACCGAATAAACCTTTCATTTGCTGCGATCAAGTCCAGTTCTTGATTCTTTTTTATGGCTTTTCCATACTTTTTAAAAAAATCAACTCCAAAATCTTTGTTAAATGCAACAATATCCATTCCCCGATTCAAGCGAAGTCCCAGCATAATACGCTCATTCATCCGATCTTCCTCCGTCAAGGGATGAATATCGCGCATGATATCTTTTTGCATAATATATTTTTCCAGATTTTGCGTGTTTCGATATCGATTGCCCTCATAATAGGAATGTGCCGCACAGCCTAACCCAATATATTCACCGCACAGCCAATAATTAAGGTTATGGCGGCACTCTCGGCCTGGTTTCGCATAATTAGATATTTCATACTGGAAAATACCACATTGAGCAAGGATTTCTCCTACGGCACTATACATAGCGCGTTCCGTTTCCTCCTCCGGAAGCCGCAGCCGCCCCGAAAGCACATCGCGCCCCAGAGGCGTATCCGGCTCAATCGTAAGTGAATAGCAGGAAATATGCGCCGGATTGTAGGATAACGCCTGAAGAAGAGTTTTTTTCCAAGCCTCCAGAGTCTGCCCCGGCAACGCAAAAATCAAATCCAAATTAAAATTTTCAAAGCCCGCGCGTTTTACGCTGTTTACAGCTTCCTCAAGCTGCGCAGCCGTATGACACCGGCCAATATCACTTAATACTTCGTCACTCAAACTCTGCGCTCCGACGGAAATTCGGTTGATACCCACTGCCCTATATTCCAAAAGCTTTGAATACGTAAGTGACGCGGGATTACACTCTATTGTAATTTCCGCATCGGATGCTATAGAAAAATTTTGACGCAAGAACGTCATTAAATCCGCTGTCTGCCACTGCGTCATCAGACTGGGCGTTCCCCCGCCGATGAAAACTGTATCAATACTTTTTCCCCGATACCGCAGAGCCTCGTTTTTCAAGGCATCCAAATAAGACGGCAGACACGTTTGTCTGCCGCCAAAAGAAACAAAGTCACAATAAGAACACTTTTTTTCGCAAAAGGGAATATGAATATACAAGCCCGTCATATCAATCAAGCTTAAGCACGGCAAGAAACGCTTCCGAGGGAATCTGAACGCTGCCTACTTGACGCATTCGCTTTTTTCCCTCCTTTTGCTTTTCCAGCAATTTTTTCTTCCGCGTGATATCTCCGCCGTAGCACTTAGCCAAAACATCCTTTCGCATAGCCTTTACAGTCTCACGGGCAATTATCTTTCCCCCGATAGCTGCCTGAATTGGAATTTCAAACAACTGCCGCGGAATCACATCGCGCAGCTTTTCCGCAACCATCCGTCCATGCGCGTAAGCCTTATCCTTATGCACAATGACGGAAAGCGCGTCGCAAGGATCGCCGTTTAAAAGAAAGTCTAACTTCACAAGCGCACTGGGCTGATAGCCGCAAAGCTCATAATCAAAAGAAGCGTATCCTCTAGTACGGGATTTTAAGGTGTTAAAAAAGTCATAGATAATTTCATTCAGCGGCATTTTATATTCCAATACCGCACGATTTTCATCCGCATAGTGCATATTCAGATATTCCCCGCGTTTTTCAATACACAAATCCATTACGGCGCCGATATAATCCTTCGGCGTCATAATGTTTGCCTTTACCATGGGCTCGCGCATTTCTTTAATCTCATCCGCTTTGGGTAAATTGGCCGGATTATCGATTTTTAACTCGGTACCGTCCGTCTTGGTAACCTCATAGACAACGCTGGGTGCCGTAGTAACAATATCAAAGTCGAATTCCCGCTCCAGCCGTTCCTGAATAATTTCCATATGCAGCAACCCTAAGAAACCGCAGCGAAAGCCATAGCCCAGAGCGGCTGAAGTTTCCGGTTCAAAAGTAAGGGAAGCGTCATTAAGCCCCAACTTTTCCAAAGCATCGCGCAAATCATCATATTCGCTGCCGTCGGCAGGATAAATGCCGCAAAATACATTCGGCATGATCTTTTTATATCCCGGCAGCGGCTCTCCCGCAGGATATTCATCATCGGTTATTGTATCACCCACGCGCGTTTCGCTTACCGTTTTGATGCTCGCGGCAATATACCCTACCTCTCCGGCGGAAAGTTCTTCCACCGGTAAATAGTCCGGCGCAAAAACGCCCACTTCGGTAACTTCAAAGGTATGTCCTGAATGCATCATGCGTATTTTTGTTCCCACTTTTACTTTGCCGTTTTTTACCCGAACAAAACTGAGCGCGCCCTTGTAATTATCATATATCGAATCAAAAATCAGTGCCTGCAGCGGTGCTTCCGCGTCTCCCTGCGGTGCGGGAACCGAATGCACAATAAGCTCCAGCACTTGATGAATATTGATTCCCTCTTTTGCCGAAATCCTCGGCGCGTCCATACAGGGGATCCCTATAATATCCTCTACTTCTTTGGCGACAGCCTCCGGTTCGGCACTGGGAAGATCGATTTTATTGATAACCGGCAAAATTTCCAAATCCTGCCCGACGGCAAGGTAGACATTGGCTAACGTCTGTGCCTCTACTCCCTGGGTAGCATCTACAATCAAAATTGCCCCCTCGCAGGCGTTCAAGCTTCGGGAGACCTCATAAGTAAAATCCACATGACCGGGAGTATCGATCAAATTCAGCATATATTCCTGTCCGTCATCGGCTTTATAGAACATACGTACCGCCTGTGATTTAATCGTAATTCCCCGCTCTTGTTCCAATTCCATGGTATCCAGCAGCTGCGCATGCATTTCCCTGGCACTGACCGTTCCCGTTTCATCAATTAAGCGATCCGCTAAAGTGGATTTTCCGTGATCAATATGCGCAATAATGCAAAAATTACGGATATTTTCTCTTTTAAACGACATCTGTTTTCTGCCTCATGATCTGCCGCAGCAATGTTTATATTTTTTTCCGCTTCCACATGTAGTCGAAAGATAAGTATTATTAGTATATACAATATTATCTATATTATTGGTATTTCTTGATTTAAAGGATTTATATGAAAAAGTACATATAGTATTTATTGTATTATTCTAATTATCTTTTCTTATATTGTGGCAACAAATTGGCAACAATGTCGCCAACATATTTTTATTTACCATTAAT
>ULSF01001626.1_pt1 | contig 10229 bp, 5 predicted proteins | sample 1956121 | NCBI WGS metagenome assembly ULSF01 (sample SAMEA4835701, study PRJEB28245) | human gut metagenome | biome: gut microbiome; material: fecal sample | place: Denmark | collected 2008
CCTGAATGTTGCAGCGCTTGCCGATGCGCACGCTCTGCATCTCGCCGCGGCAAACACTGTTGTACCAGAACGCCGTGCCTTCACCCGCGACGACGTCGCCGAGCACCTGCGCGCCCTCCATGATGAGAATTTTGTCATCGGTGGAAAGGCGGTTAAAATTCATAGACATGGTTTTTCTCCTTTGTGAGCGGACAAGCGCCCGCAGTATCATTTTTTACAGGGCAAAGTTGCCGTTGACGAACACGGGAATCTCGCGCCCGTCTTTCGTCGTGCCGATGATGGAAAGGTCAGCGGTGCCGACCATGAAATCGACGTGCGTATTGGAATCATTCAGGCCCGCGGCCTTGAGCTCTTCCTTGCTCATGGCCTCGCCGCCCTCGACGCACTCGGGGTACGCCTCACCGAAGGCGAGGTGGCAGGCCGCGTTTTCGTCGAAGAGCGTGTTGTAGAAGAGAATCTTCTGGTTTGAAATGGGACTGTCGTAGGGAACGAGTGCGACCTCGCCGAAATACGCCGCGCCCTCGTCCTCGGCGATGGCGGCTTTCAGAATGTCCTCGCCCTTTTCCGCGTGCGCCTCGACGATCTTGCCATCCTTGATGACGAAGTGGAAGTTTTCAATGATGTTGCCGTTGTGCACGAGCGGCAGGGCTGCGTAAACGACGCCGTCAATGCCGTCTCTGAGCGGGGCGGTGAAGACCTCCTCCGTCGGCATGTTTGCGACGAACGGGAAGCCTGCGCGGCTGGTGTTGTCGCCGCCGGCCCAGACGTGCGTCTCGGGGAGTTTGATGTTGAGGCTCGTGCCGAGGGAGTTCTGGTAATAGAGCGAGGTGAAGTGCAGCTCGTTGAGCTTTGCGATGCGGCTTTTGAGCAGCGCGACGTGCTCGCGCCAGCGCGCGACGGAGTCGCCCTTGCCGCTGATGCGGACGGAGGTGAAGATCGCGTCCCAGAGCTTGTCCATCGCCTCCTGCTCGGGAAGCTCGGGGAAGACCTTCTTCGCCCAGCTCGGAATGGGGACGGATGCGACGCACCAGGGGCAGGCATTGGACATTACGGCGCTTACGTAAGGCTGGATGGCCGTCTCGCTGCGGCTCGCGCGCGTCAGGCGGTCGGGGTCTACGCCGAGCAGCGCCTCAGGATCACGGGCGGAGATATTGAGAAATGCTGCGCCCTCGTCAGCATAGCCGTTGAGCATTTCTGCCTGCCAGGCGGGAAAGACGTCGAACACGGAGTCATCCGCGCGCAGAAAGCGCTCGCGTTCAAGAAAATCATCCGACCAGCGCATCACGACTTCGCGGCAGCCGACATTATAGGCAGCGGCGGCGCACAGGCGTGCAAAATACGCGCACTCGACCGGGCAGCGGATCACGACGGCCTGGCCCTTTTGAACGTTCAGGCCGACTTCAATGAGCAGCTTTGCATATTCTCTGAGCTTTTCTTCCATGAATGACCTCCAAAAAAGAAGACGGCTGTGCATGGCACAGCCGCCTTTTCCTATCGTACGATGCCATACAACATGCATCATAACACAGTTCATGCGCGATTGAAAAGAGTTTTTCGTATTTTTATCAGATTCCGAGAAGAAGCGAGGCAAAGTTGAAGTAGATCATCAGCGAGATGGCGTCCACGACCGTCGTGATGAACGGCGAAGCCATGACCGCGGGGTCGAAGCCAATCTTCTTGGCGAGCAGCGGCAGCGTGCAGCCCACGACCTTGGCTGCGAACACTGTGACCACGAGCGTCAGGCAGATGACGAGCGCGACCGTGATGGTGATGGGATTGCCGAAGATCATCCTGTCGACGAGCATGAGCTTGACGAAATTCGCTGCGGCAAGCGTGGCGCCGCAGACGACCGCCACGCGGATCTCCTTCCAGATGACGCGGAAGAGGTCGGAAAATTCGATCTCGTCGAGCGAGATGCCACGGATGACCGTGACGCTCGCCTGTGAGCCGCAGTTACCGCCCGTGTCCATCAGCATCGGGATATAAGCCGTCAGAATGGCGAACGCGCTGAGCGCGTCTTCAAAGCGGGCGATGATCTGGCCGGTGAACGTGGCCGAGACCATCAGAAGCAGCAGCCAGGGGATACGGGACTTGTACGTATCCCAGACGCTCGTCTTGAGGTATGGCTTATCCGTCGGCAGCATAGCCGCCATCTTTTCGATATCCTCGGTCGTCTCCTCTTCCATGACGTCGATGGCGTCGTCGACCGTGATGATGCCGACGAGGCGGTCTTCCTTGTCGACGACCGGAAGGGCGATGAAGTTGTACTTCGAGAAGGTCTGCGCAACGTCCTCTTTATCCTCGAGCGTGGAGACAGAGATGACGTGCGTCTCCATGATCTCGTCGATGGTGTCGTCCTCATCGGAGAGGAGGATCGTTCGCAGCGAGACGATACCCTGCAGCTTGCGCGCCGGATCGACGACATAGCAGACGTTGATGGTCTCTTTGTCCGTACCGGTGCGGCGGATGCGCTTGAGCGCGTCCTCGACGGTCATATCGCGCTTTAAGTCGACAAACTCCGTCGTCATCAGCGCGCCCGCGCTGTCGTCGGGGTATTTGAGAATTTCATTGATGCTCTTGCGCGTGTCGGGGTCCGCATGCTTTAAGATGCGCTTGACGACGTTCGCGGGCATTTCCTCCACGATGTCGACCGCATCGTCCAGATACAGCTCGTCAAGGACCTCTTTGAGCTCGGTGTTCGAAAAGCCGCGGATCAGCATCTCCTGCGCGTCGGGATCGAGCTCGACGAACACCTCCGCCGCGGGCTCTTTGGGAAGGAGCCGGAACAAAAGGGGAATGCTGTCCTCGTCCAAATCTTCAAAAAGCGAGGCGATATCCGCGGGCTCCAGGTCTGCAAGCAGGTCGCGCAGCGTGGTATATTGTTTTCGCTTGAGCAGATCCTCGATTCTTTCCAGCAGTTCGTCGCGCATTTCTTCAAAGCCGACCATACCGACTCCTCCTTTCTGAAGATAGTGCCAAATCAAAGTGTTCAGGTGAATTTTGCGATAAAAAATCCCCCATATCCTGCGTCCGGCGACGCGGCTATGGGAGCGACAATCAAGAAACACCCGCCCCTGGCGAGAAGTTTCCTTACCGTTCAAGCTTTAGCATCACGAGGCGGTGAAACTGCATTAGATGGCACCTTGCTTTCGATGCAACCTGTTCAAACCCTCTCATAGTGTCTCCACTACTCCGCGGCAGCAGTCCGTATCCTTGTGGTAGCCTTACCTACCGGACGATGTATGAACTTAACGGCACTATATTATGCACATTTTCCCGTCGTGTCAACCCCTTTTCCGGCTTTATTTCTGTAAAAAGTATGTCAAGGCACGCGTTTCTGCTTCCCTTTCGAATTGGGCTGTGCTATACTACATAAATTGAAGAGAAATCGACTTTTGAGGAGGTGAGCATCGCCCTTGCAGCAGTATCTTGACCGGCACCGCTTTTTGAAAGGCATCTACCTGATGGTCAGGCGGTACTTCGATCATCATGTCGGCCGCGACAGTGCGGCACTCACATACTACCTTTTGTTTGCGCTTTTCCCGCTTTTGATCTTTTTGAGCAACTTAGTCGGCATCATGTCCGTGGATATCAGCGGCTTTCTGTATGAAATTCGCGCATTCATCCCGCAGGAGGCGATCGAGATCATCGAGCAGTATTTCACTTATGTCAGCCGCGATTCAAGCCCACGGCTTTTGTGGTTCTCACTGATTTTTTCCATTTACTTTCCTTACCGCGCGGCAAGCTCGCTTCTGGGCTCTGTCCGTCGGGCCTACGGCGAGCACCGGCCCACGCAGTTTTTGCGCTATCAGTTCAAGCTCCTGCTTTATACGCTGAGCCTGATTTTAATGGTCGTTTTGTCCATCGGACTGTCCGTCGTCGGCGGGCGGGTGCTGAACTACGTGTCGAGCCACCTGTCGGCCTATATCACGCTGAGCGACGGCTTTATCCGCCTGTGGTCGAGCCTGCGCTTTGTTATCATCGGCGGCATCGTATTCTTCCTCATCGCGATGATGTACGGCCTTGCGCAGGAGTCGCACCGGATGAACCGTATCTGGCCGGGCGCGGTGTTCTCGCTCGTGATGTGGCTCGTATTGTCATTCCTTTTTTCGTATTATGTTGAAAACATCGCGCGCTACTCCGTCATTTACGGCACGCTCGGCGCGGTGATCGTATTGCTTTTGTGGCTGTATCTCGCCTCGGTCATGCTGATCATGGGGGCGGAATTCAACAGCGTTTTGATGGTGCTGCGTAAGCAGCACACGGCGGAAGCCGAAGAGAATTTAGGAGAAACACAGAAATGAAAATCATCATTGTCGGTATCGGTAAGGTCGGCTACGCCATCGCCGAGCAGATGACGGGCGAAAACCACGATCTGGTCGTCATCGACCGCAACAACGCCGTGCTCGACCACGTTGACTCCATGCTCGACGTCATGTGTGTGGAGGGCAACGGCGCGAGCGCCAGCGTCCTTTTGGAGGCGGGCGTGCGCGAGGCGGACCTTCTCATCGCCGTTTCGGAAAACGACGAGGTCAACCTCATCTGCTGCCTGATGGCGAAAAAGCTCGGCGCGAAGCACACGGTCGCCCGCGTACGCAACCCCGAGTATTTCCGCGATGCACCGATCCTGCGCCGCGAGATCGGGCTTGATATGATCATCAACCCCGAAAATGCCGCCGCGCAGGAAATTTCGCGCATCCTGCGCGTGCCGTCTGCGTTCAGCGTGGAGACGTTTGCCCGCGGACTTGTCGAGCTCATCGGCTTTCAGACCGAAGAGGGCGACAGCCTTGTCGGCAAGTCCCTCATCGACTACAACCGCGAAAATCCCAACAGCATCCTCATGTGCGCGGCCAAGCGCGGGGAAGAGGTCATCGTGCCGAACGGCTCGTTCGTCCCGCAGACGGGCGACCGCGTGTACGTCATCGGCACGCCCGCGGAGACGACGCGCGTGCTGCGCTCGATGGGCAGGGCCATGGCGCCCATCCGCCGCGTGAGCATCCTTGGCGGCAGCCGCATCGCACAGTACCTTGCCTGGGTGCTCACCGACATCGGCACGCACGTGACGATCGTGGAAAAGGACGAGGCCAAATGTCTCACGCTCGCGGAAAAGCTGCCGAAAGTCACCGTCATCCACGGCGACGGCACGAATCACGACCTGCTCGAATCCGAGGGTATCTTCCACTGCGACGCGTTCATCGCTGTGACGGACCGCGACGAGGAAAACCTCCTCATGGCGCTCACGGCGAAGCGCTACGGCGTGAAGAAGGTCGTGCCGAAGATGTCGCGCATGGGGTATCTCGACATCGTGAACCTCACGGGCCTCGACACGGTCATCTCGCCCAAGGCCATCATTGCAAGCCAGATCTCAAGTTACGTCCGCGGCCTTGCCAACTCGCAGGGCAGCGCGGTGGAGAGCCTGCACTATATCCTCGGTGGCGCGATCGAGGCGGTCGAATTCACCGCGACGAGTGCCACGCACTTTCTCGACCGGCCGCTCAGCGACCTGCATTTTCGAAACGGCCTGCTCGTTGCGGCCATCGTGCACAACGGCCGGATGGAGATCCCGAACGGTCATTCCCAGATCCATGCGGGCGACCGCGTGATCGTGGTGGCGAAAAAGCTCTTTTTGCAGGACCTCAACGATATTCTCGGCTGATGTGCCGGCTGCTTGCGGCAAGGAAGTTTCATTATGAACCAAAATCTTATTCTCAGAATCGTGGGCGTCATTCTCTGTATCGAGGCGCTTTGTATGATCCCGCCGCTGCTGCTGAGCGTGTTCGACGGTGGTGTTGACCAGAGGGCCTTTTTGTACGCGCTGCTCATCTGCGGCGGCGTGGGAGTGCTGCTCTCGCTCATCCGCGCGGACAACGCGCGGCTCCAGACGCGCGACGGCTTTGTCTGCGTGGCACTGTGCTGGATCGCGCTGAGCGTGTTCGGCGCGCTGCCGTATTTTTTCAGCGGCAGCTGCAGCTTTATCGACGCCATTTTCGAGACCGTCTCCGGCCTGACGACGACCGGCGCGTCCATCTTCCCGTCGCCTGCGTCGCTGCCGCAGGGCATCCAATTCTGGCGCGCGCTCACGCAGTGGATGGGCGGCATGGGTATCCTCGTTCTCATGCTGGCGCTGCTGCCCAAGCTCAGTGAGGGCAGCGTGAACCTGATGAAAGCGGAATCCCCCGGCCCCATCAGCACAAAGCTCCGCCCCCGCACGGGTGAGACGGCGCGCATCCTGTACCGCATCTATATCGCGCTCACCGTGGCGGAGGCGCTGCTGCTGCGCATTGCGGGCCTCCCGCTGTTCGATGCGATCACCACGGCGCTGACGACGATCTCTACCGGCGGCTTTTCCATCCGGGATGCGAGCATCGCGTATTATCAGTCGCATCTTGTCAACTGGATCCTCATTTTCTTCATGTTTGCCGCAAGCGTGAACTTTACGCTCCTCTACCTCTGCGTGACGCGCCGCTTCCGCGAGGCGCTCAAGAGCGAGGAGCTGCGCGTTTACTCGCTGGTCGTGGTCGGCGCGTCGGCGATGATCGCGGCGGACCTGATCGTGCGCACGGGGCGCGACATCGGCTCGGCCATCGAGAATGCGGCCTTTCAGGTCACAACGCTCATTTCAACGACCGGCTACTGCACGGAGGATTTTGACCTCTGGCCGCAGTTCTGCCGCTGTATCCTCGTGCTGGTGATGTTTTTCGGCGGCTGCGCGGGCTCTACGGCGGGCGGCGTCAAGGCCTCGCGCATCGTGCTTTTGTGCAAGTCGCTGCGGCGTGATCTGCGGCGCGTGATGCACTCGCGCGAGGTGCGCCCCATCACGCTCGACGGACATCGCGTGACGGAGGAGACCGTCTCGTCCGTTTCGGTCTTCTTCTTCGCCTATATCGCGATCATGCTGCTTGGCACGCTGATTTTGTCGCTTGACAACATCGACTTTACCGCGGCGTTCACCGCCTCGCTCACGGCCATCAGCAACGTGGGCCCGGGCCTTGGCGCAGTGGGACCGACGTGCAACTTCGGCTTTCTCTCCGGCATCAGCAAGCTCACGATGAGCGCCATCATGCTGCTCGGCCGTCTTGAGATCATGCCGCTGCTTGTCCTCTTGATGCCCTCTGTCTGGCGCAGAAAATAAAAGAAAATCAAAAAGGGTGGATTGCAATTTTGCAATCCACTCTTTTTGAAAAGGATTAGCTGCGCTTCGTGCCTTGCCGCTCGCAGCGCGGCTGCGACACGCGCTCCGCGCAAAGAGTAAATTCCGACGCGCCTGTCGTCGGAATTTACGATCAAACAGATTTCGCGTCTGCGGACGTGAAACTCTGCGAGGCGGTTCGCCTCCATTTTAGCAGCAGGGCCGAGTTTGTGATGACAAGCACGCTGCCTGCGTTATGGACCAGCGCGCCGACAACAGGGTTCAGTGTGCCGGTGATGGCGAGCGTGATGGCGATGAAGTTGAGCGTCATCGAGAACGTCATGTTGAGCTTGATGGTGCGCATCATGCGCTTGGAGAGTGCGATGAGGTGCGGCAGCTCCTTGACTTCTCGTCGACGAGCGCGATATCCGCGGTGTCCACGGCGATGTCGCTGTCCACGCCGGCCGACATCGGCGGCCTTGAGCGCGGGCGCGTCGTTCACGCCGTCGCCGATCATGCAGACCTTATCGCCCGCGGCCTGATAGGCGCGGATGTGGACGAGCTTTTCGATGCCCGCGCGGGCGCGGGCGACGGTCAGCTCTTCGAGAAGACCGCCGAGCTGCATGATGAACGCGACCTCACCCGCGGCAAAGTCTTCGCCGATGCAGACCGACGCGATCAGCGCGAGCGAGACGAGCACGTCTGCCTTGATGTCGAACGCCGTGACAAGGCCGATGACGGCCTCTAAAATGATGGGGATGCCGCAGAGGATGATCGCGGCCCACGAGGCGTCGAACGGCAGGGGGACAAGATCAAAAATGCTGACGATCAGTGCGACGCCGGAGATCACGAGCAGTGCGATATCTTTTTTTGTGCCGCCCAGCTCTAAAAAATGCTTCAGCTTTTCCATTGCCAGTTTCACGGAAGTGACTACTTTCTGTACCATAGGGGGTATTGGCTTATTATACATATGGGGGTATAGGCTGTAAAGCGCGCAAAAAGAGAGAAGCAGCACAAAACTGCTTCTCTTCTTTCGTGCAATTCTACTGAAAACGAGCGCGTGAGAGGGTTTATCTCCTGCCCAGCCCATGTTCGAAAAGCGCTCGACCGCCTTCGTAAAGTTCTCGATCGTTTTGTCCGCGTCGCCGTGCTCGATGCCGTCGCGCACGCAGTGTTTGATGTGCCCCTCGAGAACGACCTTGCCGCAGCCGTGCAGCGCGGATTTGGCCGCATTGATCTGCGCAAGAATATCCTCGCAGGGGACGTCCTCGTCCACCATGCGGTCAATGGCCTGCACCTGACCGATGATCTTTTTGAGCCGACGGTGCAGATTGTCGGCGTCCATACACCGTTTCATCGTTTGACCTCCATACCTGTTGGGGTATCTGCATTGTACACTCTGCGCCGCGATTTTGCCAATATGCGCTGCCGCGCCGGTTTTGTGCGCCTTTTGCGAAAAAATGGCGTTTTGCGGCAATTTTCTCTTCCTCCGCGGTGTTGCAGAGCATAAAAAAGTGTGATAGGATATATTAGAAATAGTATGACCGGCGGCCATATTGCCGCCGGAGCGATTTTGAGGTAACCGAATGAAGAAAAGCGACAAAACACCCAAGCAGACCCACCGCCGCGCGGACCCGAACGTCATGGGCCTCCACGCGGATGTGGTGGAGCAGAATATCACCGAGACGCTGGAAACGAACTACATGCCCTACGCGATGTCCGTCATCGTTTCGCGCGCCATTCCGGAGATCGACGGTTTCAAGCCCTCGCACCGAAAGCTCCTTTACACGATGTACAAGATGGGGCTTCTCACCGGCGCGCGCACGAAGAGCGCGAACATCGTCGGACAGACGATGCGCTTAAACCCCCATGGCGACGCCGCGATCTACGATACGATGGTGCGCCTTTCCAAGGGCTACGGCGCGCTGCTGCACCCGTTCGTCGACTCGAAGGGCAACTTCGGCAAGGTCTATTCGCGCGACATGGCGTGGGCGGCCAGCCGATACACCGAGGCGAAGCTCGCGCCCATCTGCGCCGAACTCTTCCGCGACATCGACTCTGACACCGTTGATTTTGTGGACAACTACGATAACTCGATGAAAGAGCCGGCGCTGCTGCCAACAACGTTCCCGAATATCCTGGTCTCGGCCAACCAGGGCATCGCGGTCGGCATGGCGAGCCAGCTGTGCGGCTTTAACTTGGGCGAGGTCTGCGACACGACGATCGCCTTTTTGAAAAATCCCGAGGTGCGCATCAGCGAGACGCTGCTCGCGCCCGACTTCCCGACCGGCGGCGAGGTATTGTACGACCCGCGCGCCATTGAGGACATTTACAACACCGGCCGCGGCGGCGTAAAGGTGCGCGCCCGCTGGCGCTACGACAAAAAAGAAAATCTCATCGAAATTTATGAAATTCCCTACACCACCACGACCGAGGCCATCATGGACAAGGTCGCCGAACTCATCAAGGCGGGCAAGGTCAAGGAAATTTCCGACATGCGTGACGAGACCGACCTCTCCGGCCTCAAGCTGACGATCGACTTAAAGCGCGGTGCCGACCCCGACAAGCTGATGCAGAAGCTCTTCAAGGCGACGACACTGCAGGATACGGCGTCGTGCAACTTCAACGTCCTGATCGGCGGCATGCCGCGCGTGATGGGCGTGCGCGAGCTTTTAGACGAGTGGTGCGCGTGGCGCACCGAGAGCGTCAAGCGCCGCGTGTACTTCGTGCTCAAAAAGCGGCAGGACAAGCTGCACCTCTTGAAGGGCCTTAAAAAGATCCTGCTCGACATCGACAAGGCCATCAAGATCATCCGCGAGACGGAGAAGGAGGCCGACGTCGTGCCGAACCTGATGATCGGCTTCGGCATCGACCAGATCCAGGCGGAATATGTCGCCGAGATCAAGCTGCGCAACATCAACCGCGAGTATATCCTGAAGCGCGTGGAGGAGACGGCATCGCTCGAGGCGGAGATCGAAGACCTTGAGGATACGCTCGCGCGCCCGTCACGCATCCGCAAGATCATCGTCAGCGAGCTTGAGGATGTGCGCAAAAAGTATGCCGAGCCCCGCCGCACCGGCATCCTCTACGACTATGCCGA
>ULSF01005821.1_pt1 | contig 10182 bp, 13 predicted proteins | sample 1956121 | NCBI WGS metagenome assembly ULSF01 (sample SAMEA4835701, study PRJEB28245) | human gut metagenome | biome: gut microbiome; material: fecal sample | place: Denmark | collected 2008
ATTTTCCTCATAGCTCAAAATAAAGCAACCGCAGTATAACAGTGTTCCTATCCTTCTTTTAATGAACCTCCTTCTCTATTCCTAAACTGCGAAAAAGTATTGACAGGCCTATATTACAGCAATTACTTTTTGATATCAATATTTTTCCTAATAAAACAAAATCTCTAAAAAAAAATCACTTTACTAATTTAGTGTGATGATGTATAATGAAGTCAACTTAATCAATAAGGATGATGTTATGGATAACCATGCTTTGAATCAACAACTATATCAGGTCATTGCCTCTTTAAAAAGCGCCGAAGAGGCGGAGCTTTTTTTGCAGGATCTTTGCACATTAAAAGAAATCGAATATATGGCGCAGCGTGTGGAATCGGCCAAGCTTTTAATGAATAACATGACCTACCAAGAAGTATTTAAACGCGTTAATATTTCCAGTGCTACACTTTCACGCGTAAGTAAATGTGTAAAATACAATACCGGCTATACCAGCGTGCTTACACGTCTTTTCGGTAAGGAATCGGAGGAGAAGAATTGAACGACATCAGCATATTAACCCAAGAATTAAGTAAGCTTTATGAAAAAGCCGGCTACAAAAAATATAAAATGCGAAAATTCGAGGAGTATTCACTGTATCTTGAAAACAAGAATTTTTTGACCAGTGAATATGTAATTACTTTTAATGATCTCTCCGGCAAACTGCTGGCTTTAAAACCCGATGTAACCCTTTCCATTGTAAAAAACACGAATGCCACCTTGTTATCCAGTGAAAAGCTCTACTATACCGAAAGTGTCTATCGACTGGATGCACGTTCCCATGAATATAAAGAGATTCATCAAATGGGTCTTGAAATGCTGGGTGATATCGACGAAGTCGCTACCTTGGAAATTCTGGCGCTGGCTCTTGAATCTTTGGAAGCAACTGGTATGAATTATGCCTTGAATATCTCGCATATGGGCATTATCAATCCTTTGTTAGCCGATGCCGTAGGAGAAAATCTTTCACTGAAAGAGCAGCTGATCGGATGCATAAAATCAAAGAATCTGCATGATATGCGTCAAATTTGTGCGCAAGCCGGAATCTCAGCCGAAAAATCCGAACCTCTGTGTGCAGCAGCTTCTGTCGGCGGTGATTTTGAAGCCGGACTTCAGTTTTTAAAGAACTTGAATGATCCGGGAATACAAAATGCCTTAATAGAGCTGACAGCTATCTTTAACGGACTGAAAAGCTGTGGTAAAGCTGAAAATATTCGCCTTGATCTTTCCATTATCAACGATGTCAACTATTATAACGGCATTGTGTTTCAGGGATATCTTGCAGGTATACACCGCCATATTCTCTCCGGCGGCCGGTACGATCATTTGGCCGGGAAATTTAAAGCCGGTATTGGCGCGATGGGGTTTGCCGTCTATCTTTCGGATCTTACACTGTTTCATTCGCACCCGGAATATGACTGCGATATACTGCTGCATTACAATTCTTCCGTTCCCGCGGCGCAAGTGCTGAAAGAAGCGGAAAAACTGCGCGATACAGGGAAACGCGTAAGAGTAGAACGTCATATTCCTCCGGAATTGAAATATAAAGAATTAAAGGAGATCTGAAAATGCTCAATGTTGCACTCCCTAAAGGCAGACTGGGCGATAAAGTATATCGTCTTTTGGAATCCATCGGTTATGAATGTCCCGAACTTTTACAAGACAGCCGCAAATTGATTTTTCTGAATGAAAAAGCAGGCGTCAAATACTTTTTAGTAAAACCTTCGGACGTGGCTATTTATGTAGAATACGGCGCTGCCGATATCGGCGTTGTGGGAAAAGACGTGCTGGATGAGGGAGATTTTGATATCTATGAGCTCCTGAATTTAAATTTAGGCATCTGCAAAATGGCTGTAGCGGCAAAAAATGATTTTCGGGAAGATCTTGACCGGCCGCTGCGGGTAGCTACAAAATATCCTCGCATCGCAAAGAATTTTTATGCTAAAAAAAATCGGGAAATTGAAATCATTAAATTGAATGGTTCCATTGAGTTAGCGCCCGTGTTAGGCCTATCGGATGTCATCGTAGATATCGTAGAAACGGGCAAAACTTTAAAGGAAAACGGCCTGCGCGTATATGAGGATATTCTGCCGATCAGCGCCCGGCTGATCGCTAATAAATCTGCCTTCAATTTTAAAGGTGAAGAAATTACAAAAATTATAAATGCAGTAAAAGGAATTTTGGAAAATGATAAAGATATTTGAAAAAGAAATTGAACTGAAAAATATTCTCAACCGTCAAATTCAGAGTTATACCGAATATGAAGATACCGTCAGGAAAATTCTTGCCGACGTCATTGACCGAGGTGATGAAGCTGTATTGGACTACAGCAGAAAATTTGACTGTGCTGATATGGAATCTTTAGCGGTAACAGAAGAAGAAATCGCGCAGGCGGTAAAAGATATTGACGCTTCTTTTATGCAGACCTTGCGGGAAGCCAAAGCGAATATTGAGTTTTTTCACAAAAACCAGCTGCGTTCCGATTTTGAACTGAAAAAGGAAAACGGAATTGTTTTAGGCCAAAAATTCACGCCCATCAAACGTGCCGGTATTTATGTTCCCGGCGGAACCGCCGCATATCCCTCGACAGTCTTAATGAATGCGATTCCGGCAAAAATCGCCGGCGTTCAGGAACTTATTATGACCACTCCCGCCGATAAAAGCGGAAAAATCAAAGCGGAAATCCTTGCCGCGGCTCATCTTTGCGGCGTAGATAAAATTTTCAAATGCGGCGGCGCTCAAGCGATTGCCGCCATGGCCTACGGTACTGAAAGTATTCCGGCGGTAGATAAAATTGTAGGTCCGGGCAATATTTTTGTAGCTTTGGCCAAAAAACAGGTGTTCGGCAAGGTATCCATCGATATGATTGCCGGCCCCAGTGAAATTCTTATTCTTGCCGACGAAACCGCGAATCCCGCCTTTGTGGCAGCGGATCTGCTCTCTCAGGCCGAACATGACAAGCTGGCCGCGGCCGTACTGGTTACCGACAGTCCCTCTTTGGCCAACGAAGTCAGCCTGGAAATCGAAAAGCAGCTGCCAAAGCTTCCCCGTGCGGAAATCGCAAGAGAATCGATTGATAAAGCGGGCAAAATCATTATAACAAAGAGCATGGAAAGAGCCATTGAAATCAGCAATGCTATCGCGCCGGAGCATCTTGAAATATGTGTGGACGAGCCCTTTGCTCTTTTGGATAAAATAGAAAACGCAGGTTCCATCTTTCTGGGCAAAAACTCGCCCGAACCGCTGGGAGATTATTTTGCCGGCCCGAATCATACCTTGCCTACCGGCGGAAGCGCTAAATTTTCCTCTCCCCTTTCGGTGGACGACTTTGTAAAAAAATCATCTTATTTGTATTATAGTAAAGAAGCTTTAAAGGCCGTTAAGGATAGGATTGCTGACTTTGCTCATCGCGAAGGGCTTGATGCCCACGCCAGAAGTATTTTGATTCGTTTTGAGGATAAAGAAATATGAGCCGGTATTTTTCATCGCTTCTTTCGGGAATTGAGCCTTATGTACCGGGCGAGCAGCCGAAAGATATGCAGTACATTAAACTGAATACCAATGAATCCCCTTTCCCGCCCGCGCCGGGAGTCATTCAGGCAATAGAAAATCAGCAGGCCGATAAATTGAATTTATATTCTGATCCTAATGCGGCCGAGCTGAGAAAAACCATTGCGGAATATTACGGAGTCGCAGGCGAAAATGTTTTTGTCGGCAACGGCAGTGATGAGGTTCTTGCTTTCGCGTTTTACGCCTACGGCGAGCACGGGTTTATCGCGCCTCAGCTCTCTTATGGTTTTTATCCGGTATTTGCACAATTTTTTCAAATACCATATAAAACAGTTCCGCTGCGCGATGATTTAAGTATCGATTGCACCAAGTTTTACGGAGCAAAAGAAAGCATCGTGCTGGCTAACCCCAACGCGCAAACCGGACTCTATCTTCCGCCGCAGGAAATAAAAGCTCTGCTGGAACACAGCAGTTCCCCCGTAATTTTAGATGAAGCCTATATTGATTTCGGCGGTGAAAGCGCAATCCCTTTGATTTTCAGCTTTCCCAATTTACTAGTGACGGGAACTTTTTCAAAATCACGCAATTTGGCCGGTGCACGAATCGGTTTTGCCATAGGTGATGCAGCGCTGATTGCGGATCTCAACACGTTAAAGTTTTCCTTCAACCCTTATAATCTCAACCGCCTTTCTCTTCTTGCAGGTACAGAAGCAATCCGGGATGACGCTTATTTTAAAAAATGCACTGCGGAAATCATGCATGTGCGGGAATTTACCAAACAAGGCCTGCAAAAACTCGGCTTTACCTACACGGATTCCTTAGCCAATTTTGTTCTAGCCGCTACCCCCGCAATGACTGGGAACAAACTTTACCAAGAGCTGAAAAAACGCGGAATTTTAGTACGCTATTTAGGAGACGCGCGCATTGAGAATTATGTTCGCATTACGATCGGTACCATGGAACAAATGCAAACGCTACTGAACACTATAGAACAGATATTACAGGAGGAAAGCTATGAGAACAGCTGAAATCAAACGCCGTACGGCAGAAACAGATATTTCCCTAAAACTTACCATTGACGGCAGCGGCCAATACAGTATTGATACCGGCGTAGGATTTTTTGATCATATGCTTGAACTCTTTGCTAAACACGGAAATTTTGATCTTACCGTTATCTGCCGGGGCGATACGGATGTTGACGCTCATCACACCGTAGAAGACGTTGCTCTATGCTTAGGGCAGGCGTTTCGTACCGCCGCGGGTGAATGCCGCGGAATCTGCCGTTACGGCGATATTCTTCTTCCTATGGATGAGGCGCTGCTGCTGTGCGCTGTCGATTTCGGTGGAAGAGCCTATTTGGGATATCAAGTGGACATCAAAGCCGGAAGAGTAGGCACTTTTGATACCGAGCTTTTAGAAGAATTCATGCAGGCTTTTGTTCGTTCGGCGCAAATAAACCTGCACCTTAAAAAATTGGAAGGCAAAAACGCGCATCATATCATCGAAGGCGCTTTTAAAGCACTGGCGCGTACTCTGCGCAAAGCATTGACCGCCGATGAAGCGATCGGCGATACCCTGCCCACCACAAAAGGAGTTTTTTAAATGACCGTTATTCTTGATTACGGCGTAGGCAATCTCTTTTCCCTTGCCGGTTCCCTGAAAGCGCTGAATATTCCGGCGGTTATCTCCGCCGAACCTGAGGTTATCCGACATGCCGACCGTCTGATTCTTCCCGGCGTAGGCGCTTTCGGCGACGCTATAGAAAAACTGCATAATACCGGTCTTGTTCCCTGCATAAAAGAATTTGCCGAAAAAAAACCGATTTTAGGAATCTGTCTTGGTATGCAGCTTTTATTTGAAAAAAGCTATGAATATGGTGTCCACGAGGGGCTGGGGCTTATAAAAGGGAATGTGTGCCCTTTAGCGGAAGATCTGAAACGGCCGTTAAAAATTCCGCACATGGGTTGGAATTCCTTAACGCTTACACAGCCTTCAAAACTTTTTCAATATATAAAAGACGGCGAATATGTGTATTATGTTCATTCCTATTACGCAAAAGATTGCGCCGCAAGCACTACGGCTGTTTCCGATTACGGCATTGCCGTAACCGGCGCGGTGGAAAGCGGTAACGTCTACGGCACGCAGTTTCACCCCGAGAAGAGCGGTGAAACAGGCTTGAAAATATTACGCGCTTTTGCAGAATTGTGAGGAATCCCATGAAACTTTTTCCGGCAATTGATATCAAAGATCATAAAGTCGTACGTCTTCTGCGCGGCGACTATGAAAAAGTTACCGTTTATGAACAAACGCCCCTTGAAGCGGCGCAAACTTTTTTGCACGCAGGCGCCAAGAATCTGCACATTGTAGATTTGGACGGTGCCAAAAACGGCAGTCTCGCCAACTTTGAATCCATAAAGTCCGTACTGGAGCAAACAAACATGTTTGTTGAGGTGGGCGGTGGTATTCGTACGTTGGAAAGAATTCAAAAATATTTAGAAATCGGCGTATCACGCGTTATTCTGGGGACGGCGGCGTTAGAGGATCCGCTGTTTTTAAAAGAAGCTTTGCAAACCTACGGTGTCCATGTGGCCGTAGGCGTTGACGCCGCGGAAGGCCGGGTAGCGACACACGGCTGGCTGAATGTAAGCAATATTGACAGTTTTGATTTCTGCATCCGGATGCGTGATTTAGGCGTAAAAAATATCGTCTATACCGACATAGCAAAGGACGGTGCTCTTTCGGGCACCAATCTGCAAATTTACCGCCGTCTGCGCACAATCCAAGGGCTTGATATCACAGCCTCAGGCGGTATTACCTATTACGAGGAACTCGAAGATCTTGCCGATATGGGCATCTACGGTGCCATTTTAGGAAAGGCGCTCTACAGCGGCACCCTGGATTTAAAAGAAGCGCTCAAAAGAATAGGAGAAACATAATGCTTTCCAAACGAATTATTCCCTGCCTGGATGTACGCAACAGCAAAGTGGTAAAAGGCGTAAATTTTGAAGGCGTGCGGGATGTAGAAGATCCCGTAGCCTTGGCCAAATTTTATAACGAAAGCGGTGCCGACGAGCTTGTTTTTTACGATATTACCGCCACATACGATAACCGCGCCCTTTTTACTGATATTTTAAAAGAAGTAGCCGGGCAAATTTTTATTCCCTTAACCGTGGGCGGAGGTATCAACACCTTACAGGATTTTGACCGCGTATTAAAAAGCGGCGCGGATAAAGTAAGCGTCAATTCAGGCGCTATAAGAAATCCCTTGCTCATTTCCGAAGCCGCCAAACGCTACGGGGATCAGTGCGTCGTTCTTTCCATGGATGTAAAGCGAGTAAACGGCTCTTTCCGGCTGTTCTCCCGGGGCGGACGGGATGATACCGGCATCGATGCCTTGGAATGGGCGCACATCGGTCAGGAAAACGGCGCGGGTGAAATTGTGGTAAACAGCATCGATACGGACGGTGTAAAAAACGGTTTTGATTTAGAATTATTGCAGGAAGTGGCAAAACGCGTCTCCGTTCCTATTATTGCCAGCGGCGGCGCCGGAAAAATTCAGGATTTTATTACACTTTTTCAATCCGTTCCGGGTGTTGACGCCGGCCTTGCCGCCTCTATTTTTCATTTTAAAGAAGTATCTATCTCCGATTTAAAAGCGGAACTGATAAAAAATAATATTTTAGTGAGGAACTGAATTATGCTTGCTATTGATGAATTGAAATTTGACAAAAACGGTCTGATTCCCGCGATCGTAAAGGATTTTTACACAAAAAAAGTTCTGACTCTTGCCTATATGAGCCATGAAAGCTTGCAAATCAGCATAGAGAAAAAACTTACCTGCTTTTACTCCCGTTCCCGGCAGCAGCTTTGGCTCAAAGGCGAAACCTCCGGCAATTATCAGCACATTGTAAATATTACCGCTGACTGCGACAACGACGCCCTAATCATTGAAGTCATAAAAGACGGGCCGGCCTGCCATACGGGAAGCGATTCCTGCTTTACCAAGCCTGTCTTAGGAAGCCCCGAAGACGAAACTTTTTCACTTTCAAGCCTGTATACCCTGCTGCAAAGCCGAAAAGAACAAATGCCGGAAGGGTCCTACACGACTTATCTTTTTGAAAAGGGTTTGGATAAAATTTTAAAGAAAGTAGGCGAAGAAACAACCGAAGTGATTATCGGTGCCAAGAATGACAAAGCGGAAACCATTTATGAAATTGCCGATTTGACATATCATGTAATGGTTCTTATGGTAGAAATGGGAATTTCCATTGAGGATATCCGCAGTGAGCTTGCCTCCCGTCATGTAATTGACCACAAGGTAAAACAGGAAAAAATGCAATGATCCGTGCGAACTTTCACACTCATACCACATTTGCAGACGGTATTTCTTCCGCAGAGGAAACGATACGCAGCGCTATCGATAAAGGCTTTTGCCGTCTGGGCTTTGCGGAACATTCCTATTCCCCTGTGCGGGAAGTTTTCGGTATGAAAAAAGAGGCGGCTGTTCTTTACCGGCAGGAAATTCTGCATCTAAAAGAGCGATACTGCGACAAAATAGAGATCTTTCTCGGGTTGGAGCTGGATTCCTACGGAGAAAAATTAATAACGCCGGAGTATATTATCGGTTCGGTACATTATGTAAAAAAGAACGACGCGCTGTATGCGGTTGACTATAACGCCGAAAGCTTCGCGCAGATGCTGGCGGCGTTCGGCTCTGCCGATGCGCTGACGCATACCTATTACAACGATATTGTACAAATGGCCAAAACCATGCGGCCCGATATCATCGGGCATATAGACCTTATCACAAAATTCAATGAAAGCCGCGCTTTCTTTGATGAAAACGCCCCCGCCTATGTTTCCTGCGCGAAAGACGCTATTTTACGCATCAAACCCTACTGCAGTCTTTTTGAAGTAAATACGGGCGCAATTGCCCGAGGCTGCCGCGGGGTTCCCTATCCGGATAAAACATTGCTTTCTTTTCTGCGCGAAAATAAAATAGATGTTATCGTAAATTCCGACGCTCACGCCGCCCAATCCGTTGATTACTGGTTTCATGAGGCCGAAGAGCTTTTAAAATCCTGCGGATTCCGCTACCGCTGTGAATTCAACGGTCAAGATTTTGAACATATAAAATTATAAAAACGATGGGCTCGGGAAAATAAAATTCCTGATTCCATCGTTTTTTGATCTTACTTATTCATCTTGATTCAGCACTTATTCAGTGTATCCGTCGCTACATCCCACTTGTATACTTCCATTGTATCCATGTTGATATAATACCAGCCGTACGTGTAAGCAAAAGAGGTTCCGTCCTCCATAACAGCACCGGAGGAAAATACATGCATTACATAATACCGCCCGTCATCTCGTTCCTTTTCCCCATCCAGCACACATAGCTGTTGCTGTGCTTTTTCCCGGGAAAGCGTTTCCTGCATTTTTTTCATGCAGGCGCCGACCACATCCTGCGCGTACAGCTTTTTCTCAATCCCTAAATACAGCTGCTCTGTTTCCATGTCTATATAATATTGCTGTCGACAAACACTGGTCGGATACGCGTCCTTTTGCGCTGTTACTTCATACTGCAGATAATAGCGGTCGTCTATCACCGTATCCTCCTGCTGCATAATTATAAAGTGCTCTCCCGTAAGCGCGTTTTGCGCAACGAAGTCTTCTGCTTTTTTCAATAACTCTACCCGTTTCTCCGCCGTTATAGCCGGATGCTCCACAAAAGGAGTAGGCGAAGCTTCCGTTGCCTCCAACAAAACAGGCGCTTCCGTGCCTCCAAAATTACTTCCTTGGTAGGCGGAGGCGTCAGCGGCGTTGCTCCGGCCTGAATACGCGCCAACACATCGGCGCTGTTATCGCTTTCCGCCGGCTGTCCGCCGCATCCGGAAAGAAGCAGCAAGAAAAGAAATCCGGCAAACATCTTCAAAAAACACTGATTTTTCATATCTTTCACCCTTCTTCAAGAAAAGTGCCGACTGCTGAACAAAATACCTGCAACACAAAACTAAATAGCTCAATTTTATTGTATCTCTTGAATTTCTTTTTGTCAATACGAATTTTGTAATATCAAATACTCAAGACGCTGAAAAATTAAGCTTGTTTAAGTCAAAGTACCAAAGAAGTTACATACTAAAGAGTTCATCCTCTTTTTTAAAAGCGATGATCGTATAATTCCCCGGCTCGCTCGAAGAACGAATTTTTCTCCTAAACACACAAAAAGAGCGAAAAACGTCCCGGTGGGATATTTTAAAACCTTCGCAGGGAGTTCTCCGATGCAATACATAAAATTTTTGTTTCTATTCACAAACAATTCTTCCAAAGACCGACCGAAAAATCAAACATTTTTCAGTTTCCCAAATACAGGTAATTCGCGGTTTCCCGATAGGCTTGGTTGTATTTTTCCGTCGCCAACGCAAATATTTTATCCAGCAGTTCCTTATAGCGTGAGAACATCTCGTCACTGGAAAATTCAAAGGAAGTTACCGACCTGGGGCTATTATAATAATAATTGCCGAAATCGGAGAACGTCTCTTCTAACGTGCCGTTTTCCACACAAAACTGAACGCCTTGAACAACGCCGGTATAGGTGTGAATTGCCGGGTCGTTATATTGATACTCGTCGTTGCGCAC
>ULSF01084410.1_pt1 | contig 10112 bp, 10 predicted proteins | sample 1956121 | NCBI WGS metagenome assembly ULSF01 (sample SAMEA4835701, study PRJEB28245) | human gut metagenome | biome: gut microbiome; material: fecal sample | place: Denmark | collected 2008
AACTAAGATATGCCTGTCAGAAAGTTTATGATATTGTTTCAGAAGTTTCTTGTATTCTTCGTCACTCATGATCTTTCTGTTCCTCGATGTATTTCTTTACTGCAGCTTCACTTATATGACCTACGGTAGATACAAAATATCCTCTTGACCATAATACTCCACAACGAGAGTAGAACTGTTTTAATTGTGGATATGCCTTGAACATTTCAATTGCACTGATACTTTTCAATGTTCTTCTGCATTATTACAGATCTTGTCAAATATATTGATACAGACCTGTTTTTCTTCTGTTAATCCACTTAAAACATTTTTTGCAAACTGTTTTTGTGCGTTATGTCCTGCTTCTATGATCAGTTCTGCCTTATCTAACAAAATAATTTCAATATGCTTTTTATTGTCTTTACTTTGTATTTTTTCAACAAGTCCTTTGTTTTCCAATTTCTTTAACGAAGTTGAAACATGGGATATTGTTGATTTTCTGATCTTTACTATTTCTGCTTTGTCAACCATTTATGACATTATACCCAGTGAAGTGAACTACATCGGTAATTGAATTACCGAGCATCAGATATATATGGCTTCGCCATACAGATTCTGGGTGCGTCCATGACACCTTTACTGCTACCTTTTTGAGGTTACACAGCTACTTTTATGATCAGGAATGAATTAAATTTTCCTTCATACACATAGTGTACCACATCTCCAAGAAAAGAACAAGTGTTCTATTTAAAAATTCAAAAAAGAGGAGACGTTAAAGTCTCCAATGTAACCTGTGGTTACGCGCTTTCATCTGCGGCAATTGAATTACCGAGGATTCCCGCTTTTTATCCTAAAAAATTTAGAAACATTCCCCACCGGGTGCACATAAAATAAAGAAACGCTAGTTTTAACAACTGTCTAAACTAGCGTTTCTTTATTTAAAACTTGTTTTACCGAAACTATTTAATCTTCTGACAAATTTCAATCACTTCTCCACAAGCACTTTCAATCTTGAAGCAGCGAGATCCTTTTTCCCAGAAGTTAAGGCTTGTCTCAATTCCGTCTGATACGATCTTATATCCGTTTGCTTTGCAATATTCATAATCTTTTTCAAGATCAGATGAGCGATATGCGATATGGTCGATTCTTGTTGTTGCACCTCCTGGAAGCTGGTCTCTCTGAGAGATTTCATACATTTTTCCATCCTGAGGATTCTCAAGAAAATATACATTTCTTCCACCCATTCCAGGGAATTTTCCTGCAACTTTAAATCCTAATTCTTCCTGATACCATTTTGCGTTTAATTCTACATCAGAACAATGAAGTCCGATATGATCCATAGGTAAATTTAACATTTGTTTGACTCCTTTTTAAGGTGATTTAATTGTTTTACATGTTTTGTTTTATAATATAGTTCTTTCTCCTGTCACGATCTCTTTTAAATTGTCAACGATCTTGTCTACATCTTCCATCGTTGTTCCTGCTTTCAAAGAGAATGAAACAGATTCTGCACTTTCGGCTTTACTTCTTCCGATTGCTGCAAGAATGTTAGAATTGGTTCCGATTCCAACTTCGATTTCCTGTTCCTTTAATGCTTTCTGTACAACTGCTGCAGATACATTTTTGATTCTGATATTTAAATGATTGGTCAGATGATGCTCTTTGTGTCCATTCAATTCTACATCTTCAATCTCAGCAAAAATACGTTCACACATATGGTTTCTGACTGGACGGATTTCTTCCATAAATGTTGCAGCATTGGCTGCTAAACTTTCTGCCATATCTGACATCACTGTTAATGTTTCTTCGCTTAATGCAGTTTCTGACACATATTCTCCAGCTCCTGTGCTTTTTCTTACATATAAAAATCCTGCATTTTCAGGACCTCCAAAATAAGATGCATCTGCTGTCAGCATATCAATATGACTTCTTTCTACATTGATCGGCATTTTTCCAAATGCAAATGCTGCATCTGTGTGGAAGATCACACCTTTCTCTGATGTCATTGTTCCGATTCCTGTAAATGGCTCAGAAGTTCCTGTCTGGCAGTTTGCTGCTGTCACTGAAATCAGTTCTGTGTTTTCTTTCAGTTCATTTTCGATCATTGCTACTTCCACACGACCGGTTGTGATCGGATCTAAATATGTCACAACAGCGTCTTTTCGTTCTAGTCTAGAACATTCATCCAATACTTCTGGATCTTCCATCGTCGTGATGATCACATGAGGACGTGCTTTTTTTGATGCTTTCACTACAGCTTTTAAAGCTTTTAAGTGTCCATCTGCTCTTCCTGATGTGAAATAAATCTCTTCCGGTGTTGCTCCGATGGATGCAGCAATCTTTTTACGTGCTTCGCTCTCGCAATTTTTCTTGCTCATCTTTGTTTTCCTCCTTTTATTTCTGTTTCGGATATGAAAATCTTTATTAAACAGATTTTATCTTTATTATAGATATTATTTTCTTCTATTTCAAGATTTAATGCATAATCCGTAAATTTGCACAAAAAAAGCATAGAACTTTTGGTAATATGTTCTATACTTTCTTTTTTATATCTATCTTTGCAATTCTTATTTCTTCTGTAAGATAGAAATCGCTTTGTTTAATTGTTCGTCAGCTTTTGTCTTCGTATTATCTTTTACTTCGACATCTGGCTTGATTCCTTTTTTATGAATGTTATGTCCTTCTGGTGTGTAATAAGATGAATAAGTCAATTTCACATAAGATCCATCACCAACTTCAAAGAATCCCTGTACGATCCCTTTTCCAAATGTTGTCTCTCCAACTAGCGTTCCGGCTTTATCATCTTTGATCGCACCAGAAAGGATCTCTGCTGCACTCGCACTGTTACCATTAACTAATACACATAGCGGCATATCAAGCTGTTCATTCTTTGTGTCTTTGTAATATTTCTTATTACCATTCTTATCTTCAGTATAAACAATCGTTCCTTTTGGAAGGATCTGTCCTGCAATATCCACTACACTTGTCAGTAAACCGCCAGGATTATCCCTAAGATCTATGATCAATTTCTTTGCACCTTGTTTCTTAAGACTTTTCAGTCCGCTTCGAAACTGGCTGACTGTTACTTCATCAAATTCGGTGATCTGAAGATATCCGACTTTATCTTGTAACATCTTTGTTTCAACTGTTGGATTCTCAATCGATTGTCTTGTAAATGTATAAGTCTTTGATGTCTGATTTCTTGTAAATGTTAATTTAACTTTCGTTCCTTCTGCACCTTTGATCTTCTTAACAATATCATCTAGTGCATCCGATGTTTTTAATTTATAGTTTCCTACTTTTGTTAAAATATCCCCTTTTTTCAGTCCACTTCCGTCTGCAGGGCTTCCTTTCACTGGTTTCACAACTGTTATGATCCCTGTCTTTATATCCTGTGTAAGATATATTCCAACTCCATAATAAACACCACTTGTAGATTGTTCTAATTCCTTAAAATCATCCTCTGAATAATACGTGGAATAGACATCTCCAAGTCCTGCAACTAAACCTTTGTAGGTACAATCTTCCAACTCACTCTTCTTAACAGAACCTTTATAATATTTATCAATGATCTGTTCTATCCGATTAATCTTTCTTGCTGTCTGTAAGGTCGTACTTGGGATCACATAGGCACGATAAAGGAAAAATCCTTCCACAATACATACAACAACAAGTAGTCCTACAAGTATTTTTGAAAACTTCTTCATGAAATTAGTTCCTTTCTATTTATGTAATGACGTTATAAGTAATTTTGAGGATTTACATAATTTCCATTCTTTTTCACAACAAAATGCAGATGTGCACCAGATACCATACCAGTTGCTCCGGATTTTGCGATCGTCTGTCCTCCTGACACTCTTGCCCCTGAGGATACTAGAAGTTTGGAGCAATGCAGATACATCGTTTCCAGTCCATTTCCATGGCTGATCTTTAAGTAATTGCCATTGTATGCATTGTATCCAGCATCCACTACTGTACCAGAAGCTGCTGCTACGATCGTTGTTCCAGTTGAACATGGAATATCAATTCCAGCATGCAGTTTTCTGACTCCTGTAACTGGATGAATTCGGTAGCCATACCCTGATGAAATACTATGACAAGACGGTACCGGCCAGATCAGATTTCCTGACGAAACTGTTGTTGCTGGCGATGTTGTCGTTGTAGTTTCTTTCTTGCTTTCGGTCGTAGCCTTTGATGTTGTATTCTTTGATGCCGTACTTCCTGTCATATTCTTTTCTGACTGTGCTTTCGATGTCGTATTGTCTGCATTACCGTCCTTCGCCGATGCAAGATCCATCTCTTCTTGTCGTTTTTCCTCTGCCTCAAACCATGCCAGTAACTCTTTATCAGATGCTAACTGTTTCTGGTAAGAAGCTAACTTAGATTTCTTCTTCGCAGCTGCCTGATCCAGTTTTTCTTTTTCTGTCTTTGCCTTAGCAGTCAAAGTCTTTGTATTTTGATAATCCTGTTTCAAACTCTTCGTTGCCATTCGGATCTTATCTTCCGTTGTCTGTAATTGCAGAAACATATTACTGTCATATTTGGAGATCTTTGAAACATAATCAGCTCTTTTTAAGAACTCCTGAAAATTATTTGCTTCAAAAATGACTTCCATATATGCCATATTTCCATTTTCATATAAAAACTTAATGCGCTTACTCATGATCCTTGACTGATCTTCTTTGGATGCCTTTGCCTCTTTTAATTCCTGTTGTGTCTTCTTTAACTGTTTCTGTACAGAAATAAGCTTCTCTTGACATGCCTCATACGCATCATTGCTCTTTATCATTTTCTCATCAAGATCTTTGATCTCCTGCTGCATCTTGCGGCTTTGTTCTTCTAATTTCTTTGTTTCCTGCTTTACCTGTTGTTTTTTGGCTGCAGCAAACACTGTCGTCATAGGCAGATTAGAAGCGATCATGGCTGATATTAACATCATAATGATCCCCGCCTGATATCTTCTTTTCATGAGTTCCCCTTCCTAGACCTTTAAATACTTGCGGATCGTAATAGAACTTCCAAGCAATCCGATCACGATTCCTACCAACAATGCTAACGGAAGTAAGTATAACATAATCTGCTGGATTGGTACAAATTTCATAAAGACTGTAACAACATGAAACTTATCATTCATCCAGTTGATAATCCCTTCATATCCTGCAAAAATAATCGCTGTTGGAATCAATGATCCCAAAATTCCTATGATCATTCCTTCTGCCCGAAATGGTGCTTTAATAAATCCATTCGCAGCACCGATCAGCTTCATAATTGAAATTTCCTCTTCTCTGACTGCAACTCCAATAGACACTGTGTTGCTCACGAGGAAAATAGAAACTGCCATTAAGATCAGAATGATCCCACCTGCAAGATACGTTCCCATTGTATTGATCTTCGTCATTCCTTCCGCCGCTCCTTCAGAATAACGGACTTTCCTAACACCATCAATCGTCTCTAAATGTGATACTACCTGTTTGTATGATTTTACTTCTTTTAATGTAATCTCATAGGAATCTGATTCTTTTAGCGGATTGTTCCCTTCGAACCCTTCAAGAAGCTCTTCATTTCCTTGAAATACATCCTTCTTATAGCTTTCCCATGCTTCTTCAGCAGATACATACCGCATCGTGGCAATATCTTCTTTTTTCTTTATTTCTTCCCCAATCTGATCTTTTCTTTCTATAGAGATACCCGGTTCAAAAAAAACAGAAATTCCTACAGACTGCTCCATCTGCTGCATCGTTGACCTTACATTCAATGCTACAGATAAAAATGTTCCTAACAAAAAGACACAAGCAATGATCGTTCCCAGTGATGCTAATGAAAACATCTTATTCCTGAAAATATTCCTTGTGCCCTCTTTGATTCCATACAAAAATCTTCTAAATATCATAGGACCCCCTTATCTCATCCTGTTCTATATGTCCATCTTCGATCAAGATTACTCGTTTTCCCATCTCATTGACCAACTCTTTGTTGTGCGTAACAACTAAAACTGTTGTCCCACTCTTATTGATCTCTGAGAGAAGCTCCATGATCTCTTTGGCTGTCACAGGGTCCAGATTCCCAGTTGGCTCATCAGCCAGTAATAATACTGGATGGTTTACCAAAGCTCTTGCGATGGCAACTCTCTGCTGTTCTCCTCCTGACAATTCATTCGGAAAAGCATTCATGCGGTCTTTCAGCCCCACCATCTCAAGCATATTCTCAACCTGATGCTTAATATATCGGTGTGGTACTTCCACAACTTGCTGTGCAAATGCTACATTCTCAAAAATCGTCCGGTCTTTCAGCAGACGGAAATCCTGAAATACCATTCCCATCTGCCTGCGGAACTTCGGCAGATTCCTCTGTGTCAGTTTCTTATAATCCTGACCGTTTACTATGATCTGTCCACTTGTCACATCAAGTTCTTTCTGTAAAAGCTTCATCAGGGTTGTCTTCCCTGATCCGCTCTTACCTACGATGAAAACAAATTCGCCTTTCGCAATGTCCAATGAGACATCCTCAAGTCCTATATTCCCTTTATTATATTCTTTCGTTACATTTTTTAATGTGATCATCATATTCTAGTCCATTGTATCCATATGTTTCATATATTTTACTACCATCAGTGCAATTTTAAATGCGATTGCATCTTCAAAATTCCTCAGATCCAGATTCGTATTCTTCTGAATCTTATCCAGACGGTATACGAGTGTATTTCTATGAATAAACAACTGTCTGGATGTTTCTGACACATTCAGATTATTCTCAAAGAATTTATCAATCGTTGCCAGTGTTTCTTCATCAATGGAGTCTGGAGAATAATCTCCAAACACTTCACGGATAAACATCTTACATAATGGAAGTGGAAGTTGATAGATCAGTCGTCCAATTCCTAACTGATTGTATGCGATCACACTCGCATCCTCATAGAAGATCTTGCTGACTTCCAATGCGATCTGTGCCTCTTTATAAGATCTTGATACATCTTTGATCGTCTCTGCAACATTACCGATCGCAATCTTGGCATCTTTGATCCCATATTCATTCAGCCCTTCTTTAATCTCTTTTGCATGCTGAATAAACTGTGCCTGTCCTTCATCCCCATTCACTGGTGTTACATAAACGATACTCTTCTCGTCCACTGCCGTAATAAAATCTGAATCTGCTCCGCTTTCAACCTCTTTCGTAGCTTCTAACAGATTCTGATCCTTCTCGTATTCTGCCTGAATCAAAAATGCAACTCTTCTCTGTTCCACTTCAATATGCAGCTTCTTTGAGCGGTTATAAATGTCAACCAATAATAAGTTATCTCTCAACAAATTCTTTACAAAGTTCTCTTTATCCAGTCTCTCCTTATATGCAGTCAAAAGATTCTGTATCTGCATCACTGCAAGCTTTCCGACCGTATATGCATTCTCGCTCATTCCAGTAGCCAGAAGTATATATTCCAGTCTCTGATCATCAAAAATCTTAAAATATTGAAAACCATCGATCACCTGGCTCTCTGCCATAGAATCTGCAAATTCTTCCGCATGTTGTGCTAATGCATCGGTTATCTCCATTGTTGTTACAACTATACGTCCTGACAGATCTAAAATACACAAATCGATCCCGGTTACTTCCTTCATTCCATTAATTGTCTCTTGTAATATCTGATTTGAAATCATCCTTTATCAACCTTTCATATTTGCCGTTCAACCTTTTCTTTTACTATACAGCATTTTAAACAAAAAAAAAAGAAAAATTTAGTGATTTTTTTATATCATTGTCTATTTTATACAAATATCTAGCAGAAAATCTTTATTTCATTGACCATAAATATCTCTTTTTAGCCGTAACCCCTTCATATAACAAAGAAAAACATCTCAATCGTTCCTGAGATGTTTTTCGTGATATTTTATGATAATATTTATGAATGTATTTTAAATCTCGTCTTCTGATCCAACAATTATACAAATTCTTGCACCGCTGTCAACACTTCCAACTTCATATTCTGGATTCTTAAAATAACTTTTCAGATCCTGTCCTAAATCTTTACTTTCTACTATGATCTTTGTATGTGTTAAAACACCCTGTCTGTTTGTTCTTACAGATCCTACACTGTATCCGTCACTTGCCAGTTTATCTTTCCATCTTCCTGCAAGTCCTGAGATTCTTGTTGAATTCTGAATCTCAATCGTTATATTCTTTGAAGAAGATGCTGAACTATCAGATTTGGTTGTTGTTGACTTTGCTTCTGTTGTGCTCAATGCCGAACTTAAGTCTCCTTCTTCTGATAACATCTCATCAAAGACTCTCTTGGCTTCTTCTGTATCTAATTCAAACTTTCCATTGGATTCTGTTCCATCTAACACTTTGAAATTTAAGTTCTTATCCTTAATTCCATGCATTCTCTCAAGACTTGTCGCTGCTTCTTCATAAGAAGCATCTGTCTTCACCGCATCAAAATAATTCTGTGCATATTCACGATATTCGGATAATGTCTTATCATTCAATGCAGATGCAACTGCCACGCAGATCTCTCCTGTAATTTCTGCCTGCTTGTTCTTATCTGTAAAAATATCACTCTCACTTAATAATGAATAGATTGCTGTTCCATTCAGGCTGTTCTCCCCAGCACTTAATGTTACATATTTATCTGTAGAATCTGTATAAGCCATTGCTTCATCAAATTCTATTTTGACATCTCCTGCCTGATTCATCAGTTTCACAAACTTCTTATGTGATATCAGTTCATAGGAATTAATAGAAATTCCCAGTGTCTTCTCAACCTGCTGTCTTAACAACTTTCCATTCTTTCTTGTTGCTTTGATCACATCTGCAACCGTCGCTTTGCTAACGCTAGTTCCCAGTGTCTGTTCGACTGCCTGTTTTCCCTTCTTCGTCAATGTAAGATTCATATCTTGTCTAAGTGGTACAAAAATCATCTCCTGATTCTTGTTATGATATATTCGAATCACAATGGAATTTCCTGTCTGGATCATTCCAACGTCTACTCTTTCTTTGCTTTCTTCTTTTAACTGCTTTGCGATTTCTGCTTTCTTGTCTTTCTTTAATTTATTTGAAAAATATGTCTTAAATCCAAAAAAGCTTGCAACTCCACCGATGGCTGTCACCAGTATCACTGCAAGAATCCTGGCAAATATGGCTTTGGCACCTAATTTACTTTTCTTCTTCTCTGCCATGTTCCTGCTCCTTCCGTTTATAAACTTTGTTTAGTATAACAAATTATTCGATTTATTTCAACAATCCTCTATGTTATAATTCTGTATAATCGCCTTAATATTTTCTTAATCTGCAACATTTCTCATCGTTGATCAGATTGATCATATCAAGTGCTAAGAAATTTTATAAGATTTACGAGGTATTTTCTATGAAAACAGTACTCATAACTGGCAGTTCCAGAGGAATCGGACGTGAAACTGCCATATATTTTGCACAACAAGGATGGAACGTGATCATCCATGGCTTCCGCCATCCTGAAAAACTAGAATCCCTAAAAAATGAAATTCTTGAAGAGAACGTGTCTTGCTTATCTTTTTGCGGAGATATCAGTGATCCTTCTTTTGTAGACGAAATGATCAAACAGTCCCTCCTTACTTTTTCTAAGATCGACTGTCTTGTAAATAATGCCGGAATCTCTCTGGTGGGATTATTTACAGATGCAACGGTAGATGATTGGAATCTGATGATCAACACAAATTTAACTTCTGTTTTTACAACCTGTAAAAATATCGTTCCCCATATGCTTCATCACCATGAGGGAAAGATCATCAATATTTCTTCCATCTGGGGAGATGCCGGCGCTTCCTGTGAGGTTTTATATTCTACAACAAAAGGTGGTATCAATGCTTTTACAAAGGCTCTGGCAAAAGAGGTTGCTGCAAGCAATATTCAGGTAAATGCGATCGCTTTTGGGATGATCGATACGGAGATGAATGCGGAGTTTGATGAAGAAGATCTCGCCTTGATCAAAGAAGAAATCCCTGCGGACTATATTGCCAGTCCAAAAGAAGCGGCACAGATGGTTTATCATGTGGCAACGTCCCCTGCTTATATGACAGGACAGGTTATTACATTCTCTGGGGGATGGTATTAAATTTTAATTTGTATAACGGAAATGTATCGAGTATTCATAAAAACATAAA
>ULSF01078674.1_pt1 | contig 10066 bp, 5 predicted proteins | sample 1956121 | NCBI WGS metagenome assembly ULSF01 (sample SAMEA4835701, study PRJEB28245) | human gut metagenome | biome: gut microbiome; material: fecal sample | place: Denmark | collected 2008
ATGTTTTGCGGTATAAAAATAAACCGAAAAGTTTTATATTCCGACAGATTTTTTTATAATGAACAATGAATATATTTATTTTTGATGGATTTTTTAAAAAACAATTTTTTAGGAAAAGTAAAGGAGAAAGCTTATGGAAAATATAAGCGGCATATTTGTTTGGGCGGATGATAACTGTTATGAGCTGAAGGAGCAATCTCAACTGGATTGCGGCGTATTCCTTTTAAGATGGAAGAAGAATGCTGTTTCCTGCGGGGTTGAATATACTTTGCTGCTTCAGGCGCAAAAGGCGGTACCGTTAAACAGAATTGATGTTGAATTTGTATTTGAACAGGATTTTTCTTCGGATAAACTTTTATTTTTTAATAATGGGTTTTGTACCAACGATTTTGCGTTTATCACCGAAATAAAAGAAGAAAAAATTGTTTCCAGAGATTTACTGATGTATAAAAATCCAAACGGCCGATTCTTTAATCTGGCGGTTACCACAGCCGAAAGATTTTTAACCAGATTTATCAGCAATAACCGTTCGGCGGTACTAAGATATTATATGGAAGACAAAACTTTAGTTCCGGGGCAGGAATATCAGTTGGAACAGTTTGTTGTGGAAGAAACATCAGAAGGCGGCGCTTTCTTTTCAGCCTATGCTTCTTTTATGGCGCAAAAGCATCAGATTACCTTGCCTCAACAGGTTGACAGCGGGTGGTCCTCCTGGTCCTGCTATTACGGCAATGTGACAGAAGAGCGGGTGCTTGCGCAAAGTGAGAATATGAAACGGCAGTTCTCTGACCGCGGAGCAGATCTAATTCAAATTGACGACGGCTGGCAGAAGGAATCCACCTTCAGTTCCGATTGGACGGCAAATGAAAAAAGTTTTGCCGGTGGCATGCAGAAGCTTTCTCAAGAATTAAATACCATGGGGTTACGCTTGGGACTTTGGTTTGCGCCTACGCTTATGGTGAACAACAGCCGTTTTTTCAAAGAACATTATGACTATAATATTTTTTACAAAGATGAGATTCGGCGCTCTTTTGGCGGAAACGAGGTCCTTGCCAGTGAGGGAGACGGCTCGGTGTATCCGTTGGATTTAGAGAACAGCCGGGTACTGAAACATATAAAAGATTCTTTTGAAAACGCGGTTAAAAATTTTAACTGCCGCTATTTTAAAATTGATTTTTTAGTTCGCTCGCTGATTCGCTGCAACACGGAAGATGATGTTGTGACTTATCAGAACGATTATTGTGTGGCGGTGTATAAAAATGCTGTTCGTCAAATTCGACAAACGGTAGGTAGGGATACCTATCTTTTAGCCTGCGGCGCTCCGATTACTGAGGCTGCCGGTGTGTTTGATTCTATTCGTGCTTCTCAGGATATTACTTGGTGCAAGGGAAATTTTGAACATCCGGGATATTGGACGTTGATTGTAAAAAACGCACAGAACATTTTTTTACGCAGCTATTATCATAATAAGATGTTTTTAAATGATCCTGACGCGCTTTTGGTAAGAGATTATTTAGGGGAAAAAGATGATGATTTTCGTGCCAGTCTGGATGAAGCACGGGTATGGGCTACCGTGGTTGCAATGAGCGGCGGTGCGGTTTTGATAAATGAGGAACTGGAAAAGCTAAGTGAAGAGCGGAAAGAAATCATACGCCAAGTATTGCCGCCTATTGGCGTAGGCCTTGTTCCGGAGGACTTTTTTGAATATCCTCTATGTACCAAAATTCGTTTAAATTACGGAGACGCGCAAATTGCGGCCGTTTTTAACTGGCAGGATGAAACAATTGATAAAGCGCTGAACATAGATTCAACGGTTCTGGCGTTTGACTGCTGGAGCAAACAGTTTTTAGGCCAGTTTCAATCTCAAATATCGCTGCCGGCTATGAAGCCCCACAGTGTTCGCGCGCTGCTTTTGAAAAAAATTGGTGATACGCCTGCGTTCTTGTGTGATGATTATAATTTTTATATGGGGATAAAAACCGTTAAAAGCACATGGGAAGAAGGCAATCTTAGACTTGAAAACGCCAAAGGAAATATCTTTTTGTATTGTCCGGATTCTTGGCGGTGCGAAGAAGGAATAATCGTAGCCGCTTTAGAAAACGGCAAAGTTTTGAAAATAGCTCCAACAGATTTTGTGCGCTTTGAAAAAAAATAAATTCGAGAGAATGAGAAAATTGCAAATTCTGCTGTAAAAAACGGATTGTTAACGTCAAGGAAAAAGAAACAAAAGCATTATAGATCGCCTGTACGCGCGGATAATAGATAAAGTAAAATACAAAAACCGTTGCAGCGTATCAAAAAGTCATACGGCAGAAAAAGTTGCACATTTCATTCATCTTTCTCAAAAAGTGATGGGGATCTGAGACAAACGTCCGGTTCATCCTTTTCAAAAGGCCGAATCTTACCCAAGATAGTACAAGAAGCCCTTAAAATATCCCGGAAAATATTTTGCGAAGGGTTCCTTTCCCCGCGAGTTCTCCGATACAATTCATAAAAATTTCGAGTTTCTTATTACGATTCACGAACAGGTTTTTCGGCCGGCTGTAATACCGCACCGCGGTGTTTGAGAGTGTCAACAACGTTCACTCTCTTGGTGGGAAATACCGATCTCTCAAAAATCATTGATTTTCAGACTGCATTCTATTCTCGCCTCGCCACCCCCTACGCCCTTAAAAAACCGCTTATCAAGCGGTTTTTTGCTTATAAATAATTTTTTTGACGTGCCTGTCAAAAAAAACCGCGGCTCAACTCCGCAAAAAAATCAAATTTTAGGTTTGTCTACAGGCTGCAACACCGCACCGAGAAATTTCTTCCTATTTATAATTTTCTTTCAGCAAGCACAATTTTTTATTATTGATTTTCCCTTATCGATTGAAAAATTTTTCTAATTATATCCTTTTAGGTCCTTTCCAACACAAAATCTGCTTATTGTTTAAGAATTACCCTTCTATTTTCACGAATGCGCATAGATAAATTCCAATACCTTTTCAGCTGTCCCTATACAATATTTTAACTTTTCCAGAATACCGTCTTCTTTTCAAAAGTCCTATTTTTTCCTTATTCTTGGATCAACGCGAGAGCGGTTACTGCAGGAACTGTTCCCGCGAAAGATGTTACGCAGGATTTTACCGATAACACTTATGATTGCTCTATACAGAAAAAAGAGACATCACAAAAAAATGTCTCTCAATCCGCTAAAAGCCCCATTAGCAAACAGATATAAAAAATTTTTATGTATCACGTGGAAAGAATTTCTCTTCGGTAAACGGCTCATCGGAACAACGCCCTTCCTATGCTCTTTGGAACAAGATATTGCTCCTTGAAAAGGGCGAATCGGGGTTTTATCCGGCACCTCACACAGTTAAAGAAGTAGAGAAAACCCTTTTTGTTCAACCTTTTTAACCATATGACTTTTGAGGCACTCTGATAAATATCACAAAAGGAATAGCCCCTCTGTCTGTTTTCAGCATTTTAAAATTCTATCCGCCAATCTGTCCTAAAAGTCCTTTCGCATTCACCGCGGCAAGCAATGCCTGCATTTTTTCATCATCGGGAGAAACCAAATCCTTCAGTTCATAGTCCCGACCAAGGCCGGCATACTTATCAACGCCGAAACGGTGATACGGCAAAAGATGTAAATGTGTTACATTTTTCAAATGGGACGCAAATTCAGCAATCGCTGAAATTTCCTCAACAGTATCGTTAAAAGTAGGAATAACCGGAACGCGAATAATCAAATTGGCTCCTGAATCAGCAATTTTTTTTGCATTCTCAAGCATCAATTCATTATTTTGGTTGGTAAAAGCTTTATGTTTTTGACTGTTCATATGTTTAATATCCATCAAAAACGTATCGATATGCGGCAGCAAGCGGGAAACCACCGAAAACGACGCACATGCCGTTGTTTCAATCGCCGTGTTAATTCCGCGTTCTTTAGCCTGCATCAAAAGCGCTTCGGCAAAATCCGGCTGGCACATGCTTTCTCCCCCGGAAAGCGTCATTCCCCCGCCGGAACGGCGATAATAAATACGGTCCTTTTCCACTTCATGCAAAACTTCTCGTACGGATACATCGCGTCCTACCGTTTTAACCGTTCCGTTCTGCGTCATTTGCTGAATCGCATATTCCTGAGATTCGGGATTACAGCACCATTTACAGCGAAGAACACATCCTTTTAAAAATACAATTGTCCGTATTCCGGGGCCGTCATGCACCGAAAACCGCTGAATATCAAAAATTCTTCCTGTTACATCAAGCTGCTGCATCAAAATCCTCCCTGTTCGGTGCGGTTGATGATATCATCCTGAAGCGAACGCGAAAGCGTCGTAAACAAAGCACTGTAACCAGCCACCCGCACAACCAGAGACCGGTAATTCTCCGGATGCTTTTGCGCGTCAAGCAGCGTTTCCCGACTGACAACGTTAAACTGCATATGACTTCCTTTTTGATCAAAATAGCCCTGAACCAATGAAACAAAGCTTTCCAAGCCCGCGCGGCCTTTTAATGCGGACGGATGGAATTTCATATTATAAAGCGTACCGTTAGAAGCAATATAGTGATCCAGCCTGGCCACAGAATTTGCCGCGGCGGTAGGCCCGTGCACGTCTCTACCGGCAGCAGGAGAAACGCCGTCGGCTACCGGGGTATAAGCAAGTCTCCCGTCCGGCGTAGCACCAGTCTGCGCGCCCAGCGGAACATTGGCCGAAACAGGATATAATCCGGCTTGGAACTTTCCTCCCCGAGGATTCGAAAATTTCTCCATTGTTCTGGTATATACATAAGCCGATTCCCGAGCAAGCCTGTCAACTTCGGGAATATCGTTGCCGAATTTATCAAGCGTGTTAATATCCTGCAGCATTTGCGCAAAAAATTCTTTTTTATCTTGATCGCACTTATTAGAAGCAATTTCCGAATAAATTTTTACAACTTCATCGTTGCCCACACGCACACCTTTTTGCGCGAGCTGCACCGCTACCGATGTAGTAAGTTTTTGCGCCATTGCCGGATCCATATCTTTTCCGAAATTGCATCTTAAAGCTTCGGCAAAATCATCCAACGTATACTTCTTCTGTTCAAAAACAAGTTTCTTAATGGCCCAAAGAGAATCTGCAACGTTCGCGATGCCAAATCCCTGCGGACCGGTAAAGTTATAGACGGCACCGCCTTCCTGTACCGTTTTGCCCCGTGCCATGCAATCATTTACCATAGAAGATAAAAACGGAAGAGGACAACGCTCGCTATGGGCGACATCAATGGCGTTATCCGCGTTAACCAGCAAGGATATCATATACTCCATCTGCTGACGGTAGGCCTCGAAGAACTCCTCAAAGGTTGTCATTGTACGAATGGACTGCGTTTCGGGAGAAACCCGCACGCCGTTATCGATGCCGCCGGTAAATACCATTTCCAGAGGACGGCACATATTAAAGAACGCAGCGTCATGCCATCCATCCGTCATAGCGGATTTTTGCGGTTCCACACATCCGATAATATTATAATCCCGAGCCTGTGCCATGGTAAGGCCCCTGCTTAAAAGCTGAGGAATAATCACTTCATCGTTATAATACGCCGGCAAACCGATTCCCGTACGGGTAAGTTCCGCCGCCTTAATCAGCAATTCATGAGGAGAACAGTTCCAAACACGGATGGAAAGTGACGGCTGAGGAAGTTTTACGTGCATGGAGGCTTCCAAGCTCATAAAAGAAAGATCATTTGTCGCGTCCAAGCCGTTTTCATCCTGGCCGCCGCAGATAAGGTTTTGAAACAGACTATACCCCGCGAAGCCCTCAGCGGAAGCCGCGTCACGCACCTTATTTAAATCATTCAGCTTAACCCAAATGCAATCCATCAACTCCTGTGCAAACTCCATCGTAAGCTTGCCGGCGTCAATATCCGCTTGATAATAAGGATACATATACTGATCAAAACGTCCGGGAGAAATGGAATGGCCGCTGCTTTCCATCTGCAGTAGCATCTGTACAAACCAGAAAGACTGGCATGCCTCATAAAAAGAAGACGCTCCGTTTGCGGGAACCCGCGCACAGTTTGCCGCTATTTTTTTCAGTTCTTCGCGCCGCACGCTGTTTGGCTCCTGCTCAGCCAAAGAAAGAGCAAGCTCGGAATACCTTCTGGCATAATCACATACCGCTTGGCAGCTGAGAATAACTGCGTTTAAAAAATGACTGCGTTTAGCATAATCAGCATCGGCAACGGTGCATTTGGAAAGCAAATTTTCCGCCTCGGCACGAATTCCGTTAAATCCGATCTCCAATACTTTTTTATAATCAACCGTAACATGGCCTACACCGTTGTAAAAATAATTGCCTACGGTAAAAAAGTTATGTTCAATGGCCAGCCTTGCCTCCGGCGCCATGTATTCCGTCGCAAGCTCACTGTTCGTCTTTCCCTTCCAGTATTGATGCACCCCGCGCAGCTTTTCTTTGTTTTCCTCAGAAATATAAAATGGATCGGCGCTTCGAGTTGCTACGGTATCCAGTTCATCCTCCAGCCATTGATAGGAATATTCCGGAAACGTCTGACATCCGCGGGGCGCCTTGCTGGCAGAGCCTACAATCAGCTCATGATCCCGTATGGTAATGGGAATGTTTCGAAGAATGTGCGCAAAAGCTTTGGCGCGGCGTGTCACAATCGGTTCTCCCTCTGTTTGCTTATAAGATTCCGTCAAAAGAACCGCACGGTCTGCCTCAATCTCCGGCATTTTTTTAAAAAGATCATCGATCAGTTTCTGAATACGATCTGTCTTTGCAATGCTGCCTTGAAAACTCCAGTTCATTCTGTTTCCTCCCTATAAAAATCAAAAAAGCATAATTTCTCAATCTATATTCAATATTGTATACAGAAATCGGGCAAATGTCAACACAAAACAAACAAAATTCAAAGAAAATAATCGTTTTTTTGCAAAGATTTATCAAGAACCTAAAACAAAACACAGATTTTTCCCGAAAGAATCAACCTTCTTCCCATTTTCATTGAATTTATCCTGCGGTAAAATAAAACGAACTATCTTATAGTGAATATTCCATTCTGCCAAAAAAATAATCGTATTGGCAAATCGAGTTTTGCATAGGATTCGCTGCTCTGTTTGCTTAATGTCATTTCACCGCCCTTGCGCCCTGCTTTTTTAACGTTTCTCCTCTTTTCTGCCATGCCGATGAGCATAAAAGAGCATGGCACTGCCGCCGTACGAAAAAGGCTTTTTATCTTGTGAACAAGCAAACACTTTATTTTAAAATTTCTTTTTTCTATGCTGAGGACAAAATATCAATAATAACCAGCTCCGGACGGTTAAAGACTCTGGGAACTCCGCCGGATTTTTTTGCCAAGCCGCGGCTTACGATCATCGTGGTATTTTCAAAAGAATAGTTTCCGCCGGCGTACCGGGGAAACCATCCTTCCCCCGGTGAAAACAGTCCGTTAAGCACCCCCGGAATTCTCCACTGTCCCCCGTGCGCGTGCCCGGAAAGAATCAAATCAAAGGGATATTCTAAATAAATATGAACGTACTCCGGCCTGTGCGCCAGCAAAACCGTAAAAAGACCGTTTTGCCCCAAAGGTTTCAAAGAATCCAGCTGTTCCTGCATCAGATCAGGTTCTCCGAAAGCGTCTTCAGCCTCAGGATCATCGATTCCGCAAATATTCAACGCGCAGCCGTTTAAGATCAAGGTTTCACCGCTGCCTTGCAATATCGTAACATCATAGCCGCGCAGCAAGGTAAAGATTTCCTCCACATCATCGCTCCAGTATTCGTGATTCCCCGTAACATAAAAACAGGGATAGCTTTCGGTTACCGCCTGCAAAAGAATTTCCGCGTTATCATGCGCAAGCGCGTCATCGAAAATATCTCCGCCCAAAACAACGGCATCGGGTTTTTGGTCCTGTATTGCTTTTATCAGCTGTTTTTGGTCTGTTCCATAAGCACAGGAATGAAGATCGCAAAGAAGAGCCAAGCGCACACTGCCTTTGAATTTATCCGTTTCTACCGTATAAAAAACAGTATTCAGCCTTGTATCAAAAGCAAAAACAGCCACCGTAATCAGCAAAATAAGAATCAGGGAAATGATACGCACTTTTTTAGATTTTATCTTTTTACCCGCGTTTTCCCGCCGCTGAATTTTTGGATTTTCCATTCTTCTCTATCCCCAGTTCCTTCTAAAATACCGTCTTTTTCCTGTCGCTATCAGCAAGAAATATTTCTTTTCCCCACTTTGTTTTCTATGGCCGAAAACCATCTTTATTCAATAGTATAACAAAAAAGAAGAAAATTGCAATAAGCGGCAAAAGAAGAATATTCTAAAAGCCTTCCAGTTCCTGATAGAATCCGGCTTTTTTCATAAAAGTAATATATTCCTCAAGCACCAGTCCCTTTTCAATTAACGGAATAAAGTGATTGCAGCCGTAAATTTCATCACTTTTCCATTGCATGAGATAAAATGCCTTTTGTTCTTTCAGCGACCCTATTATTGCCGACTCATTCGGTGCCACACTGCAGCGGCCGGAAAGTACTTCCCGATCACTGAAAAGATCTTTTACGGTATATTCCGCGGTAACGGTTTTTTGTGTGTCATTTACCGCAAGCAGCGCAATGACGCCGTTTTCCGGTTCCCGGCACAATAAGCAAAAAGGCTGCTGTGAACGCTTAATATAATGATACGCCAATTTTTTGCGCCCGTACCAATCCACAACGGCGTCGGAAATCTGCGGCCACCCGTCAATAACATTCCACCATAGAATTCCCCAGCGATATCCTTTTTCGCCGCGGAACTTTTCTATAAAATATTTGTCCGCCTCTGCCTGGGAAATCTGACTTTGCAAGCAAAAATCAGGAATTGCCGCCGCGGCTTCCCAAAAGAGCCTTTCTACCTGACGAATCATCAGAGGAATCCGATAGGCATAGGGTGCCCGTGATGAAGCTTCCGGATTGGATGCGTGCAACAACCACTGCGCATTATCGCATCTTTTTCCGTCTCCTTTTTGTTCCAAACTTTCCGGAGAGAGAAACTGCCGGAGCGTATCCGGCGCCGGACAGCCATGATACCCGGTTTCCGAAGCAAAATGGCACACAGAGTTTTTATAATACGCACCTTTAAAAAAATCCCGCGGTCCCCAAAGATGATCTTCCGAAGGCTTACCGCTGCGCACAGCCTCTTCATCCATATACGGAGAGCTGGGCAAATACGGGCGAGTACCGTCAAAAGTATCCACAATATACGGCATACCCCGCGCGTAAGAAAGTTTTTGTTGGGATCGGTTTCATGCACAGGTTGATTATAGCACGTAACCTGATGGAACCGGGCAAACATATCACATTCATTATCCCCTGACCACAGCGCCAGACAAGGATGATTTCTTAAACGGCATACTACGCTTTCCGCCTCTTGGGCCAGTAGACGCAGGAAACGTTCATCTTCCGGATAGGCGGCGCAAGCCATGGTAAAATCTTGCCAAACGAGAATGCCGTTGGCATCACAGAAATCAAAAAATTCTTCATGAGGATAAACATTGCCGCCCCAGCATCGAATCATATTGCAGTTTAAATTCTCGGCAAGCATCAGGCCGCGCGGAGTATATTTCTCATGCCGCGCGGGAAAAGCATCCACCGGAACCCAATTGGTTCCCATTACAAAGATTTTTTTGCCGTTTACAACAAAGGCAAAACAACCATCCTTTCCGGCCGAGGAAGTTCGCTCCAACCCCACAGTACGAATACCAAAAGCAAAGGAAGTGCTGTCGCATTCCTCTTCGCGGAAAAACAAGGTAACTTTCACTCGATATAAATGAGGTTCCCCGTAATTTTTCGGCCACCAAAGCCGAACATTTTCCGCCTTAAAATCCAGAACTTCCGTGCTGCCGAATAGTTTTTGTTTTGCAAAAAAAGAAGAATCTCCGCATACGCCTTCTACCGTAACGGTAAAATCCTGCAAAAAATCCTCTTCGGTATGCACATGCAAAAACAACTTAAGCGCCGCTGTTCTCTCCCGGATATCCGCCGTCCACAAAAAAACCTGTTCCAGCCGATTTTTGGGTTTATATACCAGTTTCACCGGAC
>ULSF01007502.1_pt1 | contig 10043 bp, 2 predicted proteins | sample 1956121 | NCBI WGS metagenome assembly ULSF01 (sample SAMEA4835701, study PRJEB28245) | human gut metagenome | biome: gut microbiome; material: fecal sample | place: Denmark | collected 2008
CCTCTAAAAAATCTTTTGTTTTGCTCAAACGGATATCGAAAATTGACCGGCAGACGCCGTGACGGGGATGGGATTCATTCACAGCCGGAATTTTCTTTGCGGTCACATTGCCGTAACAGCAGATAATTTGTTTTCGGTTAAAAGCGGATATGAATGGGTTTTCGCAAAGCCATTGACCTTAATATATTTGAATATTTCAATAATATGCAAATATGAATAAATAAACAAATATATTTTTTTCTGTTCGTTTTATACATTTTGTATTTTATGCTGTTTTAAAATTACACAAAAATTGTAGAAAAATCTTTAATACGGATGCGGTCTGATTTTGATGCAGAATGAGAAACAATAAAAAATATCGTTTATATTCAAATGATAGGTGTATATCATTTCAGGACGATAAAAGAATCGTCAACGGAATGATTCTACTGACGAACGCAGGTCCTTACAAAGCGTAAAGCTATAATTTATTTTTAAGGAGCCTTTTTCAGCTGTTTGTTTATCGGTTAGCATTTCGAAAAGGCAAGGGAAGCATCTATGATGGACGAAGAACATCCGGAATATGCGCTCACAGATTCGTGAAAATTCCATATGGCAAGTATATAAACATTGATATCAAAACACTGCTTTCTTCGTATAATGAATATAAGCTTGTCCATTGACAAGAGAGAGGCTTTTTCATGTTTCTTATTTCTTTTTTTCTCGGTATAAAACTATGACCTGCGCTTCATAGAGCGATTCGGCCGTCCCGCTTTTATTTAGCTTGCGCCACAAAAAATGTGCCGGTGATTGACTTGAGACGATTATCATAATAAAAAGCCATTACATGCGCAAAAGAATATAATGGGAGGGAAATCATTTCCATAGGCACTGCAGATTTCATACAAGGAAGCTGAAAATAAATATAAAATTTAGTTTGGAACTCATTCATCACTTGCAAGCGGGCGGGTAAAGGAATATAATATAACTATACGCAATAGCGAACAGAAAAATTAGGAGAATTATTGTAAAAAGTATTCGCATATTTGAATAGGAAATAAGGAGAAATATTTTTAAAATATAGCTTGAAAGTGTGCGGAGTTGCGAATCATATTGTCGCTCACGGAAAGAAATATACGGAGGCTTCATATGGAATATATCACTGTGCAGGAAGCTGCAAAAAAATGGAAGATTTCAGATCGGTTGGTACAGAAATATTGCGCTGAAGGCCGGATCAATGGGATCCGTAAATTCGGAAAATCCTGGGGCATCCCGTCCAATGCGATGAAACCGAAGGATCCGCGAAAGGAAAAGGGAGACGCAGTTATTCGGCATTCCCGACCGCAACCGGAAGACTTTACGGGATTCATGCCGTTGATGAACACGTCTTTTGAACCGGGGTACTGTGTGGATTCCATCAATGAAATGGAAGAAGGTCCCGGAAAAGAGATTGCGCTTATGGAGTATCATTATTTCAGCGGTCAGCATGAAAAGGCTATACAGGAGGCGGAACTGTACTTGACCTGTTCCGACGCGGCGTACCGTCTTTCCGCTTGCCTGATTTATGCCTATGCAAATTTATCTGTCGGTCAGATTCAACATGCCCGGTATGCGCTGACAGAGATCAAACATACCTTGGCGGTCAAGGCGCAAAAGGCTCCCTATGTCCGTGCGATCGAAGCCTTTGTTGTTTTTGCCTCATCTGTGCTTCTGCATCTTCCTTTGCCGGAAGAAATGCCTCCCACACGGGAGTTCCTGCCGTTGCTGCCATCTGGCTTGCGGGCGTTTGCCCTGTATGTTCAGGCTCACTATCTGTATCTGAAAGAGGAATATGGAAAAAGTGTGGGGATCGTAGAGGCCACGCTGGATATGGGGGCGGATCAGTATCCTATTCCGGCTATTTACCTGCATTTGGTTGCGGTTATGGATTATATGAGTTTAAAACAAACAGAGAAGGCACAGAAGCATCTGCTGGCCGCATGGGAAATTGCCCGCCCTGACGATTTGATTGAGGGCTTCGGAGAACATCATGGACTTCTTGGCGGAATGTTGGAAGCGGTCATTAAACCGGGCTGGCCGGAGGATTTCAAAAGGATCATCGCCATTACTTATCGATTTTCCGCCGGATGGAGGAAAATACACAATCCGGCGACCGGACATGATGTCGCGGATGATTTGACAACCACTGAATTTGCGGCCGCTATGTTGGCGGCGCGCGGATGGACAAATCAGGAAATCGCAGCGCATATGAAAATATCTTCTCATACCGTGAAACGGTATATCTCCACTGTCCTGCAAAAATTGGGTATTCACCAGCGGCAGGAATTAAAAAAATATATGCTGAAATAAGTCGTATTCTTCGAAAAACCGACATTGATCCTGCCCGTTTTACTCTCTGAAACGGGTGATGTCAAAATCGGTTTTTTCTGTTATCCTATAACAGTAAGGGACTGTAAGCCAATGGCCGTAGAGGAAAGGAGAATAAAATGAGAAAGATACGGCAGTGCAATATTGAGGGGACCGTTGAACATTCCCTTGTGCTGTAATGAGCTCGCCCAAAGGAAAATTGAAAATTTTTTGGACTTTATTGAAAAAACGGTTTACACTCCGGAGGGCTGCCCTGTTCTGTTTACCGAGGAAGACGCTTAAGGCATCGAATGGTGCGCTGTGTATTGATTGTGGCTTTGTCGTTTCTACTGACAAAGCGGGTACACGGATTAGCGTCTGCGGACATGAGAAGAAGCGCGTAATCTTGGTACAGATAAAATGAAACCATATAAAGGAGGAATGCAAGAATGAAAAAAAGAATTATAAGCTTGCTATTGGCATTCAGTATTTTGCTGCCTATGATTCCGCTGAATATTCTTACGACATTCGCCAAAGATAATATTCTGTACGGCGATGCAGATGGAAATGGTACGGTGGAATTGCTGGATGTCAATTTGATGGAACGATATATAGAAGACTTTGAAGAAGCAAAGGATGAAATCCACTTTACCGAAGCGGATGTCAACGCGGACGGCGTTATAGATGATATCGATGTGCAGATGGTGAAGGATTATCTGGTCGGAAATCTTGATAGTCTGACGCCGACGCTGTATACGATCAGCTTTATGACAGATGGCGGCGGAGATTTTGCGCCGATCCAGGCCGGTGAAGGCTATCCCTACAAGGGCGAGATTCCGACTCCGGCAAAGGACAATTACATATTCGTCCACTGGATCATGGAGGATGGAGAGGTATACTATCCGCTGACCGAGGTCATATCGGCTGATATCCAGCTGACCGCGGTTTATGAACCGATAGAATCCAAGGAGCAACTTAATATCACTTCTTTCAGTTTGGAAGATCAGCCGACAAATGTTTCTTTTGACATTACGGGTGATTTTGCTGATGCACAAGAGGTAAAACAGCTGATAACTGTTTTGCCCAAAGACGGATCTGATCCGGTGATGATAGAGGTGAGAGTTAACGGCAGCGGCAGTTTTACAGTGTATGCGCCGGAAGGCTTTCGTGCCGGTTCTTCCTATGAACTGACCTTGGGCGAAGGACTTTGCTTCGTAGATGAGGACGGAGTCATGGACGAAATGTTCCGCACGGTGTACTTTATTATCGAGAAGGATGAGGTCAACAATCTTAAATACGATTCAGACATGATCTTTATTAAAGATACGGCGGAGATGAGGTATACAGTAGGCGGCCAGACGGTGGACGTATTGGAATCTGCTTTACTGAGTACTGATGAAAATGATGAAGACATTATCGGCAGCTTTACCATGACGGGGCAGAAGCTGGAAGTAAATGATATCGTCTGCATCTATGAGACAACCGATCCCAGAAATCGTGATTACACCCAAAATAACTATGAGGGTGACGCGATGGCTTTTATTCGCATCACCGCGGTGAACGGTAATAGTTATACCTTCGAGAGCCTGGATGAGGAAGATTCCCAACAGGTGCTGGCGATGCCCGAGTCTTTCCCGTTTAAGGTCGATACACTGCCGAACGCGGATGGTACGGTGGCCGCCGACAGTTACGACGCCTATGCATTTTCGATGATTGGACAGCTCCAAGCCCCTAACTTTAAAGTAGATGACTTTCTGACTTTTTATACTGTTGATTTTATTAATTTGACCGATGAGACACCCGTGAAATATGGCCAGATCACCAAAGTAGAAGGCAATACGATATCCTATAAGCTCGTTACAAAAGAAGATATTGAGAATTTTATGGGGCTGTTTGTGTCTCAGAACGTAGACAGCAGCGAAATTTTGGATGAACTCGATGAGGAAGACCTTTTGGCGCAGGTAGAGCAGCAGGCGCTGGAAAGCGGCTTTGCCGAAGAAGCGGCAAATCGGATGGTGCAGAATGCTCTGCAGATGGATCAGGTGCAGCAGAAACTGTTGTCCGCCGGTGTTACAAGAGCGGAGATCAGTCAGCTGAGTGCTATGGCTGCTCCGATGGCAGCGCGCGCCGCAGGCGTCGGCGGACGAGTCAAGTTTACGGCGGGAAAACCGACGGTGAAGGCTACGATCCTCAAGAACAAGCATTTTGAGAACGGACTTGGAGTATCCTTGAATGTCAGCGTAGTACTGTCATTTGACCAAAAGCTGGCAGGCAAAACAAATTCTTTGAAGATTGAATTGACCGCCGGCTTCGAACAAGAGGTCGCGCTGGGCTTTGACATCGATATTGAGGACAGATGGGAATGGTATTTCATCATTCCGGTTCTGGAAGACGTTGATGTGACAGCGTCCATCGATATTCAGAATTACACCTACATGTCCGTGGGCGCCAAAGTGTATACGGTCAGCGAGGATAACATCAAAAAGTGGAATGCGCTTTCTGAGACGACAAGTACAAATCCAAAAGTTCAGGAAGCAATCCGGCAAATCAACAAGCTGGGGGCAAAGGTGAAGAAACTCCAGGCTAAAGGAGAGGAAGTTCAGGCGGTTCTGGATGAGATTGCCTACTACAAGGAGCAGATCCCTGCGGTAGATGTAGACGGCGTGAAATACTCCGTCGAGGAAATTGAGGAGGCACTGGGAGCCGAGGATATCAGTGACGCGTTCAACGAGGTGTTCAGCGCCCAGAACGAGGCGGAATCCAAGACCGGCATGGAGCAGCTGATGGATCGCTACAAGCAAATGCTGGAGCAGGAATGTGACTGGGTGGAACTTATCAATCAGCCGCTGATCAATCAAACCTACTGGATCGCGATCGCCGCCGTTAAGGTGAATTTGAATTTCGTTGTCAAAGCCAATGTGAATATTCAATTAGGCGCGGATATGGAATATCAGGTGGGCAAGCGCTACAGTTTCTGGCTCCATCTTATGGATAGAACCTCAGGATCCAGCGAAATTGACCTTATTGACGAGCGGTTTGCCTTCCAATTTTATGTGATGGGAACGCTGGGAATCAAGGCCGGGGTCAAGGCGGAGATTGCCTTTGGCTTGCTGAGTACCGACCTTGCCAGTGTCGGTGCCAATGTGGAATTTGGCGTCTATCTGAAATTGTACGGATATTTTATTTACTATTTTGAAGACTTGCGGCCGGCCAACAGCAAAACTTCACAGGAAACAGAAGAAATGCTCGGCGCGCTCTATGTGGATTTCGGGCTGTATGTGACGGTGAAATTTAAAGCGCAGGTACTCTTAAATCTCATAAAATATGAACCGACACTTTATGATGATGAATTCCCTCTTCTGACGGCGGGCGTGCAGCAGAATGTCTATGACTTTGCACTGGAACCGGATGAGGATGACGTTATGTATGTCTGGGACGACGACGCGAACAGTACAAACGGCATTTCCATGGATTTGCCGGAAATATACCGGACGATGAAGAGGATGGATCTGGTGAACGGTGAAAAATCACAGGCAGCCTATGAGAAAGAACGTTTTATCGTTACTTTTAATGATGAGCGGTTTTCTTACAGTAACGGTACCGTGTATGTCGATGTGCCGGAAAATATCCGCTACCTTCGCTGCGAGGCCCGCATCGTCTGGAAGAGCGACAAGTTGACCTTCAGTAAATATGATATTTCTATTACCGTCCCGGTGATTTGGACCAATATGAGCGAATCGGAGCTCAGTGAAAAATTCACGGCCAGCGTAGCGGTAGGAAGCGAAACAGAAGGGTATACCACAGTCTGGAGCGCACGCTACGGCAGGCTGGATGTGTTCGACTTACCGTCTCAGGACGAAATTCTGGCGCTCATCGATTACGACAGCTATAACTACACAGCGGCGGACGGGACAACGACTAACCTTAAATACGGAGAAATCGGCGGCTATCAGGGGGAATCGACCGGCCTGAGCCTGACAAATGATAAGACTTGGTATTTCGACATTACGCCGAAGCAATATACAGTTACGGTAAAGAATGTGCAAACCCTTGTAGGCTCGGAAACAGAACGTACTTTTACTGCGAATTACGGGGAGAACTTTGATTTCAGCGCTCTGAAAAATACCGGCGCGAATTATCCGACAATCATGAAGTTCACTACTTTCCGCGGACTGACGGATAAAGAGACAGACGGTGAGCCTGTCACCTCTATGACGGCGGATATGTCGTTTGTAGAAAACTACGGTGACAACGCCGTATTGTATGCAAATTATATAGACGATGTATTGATAGCTACTTTTGAGTTCGTCGGACTGGGTAAGACCAGCGTTCGGGAAATAAGATTCCAAAGAGGCACGACCCCGTACTTTGAGGGAATGTGGGAATATGTCAAGTCTCTTGTAGACGAAGATACAGGTGTTGAATTTGAAATTTCGCCGCAGCTGGCGCCTTCCGAGACGTCTGTTACTTATAGAGTCACTTGCCGGATAACGGAAAACCCGAAGCCGATGTATGAAATAACTTTCGATACCGATGGCGGTACTCCGATCAAGACACAATATTATCCGGAGGGGGCGTATGTATTTAAGCCAACCGATCCGGTAAAGAAAGGTTATACATTTGATTATTGGGTATGTTATTATGAAGGCGGCGGCTGGGCTACAATGCCTCGTGGAGATTGGAGCTATGCCGGTCTTGTCGAGGATAATTGTACCTATAAAGCATATTGGATTGCAAACAGTTATACAGTTAGCTTTGACACCCAGGAAAGCAGTGTTTCTTCACCGCAGGCAAAAACGGTTGAACATAATCAGAAATACGGTGATCTTCCGGTATTGTCCCATGGTGACAGGAGATTCCTTGGCTGGTTTACGCAGCCGACGGGCGGTGAACAGGTCACAGCGGATAGTATATTTGAGGCAGGAGAAGATATAATTCTTTATGCTCATTGGGATTCGAAAAAAGAAGTAAGCGCCGATTGGATTAAAACGAATACCTCCTATACGTACAATGGAAATGGGCAGGCCTTTGAGTTTACGGTCGAAGCGCCGGATGGCGCCTTAACCTCTGAGGATTTCACCGTTACCTATCTGGCCGAAAAGGCCGGCGCGGAATGGACAACAGAGCTGCCTGTAAATGCGGGAGCTTATGGGGTCAAGCTGGTGCTGAAAAATTCTCATAATGACTATCAGCAGAATGAGGTTTATCTGAACGCCGGAATGGAGATCAAAAAGGCTGCTCCGAGTATTTGGAATGTTAACTTGTATGTTACAAACTGGGTCGTTTCTCCGTCGTGGGCAACTTCAAGCGATGGAACAGTCAGCTTCACTCTTTATCGGGGACCGCTCACTGGGGTGAAGACATTTGTGGCTTCTTTCGGTACGTCCGGTTACACCATACCGAGTGAACACAGAAATCAACCCGGTGGATTTTATCTTACATGCTACGTTTCAGAAGGTACGAATTATACAGCAGGATCATCTGAGGAAAAATACGGGGAGCTTTATGAGTACGGCGATAGTAAGTTGAGACCACCTGCCAACACTGCCGCTGCGGCAAGTACGATGAGTACATCAACGGCTTCCATGTTTTACAGCACAGCTCCTGCACTTACCGACAAAACGGATGTCACTGGCGACACGACTATGACTCTTTCTCCTGAGGAGGTTGTGCTCAACCGCGGCAAGGAATTTGAAGTCACTCTCGGCCTTAATCAGGTCGAGGATATCTGGGGCTTCCTGGCAGCAGTTGATTATGATACCGATGTGCTGGAGCTTTTGGGCTATACTTATGGTGACGTCTTCACCGAGGAACAGTTTACCATGCAGAAGGCTCTGACAGCAGCACCGTATAAACTGCTGGCCACGCTGGATGAGATTGGTACAGTTTCCGCCGACGGTAATTTTATTACCCTAAAATTCAAGGTAAAAGAGGACGCGGCGGAAAAAGCAACGGCTATTTCGTTGCAAATGCTGGAGGTCGTTGATGAAGCAGAAACTCTCGCTGTTAATAAGGGCGACGATATCAGTATGGTTGTAGATGAAACCGCGCCGGTTATCAGCGGAATTAAGGATGGAGAAACTTATTATGGAGATATTGTGGTAACAATTGATGAACTCAACCTTGCTTTCGTTACCGTAAATGGGGAAGAGGTAACGGTAACTGACGGCAAATTTACACTTAAGCCGGCTGACGGCAAGCAAACCATAATTGCTGCGGATAAAGCCGGTAACACCGGTACGGTTACGGTTACGGTTAATGAAAAAATGGCGGATAAGTCCGATACCGGTGACACCGGCATGATGCTTGGAATGGTATTGTTGCTCGTGGCTTGCGGTGCTCTTGCTATAATGACATATAGCAGAAAGAAAAAAACAGGAAGAATAATTTAATCTCGAAAAAGCTCCGGATTATATGACCGGAGCTTTTTTGCCGCTATGTGATAGCGAAAGGAATGAAATTTTATAAAATAAAAAAGGTAGAATCGATTATTTGCGATATTGTTATCGACTGTATTTTTGATAAGATTCATGCTAATAACAGTTTTTTCGGCAGATACAGGTAAATTTGACGGAACGACAAAGCAGAACGACGTTTCCGTATGGGGCGGCGGAAAGATATTCCCCCGGAAATTGCCAAGAGTTTAAGAAAATTGCAAAAGGATGATACAGAAAAACCAACCGAGTATTCTGTACCGTTCTTTTGCTATCCTATCTAAGCCGTTTTGACTGTGTTCTTATTTATGCAGGATTGTTGTGATATTTACTGCCTGCTCCATAGGGGCTGCGGTGAAAGTATTGCATCAGAGACTGGCCGCTTTTTTAAGAAAATTGGAATTTTATCAACAAAAATATACCTTATTTAAGATTCCTTATTCTTAATATACAGGCTTTTTTTGCTTTATTTACAGTTTTATATTATCATAATTTTGTTGCTTTTTAGTCTCTTGAATTTTTCCTATTGGTATTTTTAATACCGAATCGCATAGTAAATTACATATATCCAACTCAACAGTCCGTGAAAAATAGCCCAGCCAATGGATGGCCATTTAAAATAGGAAATAATGATAGCAAGAGCAGATTTGTACTACATCCTTTCCTTTTTAAATTACTCTATCCTTGATTAAATGCTAGCATAAGTATATTTAAAAATCAACCTTTTTTAACTTACTCGCATTTTTTGTGTATTGAAATGCATACATCTGATGCTCAAATGTCACACCTAAAAAGAAGTTATAATTAATTTACAAAAAAATTGTTTAATGTTTTATGAAACCTCGAAAAGTCGGCAGACTTTTAGGCAAAGAAAAACTACGGTTTAAATGAGAGATTATTTCAATAAAAAAGATAACCGCAAAAACGTATCTTTACTGCAAAAAAGAAAAAACCCGACTACGCGTCTGCGTGTCGAGCTATCGACTGGCAAATGACTCTAATTTTGATAGAAACCCGTTAAGGGGGTGCAATTACGGTTTGGAGGGGGGTGCATTTTTGATTTTAGGGGGGTGCAGTACTTTGCCAAAGGAAGAGGAGCGCCTTCATGAAATAATGTGTTAATGGAAAATAATTTTTTGTTAAAATGCGTATGTTTTTCTCTACATCCCTTGCAAACCAGAAGAAAGCGCGGTATAATATGACCAGAAGAACTGAAACGGTCATATTTCAAGGAGGGTGCGACCTTGGCTTTTACCGATTACGAAACTGAGCAGCTCCGCAAGG
>ULSF01034164.1_pt1 | contig 9890 bp, 9 predicted proteins | sample 1956121 | NCBI WGS metagenome assembly ULSF01 (sample SAMEA4835701, study PRJEB28245) | human gut metagenome | biome: gut microbiome; material: fecal sample | place: Denmark | collected 2008
TCGGAGCTGTGGGATGAACTTATGAAAACGACGGAAGATACTTTCATTATACTTATACAGGTGCAGAAATTCAAAGATGCGATTATATTTATGTATAGATAACAATAAGGCTCCGACCTTTTGAGTCAGAGCCTTATTGCTCGCCTTTGCAAATGCCTTTTTCAGTGTTTTGAAATTATCGCCTTACTGGGCTGTGGCATTAGCTTTGTCCTTTTTATTCGTTTTATGATTCCACACAAACACGCCAGCCATCCGGGTCTTCCAATTTTCCGCTTTGAATACCCGTAACGGTATCATACAGTTTTTGGCTGACCGGGCCGATATTGCCTCCGTTAATCGTCATTACATCGTCTTTATATCTAAGCTTTCCTACCGGGGAAATCACAGCCGCTGTACCCGTACCGAAGCATTCTTCCAAAGTCCCGTTTTTCTGCGCGGCTAACAGCTCGTCAACAGAGATCTTTCTCTCCTCCACTTCATATCCCCACTTACGGCATAACTGAATGGCGGAATCCCTTGTAATACCCGGAAGGATACTTCCCGAAAGAGCAGGCGTAACAATTTTACCGCTGATTTTAAAGAAAATATTCATTGCGCCCACTTCTTCAATATACTTTCTTTCCACGCCGTCCAGCCACAAAACCTGAGAAAAACCGCCGTCATGCGCCTTCACTTGTGCAATAAGCGATGCCGCGTAATTACCGCCGGTCTTGGCAAAGCCGATACCTCCCCGCACAGCGCGCACGTATTCGTCCTCAATCCAAATCCCCACTGGTGCCAGTCCGCTTTCATAATAAGCTCCGCTGGGAGACAGAATGATAATAAAAAGGTATGTTTTGCTCGGTGCAACACCTAAAAATTCATCCGTCGCGATAATAAAGGGGCGAATATAAAGAGATGTTCCCGGATCAGAAGGAATCCAATCCTCATCCGCTTTTACAACAGCCTTAATCGCCTGTACAAAATCTTCCTCAGGAATGCGGGGAATGCAAAGACGATCGTTTGTATTATTGGTGCGCTTGGCGTTCATATCCGGACGAAACAGGTACGCTTTACCATCGGCGCCTTTATAAGCTTTTAACCCTTCAAACATTTCCTGTCCGTAGTGAAACACCATAGCCGCGGGAGAAAGAGTAAGTTTGTGGAAAGGCTCTATACGCGGGTCATGCCATCCCTTTCCCTCGGTATAATTCATAACAAACATATGATCGGTAAAGATCCTACCGAATCCCAGCGGCGCACCTTTCGCCGGTTTCGGAGCCGGATGATCGGTGAGCTGTACTTTGATATCAAGCATTTTTTCTACCTCCGTTATTCATGGTAATGATAGCCCATTTCAATGGCTTTTCGGTTTACTTCAAGCTTATCCTGATGCTTAGCGGAAACCACTTTCTTTAAAGCCTCATCGATAATTTCAAAAGGAATCGCTCCGGTTTTAGCAATCAGATAGCCCATCAGAATCATATTAGCAAGCGCGGGAATTCCCTCGTCAGAGGCCATTTTTGTAGCGGGAATATAATATGTTGTTACATCCTGACGGGAAACCTTGCGTTGAATTAACGAAGAATCCACCAAAATAACCGATCCCGGAACCGCTTCGTTTTCGTATTTATCCAAAGAAGGCAAATTCATGGCTACTAAGATGTCCGGTTTATTTACAATAGGCGAACCAATGCCCTCATCACTGATAATAACACTGCAGTTTGCTGTGCCGCCGCGCATTTCCGGACCGTAGGAAGGCAACCAGCTAAGCTGCTTTTCCTCCAAAAGAGCGGCATAAGCCAAAAACTTACCGGCAAACAATACACCCTGACCGCCAAAACCTGCAATTAGAATATTCGTAGTGCTCATTTTTCTGCCTCCTGCGCTGTTTTGTCTTTATAAACACCCAAAGGATAATAGGCCAGCATGTTTTCCTTCAGCCATTCCAAAGCTTTTTGCGGCGTCATACCCCAGTTGGTAGGACAAGTGGAAACCACTTCAATCAAAGAAAACCCTTTGCCCTCTACTTGGTTCTGGAACGCTTTTTTGATGGCCCTTTTTGCACTTTTTACATTTTTTACATCGTTGACGGCAACACGTTCAATATAGGAAGGTCCCTCCAATTCCGAGAGCATTTCACACACGCGTACCGGATATCCTACGGTTTTTACATCACGGCCGTAAGGAGAAGTCTGCGTAACCTGTCCGGGAAGAGAAGTGGGTGCCATCTGTCCCCCGGTCATGCCGTAAATAGCATTATTCACAAAGATAACCGTTATATTCTCGTTGCGCGCCGCCGCATGAACGGTTTCCGCCATACCGATGGAAGCCAAATCGCCGTCTCCCTGATAGGTAAAAATGATATTGGCCGGATCGGAACGCTTTAATCCGGTAGCAACCGCCGGCGCTCTTCCGTGAGCGGCCTCTACCATGTCACAGGCAAAATAATTATAGGCAAATACGGCGCAGCCTACCGGCGCGACACCGATAGTGTTGCCCTCGATACCCAGTTCATCAATTGCTTCGGCAACCAGCCGATGGATAATGCCGTGGGTGCAGCCCGGGCAATAATGAAACGGAGCATCTGTTAAAGCTTTTGGTTTTTGAAAAACTACCATTATTGATTGCCTCCTTTCTGTGCAGCTTCAATTTTCGCCAAAACTTCTTCCGGGGTTGGAATCATGCCGCCTACGCGGAAACACAAATCCACCGGACGGGAACATTCAATCGCCAGACGAACATCCTCAATCATCTGTCCCATAGAAAGTTCAACACAGATAAAACGCTTGCATTGCGCAGCGCGCCGGGCTAAAGCTTTCTTGGGGAACGGCCACAGAGTAATGGGACGAATCAAGCCAACTTTCAGTCCCTTTGCTCTTGCCGCATCCACGGCATTTTTGGAAACGCGCGCCGCGATACCGAATGCCACAAGAGCAATCTCCGCGTCCTCCATCTTATATTCTTCATAAGCCGCTTCTTTTTCTTCAATTACGGCATAGCGCTGATAGCGCTGAATATTCCATTGTTCCAGTTCCGAAGGGACCAACGCAAGAGAATTGATAATATTATGTTTGCGGGCACACTTGGTTCCGGTTACCGCCCAGGATTTATCATATTCATTCACTTCCCCGGCTTCCAGTGTAACGGGTTCCATCATCTGCCCCAAAGTACCGTCCGCCAACAGCATTACCGGAGTACGATATTTTTCAGCTAAATTAAAGCTTTCAAAGGTAAGGGAAACCATTTCCTGTACCGAAGCCGGCGCCAAAACAATCAGATGATAATCTCCGTGACCGCCGCCGCGGGTGGCCTGAAAGTAATCGCTCTGAGAAGGCTGTATACCGCCCAAGCCGGGACCTCCGCGCTGCACGTTTACAATCAGTGCCGGTAAATCGCACCCCGCCAAATAGGATATGCCTTCACTTTTTAAAGAAATTCCGGGGCTGGAAGAGCTGGTCATCGCGCGTTTTCCCGTTGAGGCAACCCCCAGCACCATATTAATCGCCGCGATTTCACTTTCCGCCTGAAGAAATGTTCCGCCGATTTTAGGCATTCTTTTGGCCATATAGGCGGCAACCTCCGTTTGTGGAGTGATCGGATACCCGAAGTAGTGCCGGCAGCCGGCCATGATCGCGGCTTCGGCAATCGCTTCGTTTCCCTTCATTAAAACTTTATCTGCCATAAAAAATTCCTCCCTTATTTCTCTACGGTTATTACACAGTCGGGGCACATGGTTGCACAGAAAGCGCAGGCAATGCACTTTTCCTGATCCAGCATTTCAGCGGGATGATGCCCTTTTGCGTTGATTTTGTCTTTAGAAATTGCAAGAATTTGCTTTGGGCAGGCATTTACACATAGTCCGCAGCCCTTGCACAAATCCGTATCGAATGTAACCTTTGCCATTATTATCTTCCTCCTTTATTGCCATGCCTTATGCTTTTGCAGCTTGAGCGGCATAAGATTTTCAATTTTTCCCTTAAGCTCTTCATACAAGTCTTCTTTCACCGTAGTCATTTTAACCGGCAGACTTGTCGCCCGGGAGATCTCCCGAGCATATTCAAGCGAGTCCAGAACCGTCTGCGCGGTGGTTTCCGCCCCCAGATTGGTATTATTGACAAGCGCCGTAAAGGGAATTCCGCCGGCGATTTCAATTTCACGCATAATTTCCATACAGGCGGCCGGGTCGGCGGTAAGCGGACGGCTTTTATTGATAACCAACAGCATTTCGTAATTATTTTCCTCTAAGATAGCCGGCCGATATCTTCCCAGGGCCAGTGCGCCGCGATCATCTCCTCCGATATCCAGTACCGCAAACGTATTTTTGTCCTCTGTAACGGTATACATTTCCTGCGGCAAGGCGGGAACATCCACGTTCGTGTTTGCATAGGCCGAGGAAATCAAGCGGATATCCAGTTGTTTTAAAATATCGGCACTGTCCTTGGTTCGGAAGTACGGATTTACAATATCCAAATCCGCGATGCTGACAGGCAATCCCTGTTTTTTTAAATAAACCGCGTAATTTAAAGCGATATTCGTCTTTCCGCTGCCGTAATGACCGGCAAATAATGTGATTCTTTTTTGGTTCATTACAGCTTGTTCCTCATAATCTTTCCGCTGGTGGTTTTAGGTAATTCATCTTTAAATACCACAATGCGCGGATATTTATACGGCGCGGTACGTTTTTTTACGTAAGCCTGAATTTCTTTTTTCAGTTCCTCGCTGGGTTCCGTGCCCTTGGTCAATACAATACTGGCTTTTACGATCTGTCCGCGGATCTCATCCGGCGCGGCGGAAACTCCGCATTCCAGCACATAGGGAAGTTCCATCAGTACGCTTTCGATTTCAAATGGGCCTATGCGATAACCGGAGGATTTGATCACATCATCGATTCGTCCTACATACCAATAATATCCGTCCTCATCGCGCCAAGCGATATCGCCTGTATGATAGAGGCCATCGTGCCAAGCCTCCTTTGTTTTTTCTTCTGATCGGTAATATTCTTTAAACAGGCCACAGGGAACTTTTTTATCGGTACGGATAACAATTTCTCCGGTTTCTCCTGTCGGAACAGGATTGCCTTCGGGATCGACCAAATCCACATCATACAGGGGAACAGGTTTTCCCATAGAGCCTAACTTATGTTTCATGCCGATCGTATTGCCGATAATCAAAGTGGACTCGCTCTGACCGAAGCCCTCCATTACTTTCAGTCCCGTAGCCTTTTCAAATTGCCGGAAAACCTCGGGATTAAGCGCTTCACCGGCAATAGTGGCATGCTCTACCGAAGAAAGATCGTATTTAGAAATATCCTCTTTAATCATCATGCGGTACATCGTCGGCGGCGCGCAAAACGTAGTGATATGATATTTAGCAAACATCGGTAAAATATCCGAAGCGTCAAACCGGTCAAAATCATAAGCAAAAATCGGCGCTTCGCACAGCCACTGTCCATAGAGTTTCCCCCACAGCGCTTTAGCCCATCCGGTATCGGAAATGGTTAAATGCAGACCGTCGGGATTTACGCGGTGCCAATATTTGGCGGTAACAAAGTGCCCCAGCGGATATTTAAAGCTGTGCGCGGTAACCTTGGGAAAGCCCGTAGTACCGCTGGTAAAAAACATCAGCATATAATCATCGCCGCAGGCGGAATCCTTTGTACGCTCAAAGTGACTGCTGAACATTGTATATTCTTCGTTAAAATTATGCCAGCCGTCCCGTGTACCGCCCACAAGTACTTTTGTGGCTACCTGCGGACATTGCTGTACGGCGATATCCACCTGATGGGCAACGTCGCCGTCGGCGGTACATACGATAGCCGAGACGCCCGCGGTATCAAAGCGGTAAACGAAATCATGCTCCTGCAGCTGATTGGTAGCGGGGATGGCGATAGCACCTATTTTGTGAAGCGCCAGAATCGAAAACCAGAACTGATAATGACGTTTTAATACCAGCATGACGCGATCGCCTTTTTTAATGCCAAGGCTTTTGAAATAGTTGGCCGCGCGGCTAGATTCCTTCCGCATATCGGCAAAAGTAAAGCGGCGTTCTGTTTTATCTCCGGCAATATGCAGCATGGCTAATTTATCCGGCTGTGTCTTGCCCAGAACGTCAACCACATCAAAGGCAAAATTAAACGTATCTTCATTTTTAAAATCAATAGAAACCAGCCCCCCGTGTTCATCTTCCTGGGGAACAATAAAGTTTTCATAAATACGGTGCGCATTATCCTGACGATATCCGGTATTATCTTCGGTAGCACTTACGCGTTCCGTTTCGGCTTCGCCTAAAGGATTGAGCACAATGGCATAAAATTCACAATCGCTTCCGCCTACCGCAATCATCCCGTGAGGCGTGGAAGAATCATAATAAATACTGTCCCCGGGGGAAAGAATCTCGCTGTGCGCACCGATTTGTACTTTTAATCGTCCGCTGATAATCAGATCACATTCCTGTCCTTCATGGGTTGTTAAAGCAATATCTTTATGCTGAAGCTCCTCTGAATATGTGGCACGCACATAAAGCGGCTCGGCAATACGGTTTTTATAAGCAGCAGCCATATTGTAATAAGTCATGCCGTGAGCTTTCTGTATTTTTTGTCCTTGTCCGGCACGCGTCAGATCATAGGAAGTAAGCGTAGGGCTTGAGCCTTGGATAATATCCGTAACATCCACGCCGAAAGCAAGAGCACAGCGATAAATAAACGCAAAATTCAAATCACTTTCGCCGCTCTCACAGGCAGTATACTCCTCAATACTTACCCCTACACGCTGCGCCATTTGCTCTATAGAAGCGCCTTCAATCTCGCGCAGAGTTTTAATACGCTTGGCCATCTCACGGATGGTCAGTTCCAATCCCGTTGTCTGTTTCATAAAAATCCTCCCTTTTTGTTGTTGTAGATCTTTGAGAAACAAAATAGCCCGTCTCAAAGAATCATCCTTGAGACGAGCTAAAATCCATTAACCCGCGGTACCACTCAAATTGCATCCGCAAAGATGCCACCTCATGCTCTAACAAGCATTATGCATTAACGCAGCAATCACGGGAAGGTTCTACTTGCTGAACGCTTTCTTCCTTCCGGCTAAGAAGCTACCTGCGCGGAATACCTCTGACCGGCTCACACCAGCCGCCGGCTCTCTTACAGAAATCAAACCGCACCCTCTTCATCAACGCCTTTATTAAGGATGATTATATCATATTCCAAATAGTTGTCAAGCAAAAAATTAAACTTTTCCAGCGCCGCTATAAACATTACAGTTTATTACGCTGTATTTTTCCCGATATTGTTTTAGGCAGTTCATCTCTAAAAACAATAATTCTGGGATATTTATACGGTGCCGTATGCGTTTTTACATAAGTCTGAATTTCTTTTTTCAATTCCTCAGTAGGCTCGGTACCCTTGGTGAGCACAATACTTGCTTTAACCACCTGTCCCCGAATTTCATCCGGTGCGGCGGAAACTCCGCATTCCAGCACATAAGGAAGTTCCATGATCACGTTTTCAATTTCGAACGGACCGATGCGATAACCGGAAGATTTAATTACATCGTCCACCCGGCTGACGTACCAGAAATAACCGTCCTCATCCCGCCAGGCAACGTCGCCGGTATGATACATACCGTCATGCCAAACCTCGGCGGTGCGCTCCGCGTCCCGATAATATCCCTTAAACAGTCCGCAAGGCGTATTTTTATCGGTACGGATAACAATTTCTCCGTTTTCACCTACGGGAACCGAATGTCCGTCGGCATCCACCAAATCAATATCATACAGGGGCGACGGCTTACCCATTGATCCTACTTTGGGTTTCATCCCCACAAGATTGGCAATCGTCAGGGTAGTTTCGGTCTGGCCGAAGCCCTCCATAATACTAAGTCCCGTGGCCTGTTCAAACTGACGGTGCACTTCCGGATTCAGCGCCTCCCCGGCAGTGGTCATATGATGGATACCGGAAAGATCATACTTAGAAAGGTCCTCCTTAACCATCATGCGCAGCATGGTAGGCGGCGCGCAAAACGTAGTGATATGATATTTTTCAAACATCGGCAGAATATCGTGCGCGTCAAAACGATCGAAATCATATACAAATACCGCGCCTTCGGCCATCCACTGGCCATAAAGTTTTCCCCACAGTGCTTTTCCCCATCCGGTATCGGAAATGGTTAAATGCAACCCGTCACGCTCTACGCAATGCCAATACTTAGCCGTTATAAAATGTCCCAGCGCGTATTTATAACTATGCGCGGCTATTTTCGGGTACCCGGTTGTACCGCTGGTGAAGAACATCAGCGCGGTGTCCTCCCCGCAGGGGCTGTCTTTTTCACGTTCAAATTTTCCGCTGAAAAGCTTATATTCTTCATCAAAATTATGCCAGCCTTCCCGCTGAGCGCCTACAAGCACGCGGGTAACCACCTGCGGGCAGGTTTGAAAAGCTTCTTCCGCCTGATGCGCAACATCTCCGTCGGCAGTGCATACAATTGCCGAAACACCCGCGGCGTTGAACCGATATTCAAAATCATGCGCAAGCAACTGGTTGGTAGCCGGTATTGCAACCGCGCCTATTTTATGCAAGGCCAAAATGGAGAACCAGAACTGATAATGACGTTTTAACACCAACATTACCCGATCGCCCCGCTTGATACCCAAGCTTTTAAAATAATTAGCGGTTTGCGCGCTGGCTCGCTTGATTTCTTTAAAAGTATACCGACGTTCCACATGGTTTTTATCCACATGCAGCATAGCGAGTTTGTCCGGATAGCGCTCAGCAATTGCGTCCACGGTATCAAATGCAAAGTTGTATTCATCTTCATGCTCAAAGCGAACACTTTGCAGGCTACCGGTTTCATCTTCAACGGTTTTAACAAATTTTTCAATCTGCAAATCTACGCTTTGCCGCGCGGCGGCGATGGTTTTTCCCCAAGTTTTTTCATCGCCCGTATCTTCTCCGGCTAAAATAATGGCTAAAAACGTACAGGGCTTACCGTCTACCGCAATCATACCATGTTCGGTAGAAGAATCATAAAAAATACTGTCGCCTTCAGAAAGAATTTCCGTATGTGAACCCACCTGAACTTTCAGCCGACCGCTGACAATATAATCAAACTCCTGACCGGAATGCGTGGTAGTATGAATCGGCTTGTTCTGCTGCTCTTCAGAATAGTCATAACGCACCCAATAGGGTTCGGAAAGCTTATTGCGGAATTTAGGCGCCAAGTTTTTAATAACAATGCCGTCTTCATCAACCGTTACCTGACCGTTTCCTCCGCGAATCACCTGATAAGAAGACAGATTCGCACTGCTGCCTTCAATCAAATCGATCATCTCAATATTAAAAGCCAAAGCACATTTGTGAATAAAGGTAAAGGGAAGATCAATATTTCCGTTCTCGTAATTTTTGTATTCTTCCACACTCAGCTCGGTTTTTTGGGCCATTTCTTCCATGCTGAACCCTTCAATTTCACGAAGCTCTCTGATTCGCTTTGCAACCTCGCCCAATTTTGTCTCAACAGAATTCATAGCGTTTCCTCCTAAATATAAAAAAACCCGTCTCAAATTTCTTTGAGACGGGATGTTTCCTGTTCCCGCGGTACCACTCAAATTGCATCGGTAACGATGCCACCTCATGCTCCAACAAGCATTATGCATTCACGCAGCAGTCACGGAAGAAGCCTAAAGCAAAGCTCTCAGCCCTTCAGCTCGGAAGTGATAGGTTTTTTAAGCTTGACTGTCGGCTCACAGCAACCGCCGACTCTCTGAAAATCAAAGGACTTAATACCCTCTTCGTCATTGCTTTTCATATTATTTATTTTTTTCGATTATAGCATGCAAAAAAAGAACTGTCAAATAGTTTTTTATATTTTTTTGAAAAAATATGTATGTGTTACAATGATGAGTGACAGAAGAAAAAAAGA
>ULSF01024833.1_pt1 | contig 9860 bp, 10 predicted proteins | sample 1956121 | NCBI WGS metagenome assembly ULSF01 (sample SAMEA4835701, study PRJEB28245) | human gut metagenome | biome: gut microbiome; material: fecal sample | place: Denmark | collected 2008
GCGATTTTGTTTCATTGCCTTGAAAGTTTTTGAAGTTGATAATGATTCGCTTTGTCAGCTGCGTTGCTGATAACGTCTGCTGAAGACGGTGCAAAGACAATGCAAATGAGCGCAATGAAAGCGTGCTTTCAAATTGCCGAGTGCAGCTTGTCTTATGTAAAATTACGAAATGGCGCAACCGAATGCAAATCCATTCATAACCGTTTACAATCCATTTACAATCCATTCATAATCCATTCATTCCGTTAGCAATTCAATTACCCATTTTCTTATAAATAACCAAAACCGCATTATGAACGACGTAAAAATTAGCATCTACGACAGTATCGTCCAGGTTCTACCCAACGCCACACAGGCCGTACAAAACTTCAATGGCGACCAGTTTGCCGAGAAAATACTCAGCAAGAAGGAAGTCGGTGAAGACGTTTTTTCCGAAGCCGATTCCCCCGAGGCCGCTTCCCCTGAAGCCAAGAAACTCGCCCTCTACATTGGCGAGGAATGCCTCCCGGCCTTCCTCGCTCAGATTCGTGACTGCAACAACGCCACAGAGCTTGCCTTGGTTGTCGTCTCCATGCTCGATCAAGAGACCAAACTCACCGAGGAAATCGTCGTAAGGAGTAGCTTCATCCTGCTCCTGTTGCCCTTCGCCACCAACATCACTTCTGGTAGAAGCGTGAACAACATTCGCGCCCGCATCAATGATGCTTTAATAGCTCGCCGTAAGTCTCACCCCAAACATTAATCGCCATGATCGGAATAGAGATAATGATAGCCCAAATAGCCGCTGCAGCATACTTTGGCTATAAGCAATGCAAATCATCTGAACGACGTCACTGGAGACCTTTTGACCTGTTTTTTGACTCTCGCGCCTCGGCATCAACCGAAGTCTCTGCAAAAGAGCAGGAAGCCCCGTCTTCCAAGGCGGAGCAGTTAGAGGAACCACAGGCGAAGCCATCTGATGCCGTTTTGGAAGACCGCATCGTACAGGCCGTCGTCGACAAACTCAAGCAGTACAAAGATCCACAGATCATCATCAACATCTTCGGTGGCAATCATATTGTGGCCCCCAATGCCCGTGAAGCCTACCAGCAGTTCCACTCCTCCTCCCAACCCAAAAAGGATTGACATCAGACTGATGGCTAACAAAGCATTAATGAACGATAAAAGCTGGATTAACGGTGATTAATGTGAAAACCATTTGGCAGTAAGCCTGCCACCTTTTTTAAGGTGACCATATAAGAAGGAATAAGTTTAATAACACCTTCGTGTCAATAATAATAGCATTTTTAGACCAACTATGTGTTGCTGTTTGATAAAGTAGGAACACTGTTGTAGACGATGTGAATAAAACAAAATCAAAGAAAATATGCGTGAATTTAAAGATATTAAAGTCGCCGTTGCCGGTACAGGCTACGTGGGACTGAGCATAGCTACATTGCTATCTCAACATCATCAGGTGATAGCGGTAGATGTAATCCCTGAAAAGGTGGAAAAACTCAACAATAAGATTTCACCTATCCAAGATGATTATATCGAAAAATATCTGGCTGAAAAGCCATTAAATCTTGTAGCCACTCTCGATGGCAAGTCAGCCTATGCTGACGCCGATTTTGTGGTAATCGCAGCCCCCACCAATTATGACCCAGTCAAGAACTACTTCGATACCACCCATGTGGAGGAAGTGATAGACATGGTATTGGAGGTAAATCCCGATGCCGTTATGGTGATCAAGTCAACCATCCCCGTCGGATACACCCGTAATCTCTACTTGAACTATGCTCAGAAAGGAGTCAAGAAGTTTAACCTCCTCTTCTCTCCGGAGTTCCTTCGAGAGAGCAAGGCCCTTTATGACAACCTCTACCCAAGCCGCATCATCGTAGGTTATCCCAAGATCATCAATCTGCCGGAATTTGAGGAGGAAAACGAGGCTATCAAGTCAGTGACAGATGTTGAAAAACTGATGGAAGCAGCGAAGACCTTTGCAGCTCTTCTGCAAGAGGGAGCCATCAAAGAAAACGTAGATACTCTTTTCATGGGTATGAAGGAAGCCGAGGCCGTAAAACTCTTTGCCAACACTTACCTTGCTCTTCGCGTTAGCTACTTCAATGAGTTGGATACTTATGCCGAAGTAAAAGGCCTCGACTCAAAGGCAATCATCGAAGGTGTCGGCCTCGACCCGCGTATCGGAACACATTATAATAACCCATCATTTGGCTATGGCGGTTATTGCCTGCCCAAAGACACCAAGCAGCTCCTTGCCAACTATGCTGATGTGCCTCAAAATATGATGTCTGCTATTGTGGAGTCAAACAAGACGCGCAAGGACTATATAGCAGATGCCGTTCTTCGCAAAGCTGGCTATTATACGGAAAATGGCCAATGGGATGCAAACAAAGAGCAGACATGTGTAATTGGCGTTTATCGCTTGACCATGAAGTCGAACTCAGACAACTTCCGCCAGTCAGCTATTCAAGGCATCATGAAGCGTGTCAAAGCAAAGGGAGCTGAGGTTATCATCTACGAGCCCACATTGGAAGATGGTACAACCTTCTTTGGTAGTAAGGTCGTTAATAGTCTTGATGAGTTCAAGTCGCAGAGCAAAGCCATCATTGCCAACCGCTTTGATGACTGCTTAAAGGATGTGGAAGATAAAGTATATACACGAGATATTTTTAGAAGAGACTAAATAATGGTAGAGTACAATATAAACTTAGAAGGCAAGACCATTCTCGTGACGGGCGCTGCTGGCTTTATCGGCAGCAACCTCGTCAAGCGAATCTTCCACGATGTCAAGAATGTCAAGATAATTGGAATAGATTCCATCACCGACTACTACGATGTCAACATCAAGTATGAGAGGCTGAAAGAAATTGAAGCCTTGCATGGGGATTGGACTTTTGTCCACGCCTCCATCGCTGATAAAGACGCAGTGGAGAAAATCTTCACGGAAAACAAGATTGCCGTTGTTGTGAACCTTGCCGCCCAGGCAGGAGTCCGCTACAGCATCACCAATCCCGACGCTTACATTCAGAGCAACCTTATCGGCTTCTATAATATCCTGGAGGCCTGCCGTCACCACGAGGTCGAGCATTTGGTCTATGCCTCTTCCTCCTCGGTCTATGGCAGCAACAAGAAGGTGCCGTACTCCACGGACGACAAGGTGGACAACCCCGTATCACTCTATGCCGCCACCAAGAAGAGCAACGAACTGATGGCGCACGCCTATAGTAAACTCTATAACATCCCGTCAACAGGTCTCCGTTTCTTCACAGTCTATGGTCCTGCTGGACGTCCCGACATGGCCTATTTTGGTTTCACCAACAAACTGGTCAAGGGTGAGACCATTAAGATTTTCAACTACGGTAACTGCAAGCGCGATTTTACTTATGTCGATGACATTGTGGAAGGAGTGGTCCGCATTATGCAGCATGCCCCCGAGAAACAGAATGGGGAGGATGGACTACCCATTCCACCTTATAAGGTATACAATATTGGCAACAACTCTCCCGAAAACCTCCTTGACTTTGTAACTATTCTTCAGGAAGAGCTTGTACGTGCAGGCGTACTTCCTAAGGATTATGATTTTGAAGCCCACAAAGAGCTTGTCCCGATGCAGCCTGGAGACGTCCCCGTTACCTATGCCGACACCGCTCCCTTAGAGCAGGATTTTGGGTTCAAGCCGAATACGAGTCTGCGAGAGGGATTGAGACGCTTTGCAGAGTGGTATGCAAAGTACTATTGATCAATTTTCATTCCTGACTATCTTAGAAGAACAAAAGTGGGATCGAAAATACTATAATACTTCTGAGATAGACTTGATTTTTAAATAGTAAATGAAAAGGATTTCGGAAATTAAAAAACAAATAAATAAAAGCAAGGATGGAAAGACTGTATTTGCCAATTTTGGTTATCTGTCTTTATTGCAAGTAGCTGGCTATGTGTTTCCTTTAATCTCTATGCCATATCTTGCTCGTGTGATTGGCGCGGATGGCTTTGGAAAGATAGCTTTTGCTTCAGCCATTGTTGTTTGGATTCAGACAATCTCCGATTGGGGATTCAATCTTACGGCGACTCGGGATGTAGCGCAAAATAGGGATAACAAAGAGTTGGTTTCTAGAATTTTCAGTAATGTTTTGTGGGCAAGAAGTGTTTTAACTCTGCTGTCAGGCATAATTCTGTTGCTAGTAGTTTTGCTGGTTCCATACTTAAGGGAGAACGCTGATATTATTTTTGTCACATTTTTGTTAGTTCCTGGTTATATTCTGTTTCCCGAATGGTTTTTTCAAGCAATAGAAAAAATGAAATATACCACATTTTTCAATCTTCTTTTAAAGTTGGTATTCACAGTAGCAGTGTTTGTTTTCATACATAAAAGAGAAGACTATCTAATACAGCCTCTTTTAACCACCATAGGTTATCTATTATGTGGTATAGGAGCCTTGTATCTGATTTTCAAAAAGTGGGGATATACTTTGTATAAGCCGCAATGGTCTGAGATTTTTAAGACGATACGAAATAGCACAGATGTGTTTATTAACAATTTGATGCCGAACCTCTATAATAGTTTCTCCGTTATGTTGCTAGGATTCTTTGGGGGATCTACGGCCAATGGTATATATGATGGAGGTAATAGGTTCCCTGTTATTTTTTATCAATTTCAGTCTGTACTGTCAAGGGCGTTTTACCCGTTTTTGTCAAGACGGCCAGATAAACATTCTTTTTATGCGAAGTTGAATATTGTGTCAGCGCTTATAGGAGCTGTTTTTCTTATTCTATTATCACCGTTGGTCATTAAGATAATGTTAGGTGATGAGTTTGAAAAGTCGGTTGTTGTTATGCAGATTCTTTCCTTTTCTGTTGTCTTTCTCGCTATGGACTATACTTATGGAACAAATTTCTTGATAATTAAACATAAAGAAAAACCTCTAAGAAACCTAACCTTCGTCTCATCTATAGTAGGAATGGGTGTTGCAATACCTTTGGTCTATAAATTCTCTTATATTGGTGCTGCTATTACAGTGCTTTTATGTAGAGGAATGCTAGGGGTTGGCTCTTATTTTTTAGCAAAAAAATATCGCCAATGAAAGATACGTTAATAGAAATCTAAAAGCATAGAATAAAAAATGGGTATAATATTTTATTATCAAAACAGTAACTTTATATGAATCAAATTGTAATAGCTCCCCAATGGTATGGGGCTTATAAAAAAGGCCCAGAAGTTGGCGCATTGCGTCTTGCAGAATTTATTTGAAATGGGGGGCTTGTCAGAGCAAACCCTTATTTCTGTTCCAAATGTGGGCCCTGGCGAAGATCATTGCATGCCGTTCTTTGATGCCTGCAAGGTACTGGGTAAAAATCCTGAGCGTTGGCTCTCTTATGTGCTGAAAAACATAAAGACGACGCCCAAGGATAAACTTTATACTCTTCTTCCTGAGTTTTGGGAAGACGAGGGATGATAAACATGAATTAAAATTTTAGTCAAATCAAGGTGTACTCCCTATTAGCATGAGCTGGTGGAGGGCAAAACCTCCTATGCTTGTCTCAAAAAAGGCAATGACAATGCCGCGTGCAAAGGTACTGCTTTATTTGAGATCACGCAATACGGTGTTCACCAAATACTTACAATGGTATCATTTCGAATTTCACGCATGAATAGATGCGACATGTTTTTGGCGGCATGGGTACTCTATTATCTTCAGGGTATCGTATATCCTGAAGGTGGCGCTATATCCATTATATTACTTGGATTGACCCTACTGGTATCGGCAAATTGCGCCATCAAGGTATTACAGTGGAGAAATACCCCAGTCTATTTCAAAGGCTTCAATATGCTGATACTTTTGTTTACGGTCTATGGTTTCGCATTGATTGTCTCAAGTCCATCGACATTGTATTATCCTCTGTCAGGCATGAAAATGCCGTCATACAACTATATCAAGTCCATATACCTGTCGCTATTACCTATTTATCCTTTCTACTATTACACGAAGAAGGGATACCTCACGGTGGAGCGTTTGCGTATATGGGGTTTGATATTCTTAGCATCAGTTACAATGTCGTATTTCCGTATGCAACGCGAAGCCTTGGCTCAATTGTTAGAGGAAGGCTCAAGTGTTGATGAGGTGACCAACAATGCGGGTTATCTATTTCTCTCTATTCTGCCCATGTTGGTGATATACCGAAATAAACCATTGTTACAGTTCGCCACTTTCGCCTTCGTGATGGCGTTTCTTATAATGGGTATGAAGCGTGGTGCGATAATCATCGGATCTATCTCTGCTATCTATTTCATGTGGCGAGTCATCAAAAGTTCGAGAGGCATTACACGCTTCTTATTCATATTCTTGTCTGTTGCTATATGTGTGGGTGTAGTCTATTTCTTTACCTATGAGATGGCTACCAGCGATTATATGCAGCAACGCTTAGAAAGTACGATGGAGGGAAATTCGAGTGGCCGTGATAATCTCTATTCCTTCTTCTGGCATTATTTCTCTGATGAAGCAGATGTACTGCATTACCTAATAGGGCGTGGTGCTAATGGAACATTGGAGATCTACTACAACTATGCGCACAATGACTGGCTTGAAATAGCAGTGAATCAAGGCATTTTAGGGCTCGTGGTATATGTATTATATTTTCTTGGTTTTTACAAGACATGGAAGAGTGCCACTAACACCGATGCAAAGACCATCCTTGCCCTAATGCTATTTGTCTTTTTTGCTCAGACATGGTTTTCGATGTCGTATGGTGACATGACATTCGTGGCGACTGCTCCACTTGGCTATGCCTTAGCAACTATCAATAAACCGAATTAATAAATAATCACACTATATATGAGCAAAATACAATCAGCCTTACGTTTTTTAAAAGAAGATCGAGGAGCTTTTATGGCAGCCATTGTCCAAAACTTCTTTAGATGGCTTCCAGATAAGCCTTATCTGAAGTTGCTTTACCGCTTTAAGATGGGACATAGGCTCGACCTGAACAATCCCAAGACATTTACTGAGAAGTTGCAGTGGCTTAAGCTCTACAACCGCCGACCTGAATATACCAACATGGTTGACAAATATGCGGTAAAGAAATATGTAGCTGACATTATTGGTGAGGAATACATTATTCCTACTTTAGGTGTGTGGGACAAACCTGAGAATATAAACTGGGATAGTCTTCCTAATCAGTTTGTGCTAAAGACTACGCATGGCGGAGGTGGAGGAGGAGTGGTAATCTGCAAGGATAAGCAGACATTCAATCGTACTGATGCCATTGCGAAACTCAACCAATCTATGCGCAGTGATATCTATAGCGGATTGCGTGAGTGGCCTTACAAAAATGTGCCACATCGTATCATAGCAGAGAAATTTATCGCACCAGAAAAAGGACAGCAAGACTTAATTGACTATAAGATATACTGCTTTAATGGTGAGCCTAAACTTATAATGACAGCCGACGGTCGCTTTTCTGGCGACAAGCGTTTTGGTTATTACGATATAAATTGGAAGGCTGTAGACATTACATGGGGCGCACCACGCCCCGATAAGGAATTGCCTCGACCAGCGCAATTGCAACAAATGTTGAAAGTGGCGGCGCAATTATCGAAAGGTATCCCTCATGCGCGTATAGACCTATACAATGTGGCTGGAGATGTAATGTTCGGTGAAATAACAATGTTCGATTCCAGTGGGTTAGAAGCTATTACCCCTGACGATATGGACGCATATCTCGGGAGGCTGATAAAACTACCAAAAGTTACTTTAGGGGTAAAATCCTAATATTCAATAATGAGATTATAAAGATAGAACAAGAATCTCCATCCGCAGATTTAAAAGATTATAAGTTTTTCTGCTTTAACGGCAAGGTAAAATGTTTCAAGATTGATTTTGGACGGTTTGTGGAGCATCATGCCAATTATTATTCTCCCGAAGGCCAGTTGTTGCCATTCGGAGAAAAAGGGCTCGAACCTGATCCGAATCATATTGAAATAGTGCCTGAGAATCTTAACGAGATGATTTCTATAGTAGAAAGCTATCTGAAGGATTTAAATTCTTGCGAGTGGATTTGTATAACATTAAAGGCAAAATATATTTTGGTGAACTCACTTTCTATCCTGCTTCTGGTATGTTGCCTTTTGTTCCTGAAGAATGGGATAAGAAATTGGGTAGTTTGTTGACAGTCAAATAATTGGTTTTTCGCTGTCATGATGTTTTTTAGTAGTTTGAGAATCAGAATAATTATTATACCATAGAGAAGGGAATTGTAAGTTGGAACGGGGTAAAACCAATCAATAAATAGAATAATGATAAAACAACTAAAAACAATAACAGTAGTAACAAGTAATTATCCTGCTCCTGGACATGCTGCGAATGTTTTTGTTCAGCAACTTGTGCATGCAATAATAGAGCAGGGTGTGAAGGTGAATGTTGTAGCCTATCAGAGTATTGTGCATGCCTTTATACACATGGACAGAATACTTCCGCTACACTCTAAAGGAATTACTGACAACGGGATAGAATATGACATATACCGTCCTTATACATTTACAACAGGTAATAGAGACTTCAAGCTTATCAATTGGATTAACAAAAAAATAATTGTACATAAAGTTGCATCCATTAAAAGTGACATTCTTTATTGTCATTTTTGGGGAACTGCTCTTCCTGTATATGAATATGCCTTAGAGAAACAATTACCTATGTTTGTAGCTTGTGGCGAAGGTGATAATGCGCTTGAGGATATGGTTGAGAAAATGTCAAAGAAAAAACTTCACGAATTAGCAAAGGCTTGTACTGGAGTTGTAAGTGTATCTTCAGAAAACAAACGTAAATGTATCAATTATAATCTTGCTAATAAAAACAATATTGATGTTTTCCCAAATTGTGTGAATACCACTGTTTTCCACAAGATGGATGTGACAAAGATGAAGCAAGATCTCAAAATAGATAAGGATGACTTTGTTATAAGTTTTGTTGGTAGTTTCGTTCCAAGAAAAGGACCTGATAGGGTAGCGCAAGCCATTAAGAATCTTAATGACCCACATATTAAAGTTATGTTTGTCGGAAAGCCTTTTCCTGGTTATGAATATAATTTTGACTGCCCAGGCATAATTCATAAGGGTGCTCTTGATCATGAACTTCTTCCGCAGTATGAGAACTGCTCTGATGTTTTTGTATTGCCTACACAGAAAGAAGGCTGCTGTAATGCTATTGTTGAAGCCCTTGCTATGGGACTGCCTGTTATCTCATCGGATGGACCTTTCAATGATGATATATTGGATGAAAAGAACTCCATACGTGTAAATCCTGATGATGTAGAAGCCATAACAGAGGCAATAAGAACTTTGCGCAATAATCCTGAATTGCGTAATAGTATGTCAGAATACTCACTTTCAAGACATTCAGAATATACTATACAAGGTAGGGCAAAGAGAATCCTTTCTTTCATTAATAAACATATCGGAAATGAAAATAACAGTAATAGTTCCTACCTATAAGCCGCAGGCATATTTGTGGGAATGTCTTGATTCTATATATAACCAAACATTGCCAAAGTCAGACTATGAACTTGTGCTTGTGTTGAATGGTTGCAATGAGCCGTATAATGTACAAATTAATGAGTGGCTGACAAAACATTCAAATTTGCAAGTGCAGTATTTTCAAATTGACGAAGGAGGAGTTTCTAATGCTCGCAATATAGCCCTTGATAATGCAAGGGGAGAATATGTGACGTTCATTGATGATGATGATTATATTAGTTGTACTTTTTTAAAAGAACTTCTTGAAAATTCATCAGAAAGTTGTGTCACTATTTCAAATACAGTTGCATTTGGTAACTATTCAGCAATAGCGCCCTTTGAGTTTTTGTCT
>ULSF01048313.1_pt1 | contig 9844 bp, 18 predicted proteins | sample 1956121 | NCBI WGS metagenome assembly ULSF01 (sample SAMEA4835701, study PRJEB28245) | human gut metagenome | biome: gut microbiome; material: fecal sample | place: Denmark | collected 2008
AACGAGGAAATCTTTCCGCATGTTGTTGGACAGGAAGCAGAGATGTTTATCGACGGAGAATGGAAAAGAGGGAGAGTTGTTGAGGGCTACCGGTTTAAAGACGGGATCGTGACGCTTGAAACTCCAGAAGGGGAACGGATATGGTGCGGAGAAGATAGAAAGGATCTATACCGACCGACGAAAGATTAGGCGCGAGGATGATGGCATGGAAGGCAAAGAACAAAGGTTGTGGTTTCTTTTCCAGTTTCTCCATGAGGTCGAGGAAGAAATGTCGAAGGAAGAGCAAAAGCAGGTGATGATAGAGAAAGCGATAAATCTAAAGCTCATGTGCGATTATGCTGTAAGCTGCTCCTATCTCGACATAGTGCTGATCATCTGTATGTTAAGGGATTACGTCCAAATTGTTGACGAAATAAGAGCGGACGATATTCAATGGTCAGCATATTACCGAGATAAATTCCTTAAAATGGCAGATCGGCTTTCGGAACAGATCGAATATGACTATGATGCGGCGAAAGAGAGATGCCTGACGAAGAGACAGAGAGAAGAAAACGCAGGAGATATAGGCGAAGATGCAATGGCAATGGCCGTTAAGTATGGAAAAGGAAAGAAAAAGAAAGAAAAGGAGAAGAGCAATGAAAATTAGTGTTTCAACGGATGGAAAAGATGTAGTTGTGGAAATGTCGAAGGAGAAGGGGGAAAGGATTTTTAATAAGATTGTCGCCATGTTATTGCAACCAGATACTGAGGATAACAATCCGGAATCACATATAGCGCCAAAGCAAGAAAAAAAGGCAGAGAAACCGGAAGAGGAATATAAAGGATTTATTTATATGAAATGCCCAAAGTGCGGTAAGGTTAAAGGATTTTGCACGAAAGGGATAAGAGAATACCGGTGCGGGTGTGGGCACATAACACCATTACATGATTTAAAACCGCTCTATGTGAATTGTCAATGTGGTCAAAAATTTAAGTACATGACAAATATGGATGAAGATATGTTCGATGTAAAATGCATAGAATGCGGGAATCCAGTCGCGGTGTTATGGAATTCGAAGAAAATGATATATCAGACGATTATGTAATGGATCGAATGAAAGGAGAGCGGAGATGAAAGTAAAAGAAGCAAAAGAAAAAATAAACCATTTAAAACAGTTGTACGACAATGCTGTTAAAATTCAAAATTGTTGCCTGAATAATAAAATATCGGAAGGCACTGTTGATGATTTGGAAGAAAAATCAGGCATAAATACATCTCTGAGAATATTCGCAACATGCGTGGGTACTTTAGCAGCAGGCGAAATGAAGCGGATATCAAATATTATTGATAATGCAGACGTAAATATTGATTAGGAGAGCGGAGATGGAGAGGTTAACGGTAATATATGGCGGAATGATGGTCCCTCGGAAAGCATGTACATTCGACAGAGAAGGAGGGGCGGACGATTGCAAAGAATGCACAGAAATATGCGAAGACGAAGGAGGAGTGTGCCGCACATGCATTCTTCAGGAGTGCTTGACAAGACTGGGGGAGTACGAGGATACAGGACTTGAACCAGATGAGGTCATGGAACTGAAGGAGCGAGATACGGCGAAAGAGCCAACAAAAGTCTCGGATTCTGAAGTGAGGTATACGGACGATTATATTTGTCCGAATTGCGGAAAACACTTTATTGGAACTGGAATAGCAGAGTTTTGCTATCATTGTGGACAGCGATTGAAGTGGGAGGAGTTATGATGCTTACAGTAGGAGAATGGGTAGACAAAGTCCATGAGATCACAGACACACTTGAACATAAAGCTACGGAAAGCTGCGACGAATATATCAGAAAAGCGCAGTCATATCGAGATGGATATATTCAGGCATGCGAAGATTTTGGGCGGGAAATGAGACGCGCGATAAGCAAAGAACAGGGATAAGGAGGGGCAATGATGAGATTGATTGATGCGGATGAACTGATAAATGCAATAGAGAAGTCGAGAAACAATAATCCTCATAAAGATCGCTGTGCTATGAGAAACCACGACACAGAACATGCGCATTTTGCGAAAATGGTATCGGATCAGCCGACGGCGTTTGACAAGGAAAAAGTGATTGAAGCGCTGAAAGAGGAAGGATGCATTATCGACAATGATGCGGGGAATAGAGCAGTTGAAATTATCGAGAAGGGCGGGTGTAAATGACATGAAATATCCAGAGGAAATGTATTTAAATAGCGGGTTTTATGATGGGGACATGGACGACAGTGTAGAAAATCATAAAGAAAAAATAGTGAAATGCAGAAAAGACCATAAGTGTTCAGCGTGTCAGAATACAATAAAGAAAGGCGATCAAGCATTATACGAAAGCGGATTTATGGACGGAGCACCGGTAAGCTGCTATACATGCCTGAAATGCATAGAAGACTGGTTAGAAGAAAGTGGACAAATAGAGTCGGAGGACTAGAAATGAAGTGCAAGATAAATAATGCAGTGCAGTTGATTCGGAGCCAGGGAGAACAGATATTAAGAGGGGAGGAAGGAAAAAATGCCAGACAACATGGGAAAAAACGGGGAAGGATATCCGGATCCTACAGCCGGATCGGCATGGAGAAATATCCGAAAAGAAGAGAATCGGCGGGAGATGGAGAGAACAGCAGTGATCAGCAACCTTATTCCGATTATGAAACAGACTGCGGAGCTGGCAGGCTTTGAGGTTGTTGGCCGGATTGTCCTGAAGGACAAGCAAACAGGAAAAGAATACAGATAGGAGCGTGGTATTGTGAATGCAAGATATCCGAATTTGGAACTTCTTGAGTACAAAGCAAGAGTAGCATTATCTCAAGATGAGGAGTTTTTGAAGCTCTTCGAAGAGAAGAAAAGGAATAATAAGTATGCATATGCGGAAATAGATGCCGTAATGTTCCCTCAAATCTGGGGAAGTACATGCACCGGGTTTGATGTTACTGAAGATGGAAGTCCTGCGATAGGTGGCTGCTCGATGACAAAAGAATACACAACGGTGCTCCATGAACTTGGCACCGATACATACATCATATTCTTCGGCGAGAAGATATGCTATAAAGTGACCAATGCTAATGCAGAGTTCTATGAAGATCTTCAGGCAAGGAGAATGGCAAGCCTGAGCGAAGCAAAGAAACGGTATTAGTGAAAGGGGCAAAGATGTATACAGTATGTCAGAAATGCGGAAAGAAACTGACGGATCCGGAGAGCATGCGAAGAGGATATGGACCGGAGTGCTGGTCGCAGATCAGCGGTATTTCCACGGCTGATTCCGGCGGGGTGGGAAACGAAGCAGATCTTCCAGGGCAAATGACCATATTTGATTTCCCTGATGCTATTCCAAGAGGTGAGCAGAATGAGTGAAATTATTTTGTTCCCTACCTGCAAAGATTATTGCGGTAAATGCGAATACCATGGGGAGAAGGGAGAATGCACAAACGAGAAGTATATACAAAACATGTACATGGTGTGCTGCGTATGGCACAGATGCCCATACAGAAAGGAGAGAACGCATGAACAAAGAGCGGGAAGTAGATAAAATTACGATACACTATGACGATGGCACCGAGAAAACTGTCGAAAAGGGAATTGTTTTAAATATAAAAGAGGAAAACGGAGAAAGGGTTTGCGTATTTACTATGTGCCATATTCAGGGAAGAGAGCGCACGCTTGCCATTGAGGGATGTCTGCACCTTGGATTTATGCTTGTTAAAGAGGAGGAGTGATTCTGTGGAGGAGCATTGTGTGATATGTGGGGAAGTGATACCAGAGGGGCGTCAAGTGTGTCCGATCTGTAATCGGGAGTATGAGGGGGTGCCGGCGCTGTCGAGAACTGATAACGAAACATTGATCTGCCCGGAGTGCGGCACCGCCCAAGCGTTAGATGACGCATTAAGGGGATCTGATATGCCGGAGGAAGAAAAGCAGGCATATAAAGAAGGGATCCTGAAGGCAATATATCGATAGTCGGAGGTAAAAAACATGGATATGAAAGATCACGTTGAATTCGTTGCTCTCACAAAAGAAGAAGTAGAGCAAATGATCGCCAAGGCAGCTCTTGCGGGTGCATCTGTCGCGGCTGAAACACTTGAAAAGGCACATCAAAAAGAGCAGAAAGAGCTGAAGGATCGCAGACTGCATAATACGAGACTGCTTCTCAGGAATTACAGAATGTTGAGAGAAAGCTGCTCCAAAGCAATTTATCAGAAAGAGCATTCTGAAAAATCTACAGAAGAAGTCATAGAAGATCTTATGAGCATGAGGGCAAGTGACGGGGTGATTGTGAATTCGATCAAGGAGTCTGCAGAGAGGACGGGGATTATCATATCTCATGTTGACCGAATGCTTGATGTCTTCCGGATGTATTGCGGAAAATGCGGAGAGAAGGAAAAACGCCAGTATAAGGTTATAAAATCAATGTATATCACTAAAGAGGGATCTTCTGCGGCGGAATTGGCAAAGAAATTCGGCGTCAGCAAGGTAACCATATACGATGATATCAAGACAGCGGAGGAAAGACTTTCTGCTTTGTTTTTTGGAATTAACGGACTCCGTTTTTATTGATTTTAAAGGCTTGATGGATATTAACGGAAATCGTTAACTTAAACTTGACTTAATAACGGAAAATGAGTATGATAAGGGAGTAAAATCTTATCATAAGCCAAGAGCCACCGGGTGTCCGGTGGCTCTTTCAGTATAGTCTGGGGAGGAGGAAGAGAAAAAGAAAGATACAGGATGCTCCTTTAATACATAAAAGGAGAATTTGGAATGAAAGGGTTAGTAATTCTGGCGGTTTACGCAGCGATCATGATCACTGCCACGCTGATATTTACTAAAAAAGAAAAGAATGTAGAGCGGTTCTGCGTTGGGAATCGAAAGGAAAATTGGATAATGTCTGCTTTGAGCATAGCAGCTACATGGATCTGGGCGCCGGCACTATTTGTATCGACAGAGAAAGCGTATACAAATGGGTTTGTCGGTCTTTTTTGGTTCTTGGTGCCAAATGTGTTATGTCTGATCATTTTCATACCATTCGCAAAGCGGATACGGAAGGAAATGCCGGAGGGCATCACACTATCCGGATATATGAGGGATAAGTATCATTCTGAAGGCGTTAAGCGGGTGTATCTCTTTCAGCTTATGGGGCTTTCGGTATTATCGACCGGGGTTCAGCTTCTGGCCGGCAGCCAGGTGTTGAGCACTGCGACCGGAATATCATTTGAGCTTGTCACTGTTCTGTTGGCGGTCATCGCTTTATCGTATTCTTTGTTTTCGGGGATAAAAGCGTCCATGTTGACAGATGCAATACAGATGATCTTTATGCTGGCGGCAAGCGCAGCATTCTTGATCATGACGATAAAGTCCGGCGGAACTTCTGGAATACTGGAAGGAATACATGGAATATCCGGGAATTACACGTCATTTTGGTCGAAAGACGGGATAGAGGTGTTTCTTGCTTTCGGATTGCCAACGACAATCGGATTGCTTTCCGGGCCATTTGGAGATCAATCGTTCTGGCAGAGAGCGTTCGCAGTGAAGAGCAATCGGATCGGCCATGCCTTTTTGGTTGGGGCGATATTGTTTGGGATGGTTCCTTTTTCAATGGGGATCCTCGGGTTTGCCGGAGCTGGGATTGGATATCAGGCGAAAGATCTTGGAGTTATCAATTTTGAACTGATTCGTGAGATGTTCCCTGCGTGGGTGGTGCTTCCGTTCCTGTTCATGATCATATCGGGGCTTTTATCAACGGTAGACAGCAATTTATGCGCTGCTTCATCTCTTGTAACGGACATGTGCGGAGGGAAGGAACTCAAAAAGACGAAGACGGCCATGGTCGTCCTGCTTTTGGCGGGGATCCTGATTGCCAATATACCGGGGATGACGGTCACGCACCTGTTTCTCTTTTACGGGACACTGAGGGCATCGACGCTGTTGCCGACTGTTATGACGCTGAAGGGAGTGAGGTTTACTCCGAGAGGAATACAGTATGGAGTCGTCTCTGCTTTGGCCGTAGGGCTTCCTATTTTTGCCTACGGGACGGTTTTGAACAGTGGACCATATAAAACCCTCGGCAGCCTTACAACAGTGCTGTTAAGTGGAATTGTGGGGGTGATAGTTACAAAAGCGGAGGTGCGGCATGGAAAGAGTGCTCGGTAAAAAACAGTCAATACGGAATGAGGACTGGCTGAAAGCCGTGAAACGTATTGAAGAGTTGGTTTCAAGAGAGGAACTGGATGAAAAGGTCCGCTCGACCATTGATGAGATCCGGCATACGACCGGCGGGAAAAAAGCAGCATACGCATGGTCCGCCGGGAAAGACAGCCTTGTGCTCGGAAAAATATGCCGCAGAGCGGGAATTGTGGATTGCATGATGGGGATCTGCAACTTGGAATACCCGGCATTTATGAAATGGGTGGATAAGCACAAACCAAAAGAACTGGAGATAATAAACACAGGACAGGATTTGGAATGGCTATCCAAACACCCTTCTATGCTTTTTCCGCAGGACAGCGCAACCGCAGCGAAATGGTTCTCCATTGTGCAGCATAGGGCGCAGGCGAAGTATTACAAAGAGAATAACCTGGACGTGATACTTCTTGGGCGCCGGCGCGCAGACGGGAATTACTGCGGAAAAGGCTCCAATATATACAGTAACGGGAACGGCGTTACCAGATACAGCCCTTTGGCTTCGTGGAGCCACGAAGAAATACTTGCCTTTATCCATTATCATAAAGTCAACATGCCGCCGATATATCGGTGGAAGAATGGCTATTTATGCGGGACCCACCCGTGGCCGGCCAGACAATGGACCGGATCAGAGGAAAATGGATGGCGAGAAGTATATGAAATTGATCAAAGCATTGTTTGTGATGCGGCGAAGTGGATTGACGGCGCCGCAAAATTCCTTAATTCGCTATAAAGCTATTTGCAGATAGCCATAATGCTCCTTCAAATACAGCATTTGGAGGAAAAGTATGAAGCAATTAACCATGAAACTGAAAGATCTGGTCCGGCCGGAGCGTAACATCAGAATCCACACGGAAAAGCAACTGGCGGAATTTGAACGCAGTGTTCGCATGTTTGGACAGATCAGACCGATCGTCGTAGATGAGAACAATATCATTCTGGCGGGGAATGGATTATATGAGACGCTTCTGCGAATGAACAGAGAAGAGGCGTTGGTCTATAAGTACGAAGATCTTACAGAAGCGCAGAAGAAAAAGCTGATGATCGCCGACAATAAGATCTTCTCCCTTGGTATCGAAAACCTTGATACGTTAAATGAGTTCCTGGAAGAATTGGAAGGAGATCTGGATATCCCGGGATTCGACGAGGATATTTTAAGGCAAATGGTCGCCGATGCGGATGAAATCACGGAAAAGATTTCGGAGTACGGAACCCTTGACGAAGAAGAAGTCCGCAAGATAAAAGAGGCGAACGAAAAGAGGGAACAGGCAGAAGCCACAGATAATGGAGCGGATCAGGAAACAGATCTTCCATTGCAGGCACCAGAGCGTCAAAGCGGGAGCGATGCGGGCGTCGGGCAGGAACCGGCGGAGACTGGGAGGTTTGTAATTTGTCCGAAGTGTGGTGAGCGCATATGGCTGTAAAAAGAAAGGAAGCCAGCATCAACGTGGTGAAGGCCGCAGAGATCCGGATCAAGAATGTGTTCCGGAATGGACTCCCGGTATTCTTTTCGTTCAGCGGCGGAAAGGACAGCTTGTGCGTAGCGCAGCTTCTTATGAACCTTGCAAATCGGGGAGAAATAGACATGAAGCAGCTTACCGTCCAATTCATAGACGAAGAAGCGATTTTCCCATGCATGGAGGAGACCACAAAAGCGTGGAGAAGAAAGTTCATGATGATGGGGGCAAAGTTCGAATGGTTCTGCGTAGAGGTGAAACATTTCAACTGTTTCAACGCCTTGTCGAATGACGAAACATTTATCTGCTGGGATTCTACAAAGCAAGATGTATGGGTAAGGCGCCCGCCGAGCTTTGCGATCCGGAATCATAAATTGTTGCGGCCGAGGATTGACGCATACCAAGATTTCCTCCCAAGAACCTGCGTGTCAGGGATTACGATGGTAGGGATCCGGACGGCAGAGTCGCTGCAGCGTTTGCAGAATATCGCCGCAATGACAAAGGCCGGAAAGACCATGACCAACAAAAAGCAGATCTTCCCGATATACGACTGGACAAATAATGATGTCTGGCTTTATCTGAAGCAAGAAAAAGTCGATATCCCGGAGATATATCTGTTTTTGTGGCAATCCGGAAGTTCAAAGCCGCAGCTTAGGGTTTCGCAGTTCTTTTCCGTAGACACGGCGAGATCGCTGGTAAAGATGAATGAATATTATCCGGACCTTATGGAACGGATAATCCGGAGAGAGCCAAATGCATATCTTGCGGCGCTTTATTGGGACAGCGAGATGTTTGGACGTAGCAGCAGAAAACGTCGTGAAATGGAAGGAGATGCACCGGAAAAGGATTATAAAACCGAACTCGTGCGGATGTTTGGAAACATGGATGTATATTTCGATACGCCGCATAAGAGGCAAATTGCGGAACGGTACAGGAATTTCTTCCTGCAAGTGTCGGCGATTGCGACTCCAGAGGATTTCAAACATATTTACGAAGGTCTTATATCCGGGGATCCCAAAATGAGGACCTTCCGGGCTCTTTATCACCGGATTTATGGGAAATATATTGCAGAAGCGAAGAAAACGGAGGAAAGCAGACATGGACAATAAATTGGCCGCACCGCTGAGTACGCTGCAATGGGTACCGCGGGAATGGCTTAAACCAAATGATTACAACCCGAACAAAGTATCGAAAGAGAATTTGAAGCTCTTAACGCAGTCGATTTTGACAAATGGCTGGACGCTCCCTATTGTGGTCCGGCCGGATTACACGATTATCGACGGTTTCCACAGGTGGACCGTGGCGGGAGAAGATCCGCTGATGTCTATGCTTGACGGGAAAGTGCCGATCGTTGTTGTCAAACATTCGGAGCGATCAGAAGACATATATGGAACTGTAACACACAACAGGGCAAGGGGTACCCATCTTTTGGAACCCATGAAAGCTATTGTAAAAGAGCTGATGGGCGAAGGGAAAAGCGTAGAAGAGATCGGAAAACAGCTCGGTATGAAACCGGAGGAAGTTTTCCGGTTATCGGACTTCTCGAAGGAGGATTTTCTTGACATGATGACCAAGGGAGTCACAGGATTTTCAAAAGCAGAATATGTTACTAAAATTTGATGTTATTCTGTTATAGCATATGTAGAACACTGACCGGCGGCGCGAGAGGAAGTGCCTGCCGGTTGTTCTATATCCGAAAAAAATACGATATAGGAGGTGATGGCGGTGCCGAGAGCAAGAAGCCCTGACAGCATAGAGGCGGAGAAGTTGTATAAATCTGGCATGGCTCTTGTTGATATCGCAAAGAAACTCGGCAAGCCAGAGGGAACCGTCCGAAGATGGAAATCGACCCAAAAGTGGGATGAAAACGGTAAAAAAAAACAAGGCGAGCGTTCGCAAAAGAAAAATGCTTCAGAAAAAGCGAGCGTTCGTAAACGAGGCGGACAGCCCGGGAACCAGAATTGCAAGGGCAAACAGAATGCAAAGGGGCATGGAGCGCCGAAGGGAACGCAAAATGCGCTAAAGCATGGAGGGTATTCTGCTGTTTACTGGGATACGCTTGACGAAGATGAAAAAGAACTCATCGAGACGATGCCGCAGGATGAGGAAGAAATCCTGATAAATCAGATCATGCTGTTTACGGTGAGAGAGCGACGGATCATGAAGGCGATCAACAAGTACCGTGAAGCAAAGGGCGG
>ULSF01025184.1_pt1 | contig 9838 bp, 9 predicted proteins | sample 1956121 | NCBI WGS metagenome assembly ULSF01 (sample SAMEA4835701, study PRJEB28245) | human gut metagenome | biome: gut microbiome; material: fecal sample | place: Denmark | collected 2008
ACAGTAGATTTGAACTTCGAAAGAGCTTTGTATTGGTTACAGGTAGGTGCACAACCTACAGATACCACTCGTAACATTCTTTCCCGCGAAGGTGTTTGCTTGAAAAAACACTTATTGGAAGGTGTTAAGAAGGGTGCATTCGACGAAGCTACTGCTGAAACTAAGTTTCAGGCTTGGTTGAAAAACAAACAGGCTTCTGTTCAAGCAGTAAAGGACAAAGATAGCGAAGCTGCAAAAGCTGCCGCCATTGCTCGTCTGGAAGCTGAAAAAGAAGCAAATAAGGCAAAAGCTGAAATCGTAGCTAAAAAGAAAGCAGAATTGGCAGCCGCTGAAGCTGCTAAGCAAGCTGAAGAAGCAGCTGCTGCCGCTCCAGCAGAAGAAGCTCCTGCAGCAGAAAGCGCTGAATAATTCGAGCTTTGCCAAAATAAAAAAGAGGATATCTTTGCAGATATCCTCTTTTTTTTATCCCTTTATCTCTCCTCGCGAACATTCGCAGAAGTTAAAAACGCCCGATCCTACACGAGAATCGGGCGTTCCAAATCACAACATTTCCAACAGAAATATATCAAAACCTTATTTTTTCAGCAAGAAATTATCTATCTGCTCTACAAACTGTTCTTTTGATAAAGCTCCCTGGGCTATCTGTGGTTTACCCGTCTTGGGGATGAACAGCAACGTCGGGATACTCTGTATACCAAATGCCGAAGCCAGCTCTTTTTCATTATCTACATTTATCTTATAAATAACGATATCGTCCTTATACTGTGCAGCCAGTTCTTTCAGGATCGGAGATACTTTCTTGCAAGGACCGCACCAATCTGCATAAAAATCAATAATAGCAGGTTTGTTTCCTTCGTACACCCATTGAGTCTGATTCTTTTCGTAATTATATACTTTCGACAGGAAGTCCGCTTTATTCAAAACAATCACTTCCCCCTGCGCTGATGACACCTTTTCCGTTTCATTTTTTTCTGGTTTTGCAGACATGGAGCAACTGACCAAAATCAGCGCGGCCACAACCATCAATAAACTTTTCAAACTTCTCATATAAAACTTATTACTATTTAATTATTATCACTTACAAAAGTAACAATAAAAAGACACAAACGTTTATTCTCAGTGGTTAAAAGAAAATGAATAGAGTGAAAAGAAAAAATATCCATCACCAAATTTGATTATTCGAAAATAATCACTACTTTTGCACTGCAATTAAAAAATACTTGCATACATATTGGAGAGATGGCAGAGTGGTCGATTGCGGCGGTCTTGAAAACCGTTGAACTGAGAGGTTCCGGGGGTTCGAATCCCTCTTTCTCCGCAGAACCTACTGGACAGAAATGGTCAGCGAACGGACAAAAAGCTACAAATCAATGATTTGTGGCTTTTTTTATTGCCCGAAAGTCCTGCTTCCAAGCGATGCAAAGGAATGCATTCTCACAATTTGTTACCCAATATCGCTTGAATACTGCTTGTGAACTTTTCCAATTTCAAAACATGGATGCTTTGAAATCAAAATTACCTATATTTGAACATTGAAACTTAATAAACAACTTATATGGAACTATCAGCAAGTAAAATCCCACGTATTGAAGTAGTCGATGCACTAAGAGGATTTGCCGTCATGGCAATTATTTTAGTGCATAATCTGGAACATTTTATCTTTCCAGTCTATCCAACAGAACAACCAGCATGGCTAGCCGTCTTAAACGACGGAGTGTTTAACGTCATTTTTTCCCTGTTTGCAGGAAAAGCTTATGCTATTTTCGCTCTTTTGTTCGGGTTTACATTCTATATCCAATGTCATAATCAGACAAAGAAAGGAAAAGACTTCGGCTACCGCTTCTTATGGCGATTGGTTCTGTTGCTTGGCTTCGCAACCTTGAATGCCGCTTTTTTCCCGGCCGGAGACGTACTGTTGTTATTTGCCGTAGTAGGTTTGGTTTTATTTCTGGTCCGCAAATGGAGTGACAAAGCGATCTTGATCACAGCTATTATATTATTAATCCAACCTATAGAATGGTATCACTACATCATGAGTCTGCTCAATCCTGCCCATGCTCTGCCGGATCTCGGCGTAGGCGCCATGTACAGTGAGGTCGCCGAATATACCAAAGCCGGAAATTTCCTGGACTTCATCTGGGGCAATATCACGTTAGGACAAAAAGCAAGTTTGTACTGGGCTATCGGAGCCGGACGTTTTCTGCAGACGGCAGGTCTATTCCTGGTGGGACTTTATATCGGCAGAAAAGAACTATTCGTTACAAGCGAAACACACCTGCGTTTTTGGGTAAAGGTTCTTATTATTGCTGCAATCTGTTTCGCTCCCTTGTATTCCTTAAAAGAACAGATCATGGCAAGCGACAATGCCTTGATCAAGCAAACCGTAGGGACAGCTTTCGACATGTGGCAGAAATTTGCGTTTACATTCATCCTCGTTTCCTCGTTTGTACTCTTATACCAGAAAGAATGCTTCAGGAAAGCTGTTTCAGCTCTGCGTTTTTACGGTAAGATGAGCCTGACAAATTATATCGCGCAATCAATCATGGGAGCGATCATCTATTTCCCGTTCGGACTATATTTAGCTCCTTATTGTGGCTATACAATAAGTTTACTAATCGGGTTCGCCCTCTTCCTGTTACAAGTTTCGTTCTGCAAATGGTGGCTGGCAAGCCACAAACAAGGTCCCTTGGAAAGCATATGGCATAAATGGACTTGGATGTTCTCGAACAATAAATAAAAAACATGAGGCAGTGGATACTGCCTCATCAATATATAAGCCTGATTTTATTTCTTCAGAAGAGGCAAATAATCCCCATAACCTTCTTCTTTCATCTTTTCTTTCGGGATAAACCGCAGTGAAGCGCTGTTTATACAATATCGTAGACCTCCTTTATCGGCAGGACCATCCGGAAAGACATGACCTAAATGAGCATTCCCCGTCTGGCTGCGTACTTCTGTCCGGGTCATTCCATGCGAAGTATCCGGCTTTTCGACAATCAGTTTCTTATCAATCGGTTTGGAAAAACTGGGCCAGCCACAGCCGGAATCAAACTTATCGGTAGATACGAAAAGCGGTTCACCAGTCGTAATATCGACATAGATTCCTTCCCTATGCTCATTCCAGTACTCATTGCGGAATGCAGGCTCCGTGGCATTTTTTTGCGTTACGGCATACTGTATGTCCGAAAGTTTATTCTTAAGAGTCACATCATCCGGCTTTGCATAAACAGGACGGGCATTAGCTTTCCGTGCCAATTCAAACAATTTCGGATTAATATGGCAATAACCGCCCACATTCTTATCCAAATAATCCTGATGGTATTCCTCCGCAGCATAAAAATTAACGAGTGGCATCACCTCGATGGCGATCGGCTTCGCATAGTCTTTTGCCAAATCCTTAATGGCAGCTTCGATCACCGGAGCATCGTCTTTATCGATATAATAAATGCCCGTACGATATTGTAAACCACTGTCCCCACCCTGACGGTTGACACTAGTCGGATCTATCGTCTGAAAGTACAAATCTAACAGTAGATCCAAGTCGACCGTTCGCGGATCATAAACAACCTTAACTGTTTCTACCGCTCCGGTATTCCCGGTGCACACCTCTTTATAGGTTGGATTGGGAACTTGGCTGTTGGCATAACCGACTTCCGTTTGTTCCACACCTCTGATCTGTTTCAAGAAATGTTCCGTACCCCAGAAGCAACCGCCTGCCAGATATATTTCAGCCTTGTCTTTCATCTTCATATTTTCTTGTTTCATTAAATCAAACTCTTTCCTGTTCCCAGCGTTGCCAGCCACACTGACACATGCCAATAACAGTGCAATAATAGCAATATTTCTCATAGCCTATCTATTTCTCAAATAACAAATCGGAAATATTTTTTGTTGTTATAGAAAAATAAAGTCATAACATATAAATGGAAAATAAAGATTATCAAAAACGTGTGGCTGCCATACATGACTTGTCCGGATTCGGAAAATGCTCTCTAACTGTTGCTTTGCCTATCCTTTCCGCCGCCGGAATAGAAGCATGTGCCATGCCGACCGCCATATTATCGACTCATACAGGAGGAATCAGCGGATACACTTACCGCGACCTGACAAGCGACATGCGGGCTTTTATGCAGCACTGGAAGTCGCTCGATATACAATTCGATGCGACCTACAGCGGTTTCTTAGGTTCATTCGAACAACTGGACCTCGTCAAAGAGTTTTTCGAACTATTCAGATCAAAAAACAACCTGATCCTGGTAGATCCGGTAATGGCGGACAACGGAGAACTATATCGCATATTCCAGCCTGAGTTTGCAACAGGCATGAGATCCTTATGCAGGAAAGCAGACATCATCGTCCCTAACCTGACCGAAGCTGCTTTATTACTGGAAGAGAGCTACCATCCCGGTCCCTATACGCAGGCCTATATCGAAAAAATCTTAAAAAAACTAAGCAAGCTCGGACCGAAAAAGATCGTACTGACCGGTGTATACTTTGAAGAAAAGAAATTGGGAGCTGCGACCTACGACCAAAGGAAAGATTCGACAGACTACCTGTTTTCCGAAAGGATACCAGGAAGTTATCACGGAACAGGAGATGTTTTTGCGAGCGCCCTGTTATCCGGCCTGCTGAATAACTTCAGCTTAAGCGAATCAGCACAAATAGCCGTAAACTTCACAGCAGACAGTATACGCCGGACATATAATGTAAAAACGGACTACCGCTTTGGTGTTAATTTTGAACAATGTATCCCCGACTTTCTAAAAGAACTCAAACTGATATAGTTTTTCCAATTTTATTTTTCATCTTTGTAAAAATAACAAGACAAGAACATGAATAAAACTAAAATAGCGATTTCCGGTATAGGAGCTGTAGGCGGCTACTACGGAGGACTATTAGCTGCCCGTTACAAAGACTCTGAAGATATTGACATCTATTTCATTTCCCGGGGTGAAAACCTGGAAGAGATACGTAAGAACGGCATCGAAGTCAAAAATACATTCCTGACGATCAAAGCAAAACCAACCCTCGCAACCGACAATCCTGCTGAAATAGGACCAGTCGATTACCTGTTTTGCTGTACCAAAAGCTACGACTTGGAGGAGAATATAGTTCAGCTGACTCCGATCATCGGCCCTAATACGGTTATCATTCCCCTGCTGAACGGAGCGGATATAGCGGAACGCATACAAAAGCTATTACCGAACAATGAGGTTTGGAAAGGATGCGTTTACATCGGTTCCCGCTTGGTCAGACCGGGAAGAGTGGAAAAGTTCACCATAAAGGACCGGATGTTCTTCGGAAGTAAACAAGGAAACAAGAAACGACAGAAAGACTTACAGGATATATTGGCCAACGCCCGTATCCTTACCACAATACCGGATGACATTGACTTGGAAATCTGGAAGAAATTCTTCATGATCTCGACCGCCGCCACTATCACCTCCTATTTCAATGAAACGATTGGCGAAGTGGTAAATAACCATATCGATCTGTTCATCACATTAGGTTATGAACTCAAAAGCGTGGCAGAAGCCAAAGGGATTCGTCTGCCGGACGGTCAAGTATTCTCCGCCATCGACGCCCAGAAGATCATGCCTAACAACTCCACAACCTCCATGCACAGTGATTTTCAAAAAGGCAATCGCACCGAAGTGGAAACATTGACAGGCTATGTCGTACGAACTGCCCAAGAATTGGGAATCGAAGTTCCGACCTATCAATTCATGTACAAAGGGTTGACCGAATTTCCCTATCCGGTGGCGGATTAATTTCCCAATAAGGGAAAGAGAGTATGTCGAAACCTAATGGGTTTTCCGGCAAGCTCTCTTCTCTTATTCTTACTCTGTCCAGACAAACAAATCTAATTATTAATAGTATATGAAAAACAAATTTTATCTCTATTGTATCCTGTGCTTTCTATTCAACGTTGCAGGATATTCGCAAAGTACAGTTTTCGAATCGCTCTCTTTCGAAAGTAACAAATTAGGTAGGAAAGTTTCCTACTCCATCTACCTGCCTTCCGACTACAACACCTCGAAAAGGAATTACCCGGTCCTCTACCTCTTGCATGGTTATACGGACAATGAAACCAACTGGATACAGATGGGACAAATGAAAACGATTGCCGACCGTGCCATCGCAAACGAGGAAGCCGTGCCGATGATAATCGTCATGCCGGACGCATGGGACACTTGGTATATCAACCAGTATGATGGAAAAGTACCTTATGAAGACATGTTTTTTGAAGAACTTATCCCCTATATGGAAAAAACATACCGGATTCGCAGTGACAAAGAAAGCCGGGCAATTGCCGGATTGTCGATGGGTGGCTACGGATCATTCCTGTACAGCTTGCATCATCCGGACATGTTCTGCGCATGTGCTCCGTTGAGTGCCGCCGTTTTCGACGACACAGTCATGGAGGCAAGAAAAAACAAATCGCACAAGGATTTATTCAACCGCCTGTTCGGGCCGGGAGACGAACACTGGAAGCAAAACAATGTCTTGAAGATCCTTTCCGACTGGAATCAAAACAACTTGCCCAAAATTCGTTATTACATTGATTGCGGTGATGACGACGGCCTGCTGGACGGAAACATGCAGGTGCACCAGGTCATGAAGCAGAAAGGGATCAGGCATGAATTCCGAGTACGAGACGGCGGCCATAGCTGGACCTATTGGCGGACGGCCTTGCCTGAAGTTCTAAGGTTTGTCAGCCAGACTTTTTGCAGAAGTTGACAAAACCGTAATATTGGTACATCAATCCGTAATTCGTGTAAGTTGCAAACCATTTCCTTTTATTATGTTTGCAACATAAAATAACAGACTATCTAAAAAGAGTTTATTATGTTGCGAACGATCAGACTTACAACTGCACTTATCTGTTTTACGCTTGTAACCCTACTGTTTCTCGATTTCACGGGGACGTTGCATGCATGGTTCGGGTGGTTGGCGAAAGTACAGTTCCTGCCGGCGGTATTGGCACTCAACCTCGGCGTGGTACTGTTTCTCATTGTATTGACCTGGATTTTCGGTCGGGTTTACTGCTCTGTAATCTGCCCTCTCGGCATATTCCAGGATGTTGTTTCATGGCTGGCGGGGAAACGGAAGAAAAACCGTTTCCGTTATTCCCCCGCCTTGTCCTGGTTAAGATACGGAGCCATGGTGATATTTATCCTTGCCATGATCAGCGGGTTAGGAGCATGGGCGGCATTGATCGCACCTTACAGCGCTTACGGGCGTATCGCCTCTAACTTATTCGCACCCCTCTGGCAATGGGGAAACAACTTTCTGGCCTACTTGGCAGAACGGGCAGACAATTATGCTTTCTACGAAACGGAAGTCTGGCTACGGAGCCTCCCAACCTTTATCATTGCCACAGTTACCTTCATTATACTGATCATACTTGCCTGGCGGAATGGGCGAACCTATTGCAACACGATCTGCCCGGTAGGAACGTTTTTGGGATTGATCTCCCGTTTTTCCGTTTTCAAACCGGTTATCGATACGTCCAAATGCAATGGTTGCGGCTTGTGTGCCCGTAATTGCAAAGCAGCCTGTATCAATGCGAAAGTACACGAGATCGACTATAGCCGCTGTGTCGATTGCATGGACTGCATAGACAAATGCCGACAAGGGGCCATCCGATATACACGCAGAAAAACAAACAAGGCTGAAACACAGACCAACCAACCGGTCGTAGACAAGCCCGATCGTCGCAAATTCTTTACCGTATCGGCATTACTTGCCACTTCAGCCACACTGAAAGCCCAGGAAAAAGTACAACTCCCGGACAAGAAAGTCGACGGCGGACTGGCCATCATCGAAGATAAAAAGAAACCGGACCGGACAACCCCGATCACTCCTCCGGGCTCGCTGAGCGCTGCCAATTTCTCCCAGCATTGCACCGCGTGCCAGCTTTGTGTATCGGTTTGTACGAACCATGTGCTGCGTCCTTCGGGGAACCTTCAAACATTTATGCAGCCAGAAGTATCGTACGAGCGAGGATACTGTCGTCCCGAATGCGTCAAATGTTCGGAAGTTTGCCCGACCGGAGCGATCCGTCCGATCACGAAAGCGGACAAGACGGCTATCCAGATCGGACATGCCGTACTGATTCAGGAAAATTGCATCGTCAACCGGGACGGCGTCACTTGTGGCAACTGTGCCCGCCATTGCCCTACCCAGGCGATCTTGATGGTGGCAAAAGACCCGAACGACCCGGATTCGCCTCAACTGCCGGTCGTAAACGAGGAAAAATGCATCGGCTGCGGAGCCTGTGAAAACCTGTGCCCGTCGCGTCCGTTCAGCGCCATATATGTGGAAGGACACGAACAACACCGGAATATTTGATCAAGAAATAAAAGAATCATCATATATGAAAAAAGACAATCATCAAGCGATAAACCGTCGCGATTTCCTGAAGATTGTAGGAATCAGCACGGCAACTACCGCCCCGTTGCTCTCCGGGTGCAGTTCGGACAGCGGGATGGCCTCAGGTTCGGGAAGCTCCACCCCTATTCCCACGGACCGGATGACATACCGCACGACGCCGTCCACAAAAGACTAAGTTTCCATCCTCGGTTATGGATACATGCGCCTGCCGACCATTGCCAAAAACAGCGCAAGAGACAGCGATGACGAAATCGACCAGGAGATGGTCAACCGGCTGACTGACTATGCCATCGAGCACGGTGTGAACTACTTCGACACCTCGCCCGCCTATTGCAAAGGACGTTCGGAACATGCTATGGGGATCGCCCTCAGCCGCTATCCGCGCGACAAATATTATATCGCCACCAAGCTTTCGAACTTCTCTCCCGACACATGGAGCCGCGAAGCCTCTATCGCGATGTATAACAATTCGCTCAAGGAGCTGCAAGTCGATTATCTCGATTATATGCTGCTCCACGGGATCGGCATGGGTGGTATGGAAGCCTATGAAAACCGGTATGTCAAGAACGGCATACTCGACTTCCTGCTCGAAGAACGCAAGGCAGGACGTATCCGAAACTTAGGTTTCTCCTATCACGGAGATATAGAGGTGTTCGATTATTTGCTTTCGAAACACGACGAATATCAATGGGATTTCGTCCAGATCCAGTTGAATTACCTGGACTGGAAACATGCCAAAGAGATCAACCCGCGAAACACCGACGCGGAATATCTGTACGGGGAATTACAGAAACGGGGGATTCCCGCCATCATCATGGAGCCACTCCTCGGAGGACGGCTTTCGAACGTGCACGACCATATCGTCGCCCGCCTGAAGCAACGCGAACCGGGACGGAGCGTCGCCTCCTGGGCTTTTCGGTTTGCAGGCTCGTTTCCCGGCGTGCTCACCGTGCTGAGCGGCATGACTTACATGGAGCACCTGCAAGACAACCTCCGCTCCTACTGTCCGTTGCAACCGTTGACGGAAGAGGAAAACCGTTTCTTGTTCGACACCGCCGACTTGATGATGCAGTATCCGACCATCCCGTGTAACGACTGCAAATACTGTATGCCTTGTCCTTACGGTATCGATATTCCGGGAATTTTGCTTCATTATAATAAATGTGTGAACGAGGGGAATGTCCCTCAGAGCGGACAGGATGAAAACTATCGCGAAGCTCGCCGGGCTTATCTGATCGGGTACGACCGCAGTGTACCGAAACTCCGCCAAGCGGATCATTGTACTAGTTGCAACCAATGTAATCCACACTGTCCGCAGGGAATCGATATTCCGAAAGAACTACAGCGAATCGATCGTTTCGTCGAACAACTGAAACAAGAGACATTATAAATCCAAACAGCCGTCCCGATTTCGGACGGCTGTTTTTTATCTCCAAAAACA